>Ga0308160_10007732_pt1 | contig 10599 bp, 10 predicted proteins | sample PhyFR1_FD_201036 | JGI IMG/M metagenome (GOLD analysis project Ga0308160, IMG submission 201036) | Phyllosphere microbial communities from UC Gill Tract Community Farm, Albany, California, United States - DLSLF.R1 | ecosystem: Host-associated > Plants > Phyllosphere > Unclassified | place: USA...
GATGCGGAGCGTTGGCGGTGAGGAGCATGCGGCTTTCGTGAGTCCGACGGGTCAGGGGTGCGGAGTCCATGGTGCGACAGCAGCTCAAGCGGAAGCAACCGGCGGAGCGGATTCACGGCCACACGGCTCGGCTTGGGAACACATCACAGGGATCGGCGTTAGACGTCTAGGGTACCCCCTGGGGGTACCAGAACGAGACGTTGACAGCGACTGACGAGGAGCACCATGGACGCGCACAATCACCACAACATGGCCGATCACAGCGGGAGTCGTGGGACGACAACCTGGTCGATGGCCGCGCAAGCGACGCTGCACTGCCTCACCGGCTGCGCGATCGGTGAAGTCCTCGGCATGGTCATCGGTACCGCCACCGGCCTGCACAACACCGGCACGATCATCCTGTCGATCGTGCTGGCGTTCATCTTCGGCTACGCCCTCACGATGCGCGGTGTCATCCGCTCGGGCCTGACCTTCTCCGCCGCACTCAAGGTCGCCCTCGCCGCCGACACGGTGTCGATCGCGGTGATGGAGATCATCGACAACACCGTCATCGTCGCTGTCCCCGGCGCGATGGACGCGCAGCTGAGCGACTGGCTGTTCTGGGGCTCCCTCGCGTTCTCGCTCGTTGTCGCGTTCATCGTGACCACCCCCGTGAACCGGTGGATGATCAGCCGCGGCCTGGGCCACGCCGTCGTCCACGGCCATCACTGAACGCGTCGTGCCCCCAACGTGTGCGACAACCGACGCCCTACCGGTCGCTTAACGTCACTGCCGACTGTATAGTCACGCCATGCTGACCATTGCGCCGAAGCTCGACGTCATGAACCGTCTCGGCCGGGCCCTCGCCGATCCGACCCGATCCCGGATCCTCGTCCGGCTACTCGCGGGACCTGGCTACCCGGCACGGCTGGCGGAGGAGCTGGAGCTGACACGAACGAACGTGTCGAATCACCTCGCATGCCTCCGAGGCTGTGGCATCGTCGTCGCTTCCCCGGAAGGGCGCAGCACGCGATACGAAATTACTGACCCGCATCTCACCCGCGCCCTCGAAGCACTCGTCGACGTCGTTCTCGCCGTCGATGACGGCGCCGACTGCACCAACGCAGACTGCGACGTCCCGCTCTGCTGCGGAGTCAGTGCATGAGTGCCGCGGTCCAGCTCGGCACACCGCTTTCCGCCGCGCGACGCCTGCTGTTGCAGCGCCGCGTCCGGTGGATCGTCGCAGCGACCATCAGCTACAACGTCATCGAGGCGATCGTTGCGATCAGTGCCGGCACCATCGCCTCCTCCACCGCGCTGGTCGGGTTCGGCTTGGACTCCATCGTCGAGGTCCTCTCCGCTGCCGCTGTCGCATGGCAGTTCGCCGGCCGTGACCCGGAAGCACGCGAGCGCACGGCGTTGAAGGTCATCGCGGTGTCGTTCTTCGGCCTCGCCCTCTACGTGACCGTCGACGCAGTCCTGGCGCTCACCGGTATCCGCGAGCCCGAACACAGCACCGTCGGCATTGTCCTCGCCGCGGTGAGCTTGGCGATCATGCCGTTCCTCAGTCTCCTGGAACGACGCGCCGGGAAGGAGCTCGGCTCCGCCTCTGCGATCGCAGATTCCAAGCAGACCCTCGTCTGCAGCTACCTCTCCGCTGCTGTCCTGGTCGGGCTCCTGCTCAACACCCTGTTCGGGTGGACGTGGGCAGACCCGGTCGCCGGCCTCGTCGTGGTCTTCTTCGCCGTCCGAGAAGGGCTCGAAGCTTGGCGAGGCGAGGCCTGCAAGCAACCCATCTCCGCCCTCACCGGGGAACGGCAGGTCGACACCTGCGACTGCTGCTGACCGCGCCCTCGTCGCGCACGTTCACGCTTAGTGGATAGGTACCGACGATCACTGAACTGGCCGCGTCTGCTCGTCCGATAGCCGATCGGCTGCCGGATTCAGCTGCTCGCACCGAACGCGGAGTCAGCTCCCGCGACCGAAGTCGCTGCCTCGCTGAGATCCCCATCCTCGCGCTGGCTGCCGGAAGACTCCGTCTCACATAGGTGGTCCGCGGTCCCTCGAATGAGGTGCGTCATACGGACGCTTCGCGCGCGTTTGACAGGCCTAGGGCTCGCGCGGATGACCAGGGTGACCCCGCCCGCGCTGAACGGCGACAAGTTGTGCGCGAAGGAGACAAGTTGTGTGCGCGACGACACGAACGTGGTGGCTCAAACGCCTCAGCCACCCGGACCAGATACCGTCGTCTAGACCGAAATGTCCCGCACTTCGGTGGATGACGGCGGCCACAGACCTCCGACTCGGAGCCAGCGGCAGCTCACAAATGGAGAAGCTATGACGGATGAGTACGACCCTCGCGTCTGGATCACAAGTGCAACTGGCAAGAGAACGCCGGTTCGGCATGACCAGCTGACGGGTGTCGATGAGTTCGTGCAGTCCATCAGCGCCAACACCGAGCTTCCCCCGGAGATGCGCTTCGAGGGGTGGCAAGGGGCCGATGAAGCCCATCCGGCAGATGAGGGCCGCCCCGCGTATCGAGTCGTCTACAAGACCCTAAGAACAGTTCCAACGAAGCCGGTCGCCGTACTGTCTTCAAACTGTCGCGTCACGTTCGCTAACGGCCGAGTCAGCTGGGGTGAGCCCCGATTCGGCCGCGCGATGCCGTGGCGACGAGCAGACCGGCACCTCGTTCCAGATTGGGGTCGCCTCTACTACGAGCCGCTCCGCTATCTGCGTGAAGAAGACAACAATGTGGTCATGGAGGGGCACGAAGAAAAAACGCCGCCAATGAACTATGTTGAAGTGATCTATGTCCTCGACGACAAGGCGAATAACGGCACTCATTATAGCAAGCTAGATGCCGCACGGTCAGCGACGGCGCCGTTGTTAGCCTCGCTCGACCTCACCTTCGGTCCACGCCTCTTAGGGCTACGCATCACTGAAGAGATCGGCGAGGTCTTCGACGACTGGCACTGGAATCGTCGTTTGGACGGGCCCACGGTAGCGCTAGAAGCACAGGCGGAACTTCGCTACTATGACGGCGATGCCGCTCTGGCGCAATTCGGGGCAATATTCGATGCGAATGCTGCACGCTCCCAGGAGGATCGAGCCAGGCTCCGGATCGCAGCGCAGTGGTACTGGCGCGCGGACGAAGAAACAGACCCAGTACAGGGGTACATCGCGCACTGGCTGACAATTGAGTCGCTCGAAATGAACGGAACCAGCATTCGGCCGGTCAAACAAATCGTGCACGGTCTCGTTGGAGGGGACTTCACGGTCGTCGCAGAAGGCATCGGCAGGTTGCAAGGGCTTCGCGGTAACCTTGTACACGGGAACACGAGCGATGTCTTACCGGCTCAATTGGAAGCTGTTAAGTCAGTCGCGGCAGCGCTCTTGGAACGTCGCCTCCTGGGACTTATCAGCCCTGCCCGCCGCCAAGCGCTCCAAGATGCTGTGTTTTTCGCGAGTACTCCCACGTTCTCCCGCTAGCCCGATCGGGTGATCAGTCCCGATGGCCCGTCTCATGAGTGGCAGCCGCACGGGACCCTCCCATCAAGACTCGATCGCCGTAGTCAAACGTTCGGGTGCGCTTGAAGATGTTGCGTGAGACGGATGTCGATCTCCAATGCGCGGGGAGCGGCCCAGTACAAGCGTGTCAGAGGTGCCTCAACCCGGAGGTCGCGGATAGGCTCGTTGGAGACCACGAGCCCCCATTCGTCGTAGACCCGCGGCCTGAACATTGCGTGGGTCATAATGTCGTCGACGTGCGCGGAAACAATCACAAGCAGGCCAATATAGTCGTCTATTTTGAGTCCGCTCGTGTCCACGCCGATGACTATGTCGGTGCTATGCGATTCGCCTGGGAATAGTTCCAACGTGGTCACCAGCACGAGAGTGGTGTTTGTGATGACCGACACCGGAAACAAGGCACCGCTCGTGCTGTTGCGCCCGGTCAGATACACGGCGACCACGATTGTGAATTGGTGTCGTCCGGTCTGACCAGCCACGCGATGGGCGTTACGCCGGCTACGAGAATGAACCGCTGTCCCTTATTCAGGAGGCGAGGGAGGCGGCGGGCATTTCGTCGCAGCCATTTCGCGTCCACGAACCGCCATCCGGCGCTTGGGGGGAAACGTCGATCTGGATACGTCAAGTCGTCCGCAATCACGCGAGTCGCGGTTTCGACTGCTGCGGTGAGGACGACGTCTTCTAGCAGGGTCCCCGTACGAATTGCCACCGTATGAAGGAGACGTCGCTCCCGTTCACTGAAGCGCAGTGTCAAGGCCGAAGGATCGCACGTCACAGGAAGCGCCGTCCAGTCAAGAGGCGGACTACTCGCTCCGGCGCGCCCCCGGCTGTGAGCCAGAGGCGTGGAGTGACAGGAGCCGTCAACACCAGAGCCGGTTGTGGGAGGTTCATTATGCGATCGAGCGACGCGGCGTTCAGGCCCCTCTCCCGCGCAGCAGCGAGGACCTGTTCGAGGTGCGGGAGAAGACCGGGTAGAAAATCAGCAGAGTACTGCCACATGGGTATCCTTCGATCGCCGCCAACTTCAACACTGAGAACCGCTCCAGCGTCGATTGAGCGATTGAGCGCTTGCGGTGAGAGCCCCAACCTTTCGGCGGCTTCAGAGGCCGAGTCGCTAGCGGCGACGATGCGGGCGACGTTGACGGCTGCTGCAGTCTGGAGGGCGCCTTCTGCGACTGCGGCCGCTGCCGCACGCATCTCAGGGTCCTCAGTACCGAGGACGTCGGACTTCAGACCTGCAGTTCGAGGAGCGCCCTCGCGCAGAAGTGCTTCTTCGATCGCGTTGACGAACGCATCGATGTCCATGTCGTAAGTCGCCAGAAGGGCCCGAACCCGTGTCAGCGTCCCGCTGAGGGAGCCATGCTCTCGATCTGAGGCGGGTGAAGGACGCGTCATGAGAGCCGCTCGATCGCACGGATGACACCGCTGATCTGCCATGAGCACTCAGACGTCTCTTCGTTCAGCCGTGCCCCGAAGCGACCTTGACTGCCAACGACGCAGCTCCGGACGATCGCGAGCGGGCGAACGACGCCGTCGGTCGAGGAGGCGGCGGTGTCGATCGGGATACGCCGGATTGTTCGCCGATCCAGGTCAACCTCGTAGGAGCTGCCAACGGTTTGAACCAGCCACCGGCCCGAGTCGTCGTCGGTGAGTTCGTCTCGTCGCCCGTCGCTGCGATCCGCTCTGGTAGGCGCGGCCGGTGCGCCGTTCGTATCGGTCTGTTTCGTCAGGTTCTGTTCGGCCGTCCGCCCTTGCTCGGACAATTGATGTGCAGTGTGCGGTAGCCAGCTGAACCCTTGATCGCCGACGTCGAGGAGGCCGACGTTGCCAGGGGCTCCCGCGACGTTCAAGCTGTATATGGACCGTTGGGACGGTCCCTGGGCTTCTCCTGAGACGTGCATGTGCCCGTGAAAGGTCAACCGGGCCTGGACACCCGTGATGAGGTCGGTGATGAGTCTCCGTGAGGCTGCCGATGCCGCGAGTCGATCGGGAGGCCAACTTTTCGAGCGCCGGGTGATTGCGTCCACTGCCGGAGTGCTGGCGTCAGGCGTTTCATGCGTGAGGAGGACGTCTACAGTGCCTCTCTTCACAGCCTCTATGACCTCTGAATCGGTGGGCACCTCGTGTTCGCTCCAGCCGCTCCTGCCCGGCCCCTTATCGAGTGAAGCAGCGCCACCGAAGGACATGAACTCGGTGCTGCCGATCCTGAATCGGAACCCGCGCGGTAGTGCCCAGATCCGCGTCGCGATCCGATACGGGCGCCCAGGGTGGCGAAGGAACTCAGCATGGAGCTGTTCCCACCAATCGTGGTTGCCCGGTGTCAGCAGGAGTCGGTCAATGCCGTGTTCGTCGAGGAGTGCATCGAGATCTCCAAGGAACGAACTGGACCGCATCTTTCCGTCGACGATCTTCGGCGCTTCGTAGCGGAGGTCACCGAGGTGCAGGATCGTCCGTACTTCAGGAGCTGTACGCACGATGAGGGCGAGAACCGCTGCCACCGACGCAGCCTTGGACTCCCAGTCACCGGCTATTGCCACAACCCGTTCGCCCTCGAATGTGAGGTCGTGCGACGGACCCTGTGAGGGAGTCGGCCAGATTTTCTTGTCCGTCGGCGTCAGCTTGCGGGGGCGACGAGTGCGAGATCCGCTCTGCGGAGAAAGCACAACAGCCAGTGGCGGGCGCGTTCGATGTGGTTCATGTGACGACACGGGCCGAATCTACGAGCCGTACGACCTCGCCTCGGCGCGTGATCCAAGACTCTGAGGACAATCCCCGTGACGCGTACTCAGCTCGCGCAAACCAGGGCGACTGCGGCTAAACCGCGGCAGGTGGACCCGAGGGCTGGACGGTGTCGTTGCGCGACCTGCGCGCCCTACTACTCGTCGTCGAGTCGCTGCGCGAGCACCGAGAACGGGACCTTGATCGCTGCAGCCAAAGCGAACCAGGTCTCGAGCGACCCCCGCTGCTGCCCAGAAGCAACCCTGAAGACCGTGGGTCGGCTCACTCCGCTGCGTCGCGCGATCTCGTCGAACGACAGCTTCGCCTCGACGCGCCGTCGAGCGAACTCGAGACGCATCGCCTCGACGTTCGGCGAGGACAAATGCGGCACCGCTCAAACCTGGCAGCGCTACCGTGGTAGCACAGTGTCGCCGACGATACTATTTTGAGCGCATGACGACCGAGCCCCCAACCGAATACGAGCGCCTCCAGGCCGCTCTCGCGAAACTGAGCGCGAACCCAGACGACGCGATCGGGGACATCGCCGCGATGCTCGAACTCATGGCTCAGCCCAGCCAGCTCGCACCCATGACCCGGTACCTCAGTCTGGAGTGGCTGGGCGCACGCGACTCCACAGCTCTTGACAACCGGCAGCTTCGCCACCGAGACCTCCTCGCCGTCATCTGCCGATCCACAGCCGTCGACGCTGTCACCGACCTGAGCGTCGATGACTTCGCTACGTTGCTCAACGTTGACCGTCCCCAGCTCGTCAACCTCATCAACGAGGGTCATGTCTGGACGTACGACGCTGGCCGAGGCCCCAGGGTCCCAACCTGGCAACTCGTGAGGGACTCGTCGCGGGACCCAATCCGGCTTCTTGGCGCGCAACTGAGTGCAGTCGTAGCGGCCATCCCGGACAGTGCGAGCCCCTCGCTCGTACGGCGGCTGATGACCACCGAATCTGCCACGCTGACCAACGTCACCGGAAACGCGGCAACGCCCGCCGAATGGATCGCCCGAGGGAACTCCCACTGGCCGGTTATGGCAATACTGCTCCGCTTCCTCACCGGCAGCAGTGACTACGCAACCCCTCTGCTCTTCGGCAGAGAAGTCGCCGAGTGAGCGAACGACTGCTCTTTGCCTGAGGAGGAGCTACCCTTTTTTTGAACCTGGTTGCTACCGACCGATCGTCCCTGCTGTCAGGCCTCATCGTCGAGCAGGTGGCAAGAACTCTTCCGTCCACCGCTGTTCCAGCTGGCTTGCAATCAGTCCGAACTGAACGAGGTTCTTGCCAACTTCGCCGCTTCGCTCGTAATCCGAGTTAGACAGTAGCGCCGTTGCGAACCGTCGAACGGCTTCGCGTAACTGCGTCAGCTTGTCGAATGTCATGACGCGTGCACCTTGCCTGGGACGTGCGTCCCACATCGGTTGCCGCGATGGATGGATGAGGATGGGAACCGCAGTGTGGCGCGGTTCGGAATACGCGTCATCGAACCAGTCGATCGAGTGTGACAGCTGTTCTAGGTTGTCACGCGAGACTTGCGTCGCGACCGACTCACTCTTCGCCTCCATTACAAAGTACCGATCGTTTCCCAAAGCCCAGAGGTTGTCGGGCCCGACTCCTGTCTGTTGATCCGGTCGGGACGAGGCAAGGCCGAGAAGCTGACCAAGCCTGAGGACGCCGTCTTCGAACCCTCGGTAACTGCCGCGCTCAGGGCTTGGTGTCAGCTGGCTCAACATGGCCTCGACTCCGAGTTCGAGGTTCCGGGGTGTGGAGAAAATCTCGGTCATGTAAGCCGCAGCGGCGGTCGCCTGATCGCCGAGGGCCGTGATGCGTGGCGGACGCGTTTCCGCGGCGAGCTTCAGCAGATAATTGTTATCCAACCGTGCAGATCGTTGTAGGTCGCGAGCCTTCACTGGGTTGATCAAGTCCAGGTAAGAGGCTCCACGCTGTTTGTACCAGCCGCGCACCGGTGCGTTCTCCATCGCTGTGATTGCGTTATCAAGCACGGACTTCGCTTCCTCAAAGCGGCCGGCGAGGGCGAGAGTGAAGGCCTCGCGGTCGGCTTCGTCGATTGCGGGAACGTCGTCGGGACGCTCGTACTGAAGCCCTTCCACCGCCGCTTTGCTGGCGTTGACCCACTCTGGGTCACGTCGGAGAAATGCAGCGACTGCTTCGCGGACGAAATCGATGCCTTTTCCGTGGCCGCCACGGGCAAATCGACGGGAGAGTTCGTACTGCGCACGAGTGGCCGGGGACAGTTGCGCGCGCGACGCGGACTGATGTAGACGGTCTACTAGGCGGGGGTCGAGAAGCAGGACTGCGCAGTAATCGTCGACTGATCTCACGCCGCGTCCCATGCCCTGTTCGATGCGCTGCATCTGCCGTGAACGCATCTCTTCGGTGCCACCCACAGCGACGGCCTCAACGAGTTCCAGGGGATCGTAGCTATCTGGTAGCCCGTCAAGGATGAGCACGCGACATGCTGGCCCTGGTAGGTCAACGCCGTCATAGCGAGCGACCAGGACGACCAGTCCGACGTGCCCGCTGCGCAGACGCTGAATCGCTGTCTGAACCGATTCCTTGTCGTGAATCTCGTTTGTGACCTCCTCCCAGGCCTTCGCCCGATGCCGAGAGGGAACAATCACCACCACGTTGTGTTGCTTAGCCCAGGTGTCCGCCTGCTTCCGGACATCACTCGCTGTGATCGCTGCAGTCGTTGCGGTTGGCGTAAGAATCAAACGGTCGCCCAGGTCGCTTGCTGAGCCCGGCGTGACCGGCTCGGTGACACATCGCGCGGCGACACCTAGAGACGTTGTGAGAACGGAATCATCGGCCAGGGTCGCGGTCATGTAGACCCTTCGCTTCGCGTTCGTGAAGGACGCGACGGCAGCGAGATCGGGATGCGGCAACCGGATCTGCACCTTGCTAGGGCCAAACGCGACGTCACAGATGCGCAGCTGGTCAGCAATCAGCGGCCACTTGAATTTGACTTCGGGAGTTGCTGCGCTGTTAGCAGCGTGCTGCGTGAGGATGTGGGCGGCCGGCTGAAGCCGTTCGTGCCAGCTCCAGTACGGGACGGGGACGGCCTGACTGCCCTCTCCACTGATGAGGTTTGCGGCGCCGACCACGGATTGCTCAGTGAGAACGTCCGCAAAGAGTTCGCGCAGCTGCCGGTAGGCCGCGGCCGTCGAATCGATTGTGAACGAGTACTGGCCCTCGATGGCCGGGATGCATGCGTGGGCGTCGTCGATGACGACAGATCCGAGTTCTAGCGGTTGCCTAGTATCCCCGCGCAGACCAAACCGGGTTCGTCCATGGAATATTGTATGTACTGTGTCAATCAGTAGTGCCTCGCCGCTCTGAAAACGAGGGTCCGACGGTTCACCAACCCAGTCGATGCCGAGCAGTGTCGCTGTGCTACTTACTTGCTCCTTCAGCTGCAAGTTCGGCACAAGGTAAGCAACTGGTCCAACACCTTCGTTGAGCGCGGAACGACATATCACCAGGCCGATCACAGTCTTGCCGCTTCCGGTATTCATCTTCACGACCAGGTCTGGCTCGTCGCGGCGCGGGAACCACTTGTCCCAAACCTCAGTCTGGATGTCGTGAGGAAACTGGAACGGTGAGCCCTGTGGTCGCGGTAGCGCGCGGAAGAGTCGTTTGGGGTCGATCACGCTGTCAGCGAGGTTTTGTTCACTCAGGCCGCCAAAGATACTCAGTCCCTCATCTTCCATGAAGATGCACGACACCGGCTCACCTTCCCCGTCGTGTCGGCCAACAGCGGCCGACCGAGCCTGCGCCTCTCGAACGAACGACGTCGCTAGCGCACTAAGACGCACGAACAGACGCCACTCTCGTGACTCTCGTCCCTCGGCGTGGGGATGCTCGACATCGGCGTCCTTATCGCTCTGTCCCCTTGACATCTACAGATAACAGCGCCTCCGCGACGTCCTCCACCGTCACGATCCGCTCGTCGACGGGGACGTTCCCGAGCATCGCCGCGAGCAGGGTGGTCTTGCCGCTGCCGGTCGCGCCGGTGACCAGGACGTTCCGGCGCGCGGCGACGGCGTCCTCGACGACCGACCGTGGGACGAACGCGAAGGTCCCGCCGCGTTCGAGGGTGGCGAGGGAGGGTCGATGGACCTGTGGCAGTCGGATCGACACGGCGGTGCCCCCGACGGACACCGGGGCGAGGACGACGTGGACCCGGATGCCGTCCCCGTGCCGGACGTCCGCGCACGGGGTGGTCTCGTCGACGTGGCGACCGCCGAGCGCGACGAGCCGGGTCGCGAGTTCGCGGGCACGCGCCTCGGTCAGTCGCGGCTGGACGGCTTCGAGGCCGGTGCCGCGGTCGACCCACGTCCCCA
>Ga0308160_10007733_pt1 | contig 10598 bp, 20 predicted proteins | sample PhyFR1_FD_201036 | JGI IMG/M metagenome (GOLD analysis project Ga0308160, IMG submission 201036) | Phyllosphere microbial communities from UC Gill Tract Community Farm, Albany, California, United States - DLSLF.R1 | ecosystem: Host-associated > Plants > Phyllosphere > Unclassified | place: USA...
TGACACCTTTTCGGGAAGAGAGGGTACCAGAGTTTAGAGACTTGACTCGGAGTCGCTCGCCCTCGATGGCAATGACTTGGAGAGAGAGGATACCGTCGTCGACGTAGATGAGCTTGCCGGGAGAGGTGACCTTGACAATGTTTTTCTGAACAGATGAGCGATATTCGATGCTACAAAGACGGAGAACTCACGTAGTCCATGTAGATCTGCTCGGCGGTACCGGCAGCAGCGTACTGGTCGTCGGTAGTGACGTAGAATTCGTGACCGGCGTTGATGGAGATCTATCATCAGCTCAAATCCTTCAGAGACCGGGGGAGCCTACATCAGCATCATCCTTCATTAAACCGGTTCGGATCTCGGGACCCTTGGTGTCGAGGGCAATAGCGAGAGGTCGTCCGGCGAATTTCTTGGCGGCAGCTCGGGCATTGTCAATGACGGATTGATGGTACTCGTATGAACCGTGGGAAAAGTTCATTCGCACTATTGGTAAGCTTGACAACGACGAGCTGGGGAGACAGCTTACCAATGTTCATACCGGCCTCCTGGAGGGCGACGAGCATGTCGACATTGTTGGTCTTGGGACCGATGGTAGCAATGATCGAGGACTACTTGTCAGCTTTTCTCCAGACCACCGAAGGAGTAACAGCTACCTTTCTGAGGTACTTTTGCTCGGGGGTAAAGTCGTTGAAACCAGTAGCGAGCTGGGTGTTCCAAGCAAGCTGGGAGAGGGGTTGTCCAGAAGGTGCGAATTGAGCCATGTTGATTTTACTGTTTTGATAACGGTTGTAATTGTCGACAGGTTTGTTGGAGGAAGGAGAGGCAGGTCGGGAAGTAGGTGGAGTGAGCGCGGATGTATGGGTAGTGGGTATAGATAGGTTCATTGTTGTGATAGGTAATTGGAGAGAAGGAAAAGAAGGGTCAGCTAAAGTTACAGTATGCTTTGACCAATACACGTTCCCATGGGGGTCAAAGGAGGTGTTTGGTAGGGAATGATTTACGCACGTTCTGTTCTCTTTTGGTAGTCGAGGGGAGAGTGTATCAAAGTAGTACTGATCCTTTGTATATGGTCGGTACAAAGGGTATGCAATGAGGTATAAGAGTATAAGAGAGAGAGAAGAGAGTGAGCTATCTGCCTACTCTCTTCCCCACGTATCAGACTTTTGAAAGAGATCAGATCCAATCACTCTACACCGGAAATTACCTCTTCAGGCAATTGACAATCAATATCGAAATATTAGAAGTGTCCAATCCAATGACAGACAACGATAACACTGCTACTCGTAGTACATCAGACTGGAAGACTACAACTACAACATCATCAGGTAGTCAAGCAGCACAAGCAGAGATCAAACCTCCAAAACACAGACAGAGAGGAGAACGACCATCCCGCAGACCGACCGATCCACTCGACGAATTCTTTTACGAACAAGCTAAATTCTTTCGTCACCTCGAGAGGAAATACGAGAGGTTCAATCATAAATCGAAAGAAGACGAACGATACGCTAGAGCTGGGAAGTTTAAACATAGGTCCAAATCAAAAGTTCAGCAGCAGCAGGTCCCTCAGCAACACCATCAACCGAAATTGATTGGGCCGATCACGCAACAGCAGTCGATCAGGCAAGAAAAGGACAGGAAGGCACTTGAGAGCAGAGCTACCAAGGAGGGTAAGGGAGAAATACAAAAGGAGAAACGATGATGAATGGAAGTATGAGTCTGAAACGAGCGGTCGGTGTGGTAAGTGACCCATTCGACAAGTAGTGAATAATTGGCTGATATCAGATGGGGCCAGTGGCTGGTAGTTCGAGAGGTATTGCTTCGAGTATACCCCGTCAAGCTAGAGGATCGAGCAAGAAAAAGGTCGTCAACCCCGATGCCATGGAATTGACCGAAGCAACACGGGTCCTCCGAGTGAGTAATTCCCTTCATGGAGACTGTCGAGCTATGGAGCTGAGTATCATTGAAAGAGCAAAGCTGACTCCCCAGGCGCTCGAAATCTCAAACCCATCCTCGGCATACTCCCTAACCCTCACCACACACCACTCCAAATCCTCCCTCCCCCTCAGAGGCAGAGTCCAACTACCCCTAGAAGCCCGTCGAGCTCCCGAAGTAATCCTAGTATTCTCCGAACCTTCCTCCCCTTCATCGCAAGCAGCAGAAGGAGCAGGAGCACATATAATCGGAGGAGAAGAATTGTTTCCCAAAATCCTAAGTGGGGAGATTCAACCTACTAAAATCTTGTCTACGCCAGGGATGATGCCTGCTGTTTCCAAATCTCTTGCTAGATTCCTTGGACCCAAAGGTTTGATGCCTTCTGCCAAGAGGGGTGGAGTGGGGGAAGGGGAGGAATTAGGAAAGAGGATAAGAGAGGCGGGTGGTACGCTAGAATGGAAGGCGGATAAATTGGGTGTCATTAGAGCTCGTACGTACCCTCTCTCTCTGTGTGTTGAGTACATGCTGACAGAACAGCCGTAGCAAGAGTAAGCCATGAATAAGCCAAAAATAAAGGCAAGACTAACAAATAGATGACATACGACTTACCAGCCGTTCAAACCAATATCAGAGCCTTCATAGCGGCAGTACGAGACCAAGCAGCGACGTCAAGTGCGGCCGAACAATCCTCTGCCGCCTCGTCGAAAAAGAGGAAACGTAAGTCTGCCTCTTCATCGATATCCGGCAGGGTAGAGCTGATGGGTAGCATCGGGGATCATTTCTGCCAGACTTGAATCTACCCAGGGACCAAGTATTGAAATCAACGATATCTAGACATGATCGGTGTATGCATACATTGAGATACGACCCTCGTCTTGTGCGGAGCAATTGTGCTTCTGCCGTTCGAATATGGCATCACTCGGATGCGTACTATCTTACAACTCGATTTGACCTCTTCTCAGTCGGACCCCATAAAGAGGGACAAAACCGACACCTTGGCATTGCTTACCGATCATCACCAGAGTGTGAGTGAGAGAGTGGTAAAAGGGTATTATTACCACTCGCACTACCACTGCTACTAACCAGTCCAGAACAAGCCAGCGCTCATGTGCTGTGTTACGGAATGACTCACAGGCTCGTACTTCGAGCTGCATCGGCTTTACTCCAAACGACCGCACAAGCAAATAATCCAGCCATCTCTATGAAAGCGACAAGTGGTAAATCCGGAAAACGATAAATGACCACAGTTACAGGTGCTGCTCTTGGGAATGTCAATAACCTCTTCTATATTTGACTCTTCGCCGGACAAATAACTCACCCAGTAGACATTGTATGTGCACGGATGGGCTACGACTAATGGAATATTCTGACTGGGCAGGCTGGGGTGGTTGCGTCAGGGATTAGGGATATAGAGCGGCCAAGGCGAACAGGAAATGGAATGTTCTTGGCATTCCTACATCAACTCTTCACTGGGAACCGAGAGCGATTTGTTTTGACAGTAACAGAGCAGCGTAGGAAGGTAGGTAGACTGAAACTGATTTCGAAACCCATCAACATGCATCTCTTCGTGCTGTAGTGTGACATTACAAAACTCTACTTCTTCTGCTCTGGAACCTGGTTCAAGAGACCTTTACCGGTAACAGCAGAAATCAAATTATCAAATACCAACAGCTCCATCTGTTCATCAGCGACCTCCTCTTCTACTTCACGACATGAAAATTGGCGTACCTTCTTTTGAGTATCCCTAGTCTCGGTGCCCATGTGGGGTAGGATGGTAATATGTTTCATTTCCCTCAATTTAGGGTTGATCTCGGGTTCATTAGGGAAGACATCAAGTCCGGCAGTGGCCAACTATTTCGTCAGTCTCTATATTCCTCATTCCGAACGGAAACCACAAAAAATAGGAAAAAGACCCACTTTACCACTTTCCAAAGCCTCAATCAGAGCTTCCTCATCAACAATAGCTCCCCTAGCCGTATTCACAAGTGCAGCTCCTTCCTTCATCAAATCAAACTCCCTTTTACCAAACGACCCTTTTGTCTTGTCGTTCAATGGTAGATTTAGGGAAACGACATCTGATTGTTTCAAGAGTTCGTCCATTGATGATACGTATGTACAGGGGAAATCGGGTGCGGGCGAGATTTCACGTCGGTTGTAGTAGATGATTTTCATGTCGAATGCTAGGAGTCGACGGGCCATTGCCTGGGGGTTAGTCGAGTGCGAGACGAGAGGCGAGCCAGGCGAGCCAGACGCGCAAGATGAGACGAGCGGAGCGAGACGGGAAGCGGCGAATTGTTTATCAGGTATGGGATGAGATGAAGTGAGGGGTGTGAGGCGCATGGGAGAGGAGTGGACCGCAATCTACGAGCTTTCAGGGCACGTATGGCTCTGACCAACGCGGCCTATCCCCTGGCCCAAAGTCGACCAATCCGCACTCGCGAACCACTCCCCGAAAAGAATACTCAAACTCACCTGACCAATCCCACCCATCCCGACAATACCAACAGTCCTTCCCTCAGGATCCCTAGCAGGTTCCCAACCAGACTTCCACTTGCCCTCCCGTCCATTCCTCTCGGCTAGTGAAAAGTTCCTAAGGCAAGAGATGGTAAGGAAAGCTCCGACGGTGGCTGTTGCGTCGTCTACTGCTCCTGGGGTGTGGGAGACGGATATGTTTCGGGATGATGCTGCTGCGATATCGACTGGAGCGTTAGCGCGAGTATGAGTCTGCGATAGCAGAGATGGTAGAGATTGTGATGGCAAATATGATCTCATATAGGGGGAAACGAGCTTGGAAGTAGAGAGGCGATAAGGGATATATGGGGATGGTAGAATGAGGTCGGAGGGAAGAAGAAGAAACCCACTCTGGTCATATCCAGCACCATTATGACAAATGTATTTCACACTCTCTGGCAATCCCTCGATAAACTCCTTATCAAACACACCCACAGACTGGGCAGAATCATTATGTCGATAAATTCCCACGATTCCATCGTATTTCCCTCCGCTCTTACAGTCTTTGAAGAATTCTTCTCGGGATGAGGCTGTTAGTTCCTATTTCGTCAACCTTTCTTTCCTTCCTTGATTTTCCCATCTTATCGTTCCGTCCTTGTTTACTCCCTCTCCCTCTTTTATACCTTTAACAACATGACATGGGAAGGAGTGACGTACGATGACTTCAGCGACAGCCCCGAGTTTAGAAGCTTGTTCCTCTTTAGACCAAACTACCCCGTTTTTGGGGTTGGCTACAGACATGTCAGTGTCGTATCATCGACTGAAAGGGGACATACCGGCAATCAGGACTTTAGGCTTGGAAGTGGACATTATGCTTATGGTTGTAAGGTGATGTATAAGTATGAGAAGAAGAGGCTATTATGTTATATACCTATCTAGGTTCGAAGATCCCCCGACTACACCGAGTCACCGGATGTCGGACCGGTACCGGTCAACCCCGTTTTCTCGGTTATAGATGGTCCAACCCGGTTAACAGGGTAGGGAGGAGCAGGTCTTTGGAGGAGATTCGTTCATTGCGATGCGATGCATATATACAGAATAGCAACTATGAGAACATACATACACAACACTAATCATGAATCGTCAGGCGTCATTGTAGAATAATATTGATCTAGGTTGATTTACTATTGAGGTCTTTGAGGGTAGCTGACCAAACTGCAACCCGTTTATGCGCTTGGACCTATCTTGTCAGCTTGCTCCTGTAGCGAGACGGTGAAGCTTACTTTTCCGGCGTCGAATCCTAGGACTTGGAGACCTTCTAGAGATGTCGCTCGGGATAGCGCCACATAGGCTGTGGATCAGCTAACCTCAAGGAAGAAGAGGACCGGCTTACCTTGACCTTTTTCAAATACTTTTCCTAGATCGACTTTAACCCTGTCCAACGCTGTTTTGTTAGCTCACTTCCCACTACAGTGAGAACATAGCTTACTCTGCCCTTGAGACTTGTGAATTGACATGGCCCATGCCAAAATCAAAGGCAACTGTCCATCAGCTAGACTCCGACCCCATAGAAGTAGCTCACCTGTAATCTCGAAGCCTGGACTTCACCACTCGGCAATTCCGTCTTGAACGAATCCGGTTCCACCAACAAATCCCTAGTCCCAACTCCACCACCAGGGATGGGTACATTGAACCTAACGACCGGATTCGGTTTAGTCCCAGCAGCCAACAATGCCTTCAACTGTTTATTCCTGACCATCCTCCTTTCGTCCGCGGCTTCACCTTCCTCTTTCCCAAACGCTTCCTCAGAGTAATATTGTCCATTCTGATCTTCTTGAAAGAGGGCTTTATGTTCGAATCCAATGACGATTCCCATACTTCCATTCACTAGTGATTCGTCCAGATTCTTGATGAGCATGACTTGAGCGTTGATTTTAAGGGGGAGTGATTCGGGAGCCATGAAATTCGCGAGGAGCTTGGCGCGTTGATTGATCTCGGCAGTTCCACCGTCTACAGCGGGGTATGTCCATCCGTCCTCGTTCAAGTCTTTGAGCTTGGTCGAATTCGCTCGATCGACATCTTCCCTCCGGGGGAATAAGACGGTAGGTTCTATCCCATCCTGATACCTAATGGGTCGAGCGAGAGCTTTGAAAGCGTTGATTGAGGTCTGGCTCAATCTCCCAAATCGCATCTCGTTGAGCATATCAATGAATCCTGAAAATCAGCTGATTGTCCTCACATCTCATCAGACTATAACTTACTTGGATCCTTTTGCCTAAACACCTTGGTAAGGTTGACAGACATACTAATAGTCTCTCCCCACGTTTGAGCGTCGAAACAGAAATTTGGCTGTTTACCACCTTTGGTAACGGGGGGTAACTGGAAGAAATCACCCGTGACGATGATTTGGATTCCACCAAAAGGTCGATGTGGGTTTTTACGAACCATCTGACCGAGTTTGTTGAATTTGTCAAACATCTCTCCGTCCACCATTGATACTGATGATCAGCTTGTGGTTCGGCAGAAGCTAGCTTACTCTCATCGATGATCAACGCTTTCGTCCTTGTCCACCTAGCCACCGCCTTTTTATTCTTTTTCAATTTGCCCATCAACACATTCGGTTCCTCCAGTGCTAGACCCACACCACCGAACGAATGAAGTGTAATTCCACCAATATTACATGCTGCAATACCAGTAGAAGCAGTAACAGCTACGGCTTCTGGGTTATTGGCGTGTTTCTTCTTGAGTCCCGCAATGATTTCTCGAAGTAGGACCGATTTACCAGTTCCTGCAAGTTAGCTTGTTCCTTGACGAAGAGTCGTGAGCTTACCGGCTGAACCCGTGAAGAAGATGTTTTGCCCGTCTGCTAGGACTTTTTGAAGGACTTGTTGTTGTTCCACACTGAGGAATGTCTTTGCGATACCACCTGCTCCTTCACCTGGTCCTTTTGATCCAGTCGAATTGACACGTTTACTAGTGTTTGAATTGACAGATGTCGTCCTCGTAGCTTTCTTTGTTGTTCTGATCAGTCAGCTATTTTCCCTTCCCTTCCTTCCTATCAGAATAGGTTGAACTAACCCAACATCCTCTTCCCACGGTAACTGCCTCTTCCGACTAGGTAGATCTTTGGGTATACTAGGCAGTTTCACCTCCTCAACCTCCTCATCATCCGAAACGACCAACACCACATCTTTATCCTTCTCCCGATCTTTACGCGGTACAGCAACCCTTTGTCCTCCTACCATCATCGAAGTCATTGCTACTGGCTTTGGTTTAGGTTTTGATGATCCACTGCTCGAGCTGGAAGAGGCGAGGGTATTGGGTTCTAAAGCGGCCATTATTGCTTTTCGTCGTCGCTCAGCTGCTGTTTCCACCACTTTCGGTTTCACCCTATACATCAGCTCACTTCCTCCCTTTCACACCATAAATCAGAAAGGTGGGCTCACGGCTCAGGAGACTCAGACCATGGTATTCGACCTGAAGAAATTGGTTCTTCATCATCATCCCATGTCCTCTGGAATGAATTGACTTTTGATAAACTCCGTCCAGCCCCTGCTCCAGTTCCAGCTCCAGCTCCACCGGAAGAAGACCCAGACAGACGGGACGTCAGCAGTGATGGCATGTCTGCTTGCTTGATCCGTTCGATTGAAATATCAAGCCAAGGTGGTGATGTAACAGAGGAAGGAAGGGAAAGTGAAGGATTAGACGAAGTAGTTGACGCGACTGCCTTTGTTGACGACTTGACTTTTGACGCGAACTTTTGGTTCCGTTTCACCTAAGGGGGATGGGTATGGGTGGTACAGGTTGTAGACATGCATCTCATATGATATCATGGACAGGGCTGTAATACAGAGGTTGAGTTGATGATGGTTCGGCTGTCGAATAGACTGGCGACAAATTGCGTGTAGCTCGTGGCGTGAAATGAATTTGATGTTTTATATACAGACCGAGTCGTTGATGGTATCCTATTCCTAATCTCTATAGGCCCGCTGCAAACATGTTTCGAGCTGCACCTTGCTCTGCAGCCAGTCGTTCCATCTCCATATCTCTCGTGATTCCCTCCATGGGTCGATGACCTCTACCTCCAACACGCTCACCGCAATCGAGACAAGTCTGAACATCCTAACATGGTCAGCCATTGATCAAAAGGATTTAAAGGGGACATACCACGACTTGTCCGCACTGAGAGGTGTCAGCGGTATCTCACAGTCGGTAAGTAGAGTCACGTACATTGGCTACGGTAAAAGTGTGACCGTTTGGACACTTGACAACCGTCAGTACGACTGTCCATCGAGCCGACAGAAGAAAGCACTCACCTGGTAAAATCGCCCACCACTGCCATGCTCGGCCAAGACTGCTTCGACGATCGACATCTTCTCTTCAATCGACACATGTTGGTAGAACGCCGCTAGCTTGAGCTCATTGACGAAAGTCGACCATTCGTTCAAAGTCTGATTGATCACCGGAAGAACAACGTCCTTGGTCCAAGCAAGAGTTGCCGGGCTGTTTGCCATGACACTGCTCACTCGATCGTATAGGGCGAGAGCGTTCGTGGCGGCCCATTCTCGATGTACGAGATTCTCGTGCTTGGCTCGGAGGATAGTCTGTTCGTCGGGAAGCCGCCATCCAGCCGTCAAGTCTTGCGCGAGGACTCGGGTGAATGCGTATTCGACCTGAAGCGAAAGGATACAGGCTGTCATCCCAATCGTCGACTTTCAGCTTGGATACAGAAGTTAATGGCGAGATCGATATCTCGTCGACAACTACGAAGCAAGCCCCAGGGGAGGTATTGGAAATTGTCGGCAATGACGTTCTTGTCGGTCGTCTTGCCTGATTTCGAGATACATGGCTTGAGGGTAGATCGAAAGTAGTCGCTAAATGCTTGCGATACCGGTACCAGCTTGAGTCGGATCTTGATAGTCTCGAAAAGCGCTTCGATCCTGAGCCTCGCTTCTCCTCGTGGGAAAGGTGCTCCAACTCTCCTCTTGGCACTCAACAAGGCCGCTGGAGCAGGATCTCGTTGAAGTTTACTCTTTTCAGCTTTCTTGATCTCTTCTCGGTAGACCTTGACGATTGCTGATTCGTATGCTGCTACATGAGGTAATCGATTTCGGTTGACCAATTGCGAAAGCTGCTTGTAGGATGACATGGCCTTCTTGGTGATCTCGATCCAGGCATGTTTGACTGCATCATCAATGGCAAATCAGCCAGCAATGTCTTCCTCAAACATGGCGAAGCCAATACATTGAGTATCGATAGAATTGAGTCTGAGTGCTGCGTTCAAGCGCGGGGCAATGGGCGAGGAGCTCGACCCGTTTTCTGATTTCCCATGCGGTGCTTTGACTTGTCGACCATGGATTGGACATTGGCGGAAGTGACCTCTTGTCGAAGATGAGCCACTCGATGCGAAAGATCCTCGATAGCACGTTGCTCTTGAATATCGATTAGAGCTCGCTTGTTGATTCGATTGTATCGTCGAGCATCAATCGGTCCACGACAGTTAGAACAAGTAGGTCGTTTCGTGAAGCCGTCTTTGGGTTCTTGGATAGAGACCCATTTCCTTTCCGCAGATTGGTGGTAGTAGTCGTTTATCTGTGCATGTCCATCCAGTGTCTCGATGCTAAGGGTATGTGAACAAGGTAGAGTGATGAACCGAGTCGTTGGATCTTCCTCGATGACTTGCTCTAGGGTATTGCCGATCGACAAATCGACTCGACAATCGAGTCTCGATTGCTCTTGGCAATGCACTAGACACAAATTTGCTTCGAGCAATCTTCTCCGCAGACTAACACAGGACGTCGAGATGACGAAATCGAACTTGTATGTTCAGAGGATTGAGCTCGAGATGATTCAGGGATATTTAGAGTCGAATTCAGGCACCAGAGTAGAATACGCCAAGCATTCCTCCTTCTCCCCCATGCGAGTACATATCTCGTCCAAGCCACCGTGAAACAGGCAACAGATAGCGATGCAGCTCGACGAATTGCACTTCCTACTCTGCTCACAAGCAACCCCTCCCATATATCAATCATGTCGACACAGCTACAAAACGCTTCTCGATATGCCGAACCCGTCGGTATAGCCGTACAACTCAGCCCTGGCGTTATTTGGAACTACCCCAAGACTCCCGGACCGGACTATGTGGTCCTACGAAACTTCTCGGCCTGCGTCGGATCATCACTCTCCATCTCAGAGATCTGTTGTCCCAGGGTAAATGG
>Ga0308160_10007735_pt1 | contig 10598 bp, 8 predicted proteins | sample PhyFR1_FD_201036 | JGI IMG/M metagenome (GOLD analysis project Ga0308160, IMG submission 201036) | Phyllosphere microbial communities from UC Gill Tract Community Farm, Albany, California, United States - DLSLF.R1 | ecosystem: Host-associated > Plants > Phyllosphere > Unclassified | place: USA...
CGCCGGCGTGGCCATCAAGGTGGCGCAGCAGGACATCGCCGCCGTCACCAGCGACGCCTTCCCGACGCCGGCCCCGCGCCCGAAAAATTCGCGCCTCAACACCGGTAAACTGCAAGCCGCTTTCGACCTGACGCTGCCCCACTGGCAGCACGGCGTGATCCGCATGCTGACCGAAATTCTCGAGAAATAATCATGAAACAACGCAAAGGCATCATCCTCGCCGGCGGTAGCGGCACCCGGCTCTATCCGGTCACCATGGCGGTTTCAAAGCAGCTGCTGCCGATCTACGACAAGCCGATGATCTATTACCCGCTCAGCACGCTGATGCTGGCCGGCATCCGCGACATCCTGATCATCTCCACGCCGCAGGACACGCCGCGCTTCGAGCAGCTGCTCGGCGACGGCAGCGCGTGGGGCCTGAACCTGCAGTACGCGGTGCAGCCGAGCCCGGATGGGCTGGCCCAGGCGTTTATCATCGGTAAGGAGTTCCTCGACGGCGCACCTAGCGCGCTGGTTCTCGGTGATAATATTTTCTACGGCCACGACCTGCAGTCGCAGCTGGAAAAAGCCGGCACCCAGCCCGGCGGCGCGACGGTGTTTGCGTACCACGTCAACGATCCGGAGCGCTACGGCGTGGTCGACTTTGACGCCACCGGTCATGCCACCAGCCTCGAGGAAAAGCCGGCTGTGCCAAAAAGTAATTACGCTGTCACCGGGCTGTATTTTTATGCGCATGACGTGGTCGACATCGCCGCCAGCCTGGAACCATCGCCGCGCGGCGAACTGGAGATCACCGACGTCAACCGGGTGTATCTGGAGCGCGGCCAGCTGAACGTGGAAATCATGGGGCGCGGGTACGCGTGGCTCGACACCGGCACCCACGAGAGCCTGAACGAGGCCAGCAACTTTATCCAGACCATCGAACACCGCCAGGGCCTGAAAGTGGCCTGCCCGGAAGAGATCGCTTATCGCCGCGGCTGGATTGATGCGGCCCAAGTTGAGGCGCTGGCCGCACCGCTGGCCAAAAGCGGTTACGGCCAGTATTTGCAACGCATGTTAAAAGAAACGGTATTCTGATGAAAGCGACCCCCTTAGCCATTCCGGACGTGGTGTTGATCGAGCCAAAAGTGTTTGGCGACGAACGTGGCTTCTTTTTCGAAAGTTTCAACCAGCGTCAGTTCAACGCCGCGGTCGGTTACGATGTCGAGTTCGTTCAGGACAACCACAGCCGCTCGGTCAAAAACGTGCTGCGCGGCCTGCATTACCAGATCCAGCATCCGCAGGGCAAGCTGGTGCGGGCAGTGCAGGGCACCGTGTACGACGTAGCTGTCGACTTGCGCCGGAGTTCGGCCACCTTCGGCCAGCACGTCGGTGTTGAGCTGTCGGCCGACAACAAGCGCATGTTGTGGGTGCCGCCCGGTTTTGCGCATGGCTTTGTGGTGCTGTCGGAGGTAGCCGAGTTCCTGTATAAGACAACCGATTATTGGTATCCAGAGTTCGAACGTAGCCTGGCGTGGGACGATCCCACGGTTAATATCGCGTGGCCGCACAGCGGTGCACCGTCCCTGTCCGGCAAGGACCAGTTGGGTAAGCTGTTGGCTGACGCGGAGTGTTTCAAATGAACCATGCCATGCCTACGGTAAACCCCCACGCGGCGCAACCGATCTCTCCCCAGTCCTTGCTGACCAGCGTTTGGCGCAATCGGCAATTAATCACGCAAATGGCTAAGCGCGAGGCTACCGGGCGTTACAAAGGATCAGCGTTGGGTCTGGCGTGGTCTTTTTTTAACCCCGTGATTATGCTGATCGTCTACACCTTTGTGTTTTCGGAAATTTTCCGATCGCGCTGGGGAGGCGTAGGTGGTGACGACAGCAAAACCCAATACGCAATTATTCTTTTCGTAGGGTTAATTGTTCTGAATTTGTTCAGCGAAGTCGTCAACAAGTCTCCCGGTCTTGTGCTCGCAAATGCCAATTTTGTGAAAAAAGTTGTCTTCCCTATAGAAATTTTGCCGATTGTATTGATCAGCGCTGCGCTGTTCCACAGTCTCGTGAGTCTTGGCGTGTTGTTGGCGGCGTTCGCTGTCTTCAACGGATTTTTGCACTGGACGGTTATCTTCTTACCGCTTGTCCTGCTGCCGATTATCATCCTGACAACAGGCGTGAGCTGGATTCTGGCATCGCTCGGCGTGTTTCTGCGTGACGTAGGCCAGAGCGTACTCATCATCGTCAGCATTCTTACATTTCTGTCGCCTGTGTTTTATCCCGTGAGTGCGGTACCGCCGAGTTTCAGACCGGTACTGATGTCGAATCCGCTTACATTTATTATTGAGCAGGCACGCGAGGTAGTGGTCTGGGGTCATATGCCCGACTGGAGCGGCTTGGCTTGGTACAGTGTGGCGGCGCTGGCGGTATGCTGGGCTGGTTATGCGTGGTTCCAAAAGACAAGAAAAGGCTTTGCTGATGTCCTCTGATGATATTGCGATTCGGGTTAGCAACCTGAGCAAGTGTTATGAAATCTATGAAACGCCCCGTGACCGCTTGAAGCAGTTTGTGTTGCCACGCCTGCAGCGCGGTCTGGGTGCCACGGCAGGAAGGTATTACCGGGAATTCTGGGCCGTGCACGACGTCTCTTTTGAAATCAAGCGTGGTGAAACGGTAGGCATCATCGGTCGCAATGGCTGCGGCAAATCGACTCTGTTGCAGATGATTTGCGGCACTCTGAGTCCCAGTTCCGGCAGCATTCAAACGAATGGCCGTATTGCTGCCCTGTTGGAACTGGGTTCTGGCTTTAATCCAGACTTCACCGGACGTGAAAACGTCTATATGAATGCCGCTGTGCTTGGACTAAGCAATGCGGAGATCGACAGCCGGTTTGCTGATATCGTGGCATTTGCCGACATTGGCGAATTCATCGAGCAACCCGTCAAGACGTATTCCAGCGGCATGATGGTGCGTCTTGCCTTTGCCGTGATTGCCCACGTCGACGCTGATATTCTTGTGGTCGACGAAGCACTGGCAGTGGGTGACGCTTTTTTTACTCAGAAATGCATGCGCTATCTGCGCGACTTTATCAAGACCGGAACAGTGCTGTTTGTCAGCCATGACACGGCCAGCATTCGGAGCCTGTGCAACTACGCGATCTGGCTGGAAAAGGGTGAAGTGCTGCAGGAAGGCAAGCCAAAGGAAATCTGCGAACTGTACTTGGAAGCGTTTTACGAAGCCCAGCAGGGAAAAGGCAGTACCACCAAGTTGCGGGCGTTCAAAAAGGTGGACGAGTCTATCCCAATCAAGGATCAGCGTCTGGAATTCATCAATTCCAGCAATCTTCGCAATGATTTGCAGGTATTCAAGTTCGACCCCGAGGCCGCCTCTTTCGGCAAGGGCGGCGCCCGCATTCACAATGTGCGTCTGTTGGACGGTGCAGGTCACCCGCTCGCTTGGATAGTCGGCGGTGAAAAGGTGACATTAAGAATCACAGCGGAGATTTTTGACGATCTCGACTCGCCCATTATCGGGTTTCATGTTAAGGATCGTCTGGGGCAGGAACTGTTCGGCGACAACACATTTTTGTCGTACCGGGACGATCTGGTGTATTCGTCGAACGGCTCGGAATTACAGGCAGAGTTCACGTTTTTCATGCCGCTCCTTCCGGCCGGCGAATACAGCATTAGTACCGCGATCGCCAACGGCACTCAGGATGTGCATGAGCAACATCACTGGATTCACGACGCGGTCGTCTTTAAATCGGAGTCGAGTAGCGTGGCGGTAGGCTTGATCGGTATCCCAATGCTGGAAGTGGCGCTGAAAAATATTGGCAACTCTGAGGAGCCTGCCCTGTCTTAGGCGCCGGTTGGCGGGATGATCAGGTGCAGGTGGATCGGACAATTCAAAGTGTAGAAGGAATAATAAATGCATCCATCGGCAATGGAGTTTGGCGGTCTTTTTTTTAAAACGTATTGCAAGGACGGGGTGCCGCTGCGCATCCTTGATATCGGCGCGCAGGACGTTAATGGTTCCCTGAAAACCGTGAGCCCGGCGGGCACCGAGTATATTGGCGTAGATTTTGTTGAAGGCAAAGGCGTCGACGTCATTTTGAAGGACCCTTACATTCTGCCGTTTGAGGACAACAGCGTTGACGCGATCGTTTGTAGTTCTGTCTTTGAGCATTCGGAATTTTTCTGGCTGTTGTTCCTTGAGGTGCTGCGGATCCTCAAACCGTCCGGTTTGCTTTATCTGAATGTGCCGAGCAATGGTTATATACATCGCTATCCGGTCGATTGCTGGCGGTTCTATCCTGATGCCGGCCGCGCGCTGGTCTCGTGGGCCGAGCGCAGTGGTTATGCGCCGGCATTGCTGGAGTCCTTTATCGGCGAAAAAAATTACCATACGATCGAGGGCGACGCATGGAATGATTTTGTGGCAGTGTTTGTCAAGCAGGCTGACTGCCGTAGCCAGTACCCCGCACGCATGTTGCATAGCCTGGAAAGTTACGGCAATGCGTATTGCGATGATCCTGCTGTCGCAGAACGCTCAAGCCAGCTACCGCATGACTTTAAATTAATCCAGCAGAATAACCAGACCATTGTTGATCGGGATCATGAAGTGGCCCGGCTCCGTGAAGAAATGGGCCATCTGCACGGTGGTATCGCGGCGCTGAAGGAAAGTAATGCCACGCTCACCAGTACGGTAGTCGAGCAAGACGCCCAGCTGGTTGCGTTGAGATTTGCTTGCCAGGCGCTTGAGCAAGCTGAAGCGGCACAGATCAAGCTGCTTGATGAGCGCCAGTTGCTGCTCGATGAGCGTCAGCTGTTGCTTGAGGCGCGTCAGCGTGTGATTGACGAATGCCAGCGACAACTGGCTGATCGTTGCCAGGAAAATGCAGACTTGAATCATGAGCGTGCCGCATTGAGATATGAAAGTGCGCCGTTGCGACTGCAACATGGCGCGTTGACACGCGAAAATGACGCTCTAAAACAAGCGAATAGCGCCTTGGTACAGGAGCGTGACGTTTTGCTGTTGCAGCGCGACGCACTGAGCCGGGAGACTGTGACCCTGACTGATGCTCTGGCACGGTCGCGTAACGATGTGGAGCTGATCTATGCCTCTAACTCGTGGCGCTACACAGCTCCGTTGCGTGCCGTTAAAACAAGGCTGGGTCGATGATCAAACCACTATCGGACGGCGTGTTGCGTGTACTGTTACTGGACACGAAGACGGAAAATCCAAATCATTACATCTGTCTGGCAGTGCAGCGTGCATTGGCTGTTACGCCGGGTGTGGAACTGGTCATTAAGGCCGATCTGCACGATGCAATCGCAGAAGCGCAGCGCCATCGCTGCAATCTGTTTTTCGCCTTCGACGGCGAAGAACTGGAGCGCACTATTTGCGCTCGGCTCGCTGCCGTCTGTGGCAAAGCGATTTTGTGGGTAACCGAAGACCCGTACGAAGTCAGTGTCAACGTCGCCAACAGTGCTCTGTTCGATCTGGTTTTTACCAACGATTCCGCCTGTGTTTCTGCGTACGGTGACAAGGGCCGGCACTTGCCGTTGGCCGGTGCCAAGCCGTTTCACCTGTTGCCGGTGAAAGTGCCGTCGACCCCTCTACGCTACGATTTGTTTTTTGCTGGCACAGCCTGGCCTAACCGGGTTGCGTTGCTCAAAGATTTCCTTGCTGCCGACTGGGGTGAGGGGGGCATTAAAACGAAGATAGCCTTGCCCAGCAACCCGCATTTGCCGGCGGTGGACCTCGGCTTGCCCGACAGCCAGTTAAACTGGCGTACCTCACCGCTCGACTTTGCACGTTTTGCCAACGCCAGCACGGCCACCCTTCTTTTGCCTCGGGTGTTTTCGTCGTCCGGTGAGCGCAATTTTGCCGAAACGCCGCCCCCGCGTCTATACGAGGCGGCATTGGCCGGCACGGTACAACTGGTGCAGTCGAATGTGATTGAAGCGGCCAACTATTTTGAGCCGGGCAAAGAATTCCTGTACTTTGATACGGCACGCGAACTCATCGACATGGTGCGGGCGCTGCGCGCCGATCGGTCGATGCGCCATCAGATGGCCGAACGGGCACAGGCCAAGGCCTTAGCACAGCATTGCTATGAACACCGAATGCTCGAAGTGATCGCCGCAGTCCGCCAGCTGTCAGCGGCCACGCCGGCCCGTTCGCCGGTGCATCGCGCGACTTGGCCACGCGTCATGCTGGTCGCCCATAACGTCGTCGCAAATGGCCATTTTGGTGGCGTCGAGGTGTATATGGATCTGATCACCCGGCAACTCGGGACCGACTGCGACGTGTATTTTTACGTGCCGAACCGTCTTTGTGAACCGGACGCGGCATTAGTGATGGACCGGCATGGCGCCATCCTGCGGCAACTGGATTTTTCCAGTTCAACCACGCCCTGGCAACTGTCTTGTCCCGAGCGCGAGGCCGCTTTTGCGGGCGCGCTGATCGACTTCGACATTACGTTTGTGCACTTCCATCATTTGATCAACCACGTGCCTAGCCTGGTTGAAATTGCGAAGTCAGTGGGTGTGGCGACGGCCATGACGTTCCATGACTTTTTCGCGCTCTGTCACAATTTCACCTTGCTCTCTTTCAAGGGCAGTTACTGTCAGCCGGACCAGATCCCGATCGAACAATGTGATGTCTGTTTGTGGAACGGCCACCGTGCCTTGCCTGGCGGCCAGGCCGCGCGCCGTGCTTATTGGGACAGCATCTTGCGCCAGGTTGATACGCTGGTTTTTAACACCGAGGGCGCGCGTGCGCTCAGTGCCCGTATTTATCCGGCCGTCGCTGAGCACGCAAGAGCGCTGATCCTTCCGGTGCCGATGGTCCCGTTGAGGGACAAGGAGCTGCGCCTGCGGCAGGTACCGCCGGCTTTGAAAGTGGCGATACTTGGAAATTTCACCTGGCAAAAAGGCGCCAACGTGATGGCCCGTGTTATTCCGCTCCTGGCCAATGCCAATATTGAATTTCACATATTCGGGCGGGTGGAAGCGGATTACGCATGGCTCAACAATGCGGCAACCATGCCGCACGTGCACGTGCACGGGGCGTACCAGCCTGGCGCATTACCGAAAGAACTATTTTACTGCCATGTCTCGCTACATTTGTCGATCTGGCCGGAAACCTATTGCCTGACCTTGTCCGAGGCATGGGAGTGTGGCCTCGTACCCATCGTCACCGATATCGGCGCCTTGGGTGAGCGTGTCGTTGATGGAGTGACCGGACTGAAGATTGCCCCCGATTCAGAAGGATGCCTGGTACAGGCGATCCGGCGGCTGGCTGAAACGCCTGGCTTGTTGACTGCTTTGCAGAACAACATCTGCGCGGCTCCGATTTCGCGGCTTGAGCCGCATCTGGCCCAGCTGCGAACGTTGTATGCACCAGCGTCGGCGTTTGCTGCCTCCTATATCGCTTGCGTGCCAGGCAGTGGCGCAATCAGCCTGGCTCGGCTGGGCCGCCCGGCCCCGGCGCCATGGTCCATCCGGCCCCGGCCGGTTGTTGTAGCCGTGCCGGAACCGATAGAGGTGGAGGTTACGGTGCTAACGGTAACGGAACCGGAACCGGTGGCCCTGGTGTTAATTACGCCACTGCCGCCGCCGCGACTGTACCGGCGCCTGCTGGGTGTATCTCTGCGCGGTCTGCTGCATTACCGGGTACATGGCGTCCGGGCTGCTGCGCGCGCCACCGTGCGCTTCATCGTGAAACGCTTATGAGTGGCCATATGAAAGTTTTAGTCTGCAGCGCTTCGCCTGATCGGGTCAACCACAATGCGGTTTTGCGCACTTATGTGGCCAACGGTTTCGCCGAGGTGCTCAGCGAGCAGCAAGTGATGGCTTGCTCGCTCGACTATGCCGCGCAGGCGGCCAGCCACTTCCAGCCCGACCTGTTGCTGGTGTTCGGCTCGTGCATGCCGGACAGCTGCAACTATACCGAGCTGCGGACCTATTGCGCGCGTAGCGGAGCGACGCTGGCGTTCTGGTTGCACGACGACCCGTACGAGTTCGATCTGAATGTTAAGATTTACGCTTACGCTGATCTGATTTTCTCCAACGATCAATGGGCCACTCAGCATATCAATCATCCGCGCGTCTATCATCTGCCGCTGGCGGCAGACCGTCAGGCGCATTTCCGGCCGGTTCGCACTGTGCTCGACAGGGACGTATTTTTTTGTGGCGTCGGCTTTCCTAACCGCCGTCAGTTGCTTGCCGACAGCGCTGCGGTGCTGGCACCGTATGACGTTGCGGTCTTAGGGGCTGAGTGGGACGAGGCACTGCCGTTTTGCCACAACCAACGTCTTGCAAACGCCTACTTGCCTGATATGTACGCCAGCTCGCTGGTGACGCTGAACCTTGGGCGGCGTTATAACCTGGCCAACCGTCGTTATCAGCTCGATGCCACTACGCCCGGCCCGCGCACTTTCGAAGCGGCCATGGCCGGTGCGGTGCAGTGCGCTTATGTGGAAGGGTTGGAACTGGCCGACTATTTCCACTTTGATCAAGAGATACTGGTGTTTGATACGCCGGCTGAACTGGTGGCAAGCATTGCGGCGCTGCGTGAAGATCCGCAGCGCCGTCAGCAGATCGCCGAACAAACCCAGGCGCGGGCCATGCGTGATCATACATACGCAGCGCGGGCCCGCTTCATTCTCTCCACTTTAGTTAGCGGAACACCATGATCGATTTGCAGCTAGCAAAATATTCGCTGGCTGCGTTAGTACTGCTGTCGGCTGCAGTGTTTGTCGGCTTTTTGCCGATGGTCTACGCTTGGCAGGCACGGCGTTCGACTGAAACTGTGACCGTGCTCGAAGCCAGTGTTGCTGCGCTGATCGCCGCCATCGTGTATTTCAGCCTGACGGGCGTGCTGATGGTGCAGTTGCCTGTGGGCATGCGGCGCATGGCCGCAGATATGCTTATTCTGCTGCCGATGATTGCAGGGGGCGCGCTGCTGTGGCGGCGCCGGCCGGCCTGGCCGGCCGGCTTCTGGCGGCGCAAGGACTTGGTCCTGATTGTCGGCACGTTTCTGTTTTCGGTCCTGATATTGCTGTTGGCTGCTTTGAAAATTAACATGCCGGCGAACTTGCCAGACGGCGCGTATGTGAATAAAGAACACGTGAGTGCGGTGCGGATCCAAGTGCTGACCGGAGACCTTCCAGCTGATAACGTCATTCCTTTTGTTGTGCAGGAATATTTGGCCCGCTCGATTTCTTTTTCCCGCAACAATCCCGTTTTGCCTGGCCAGCAAGTGACCAATCGCCCGATTTTGGCCAGCCTGATCGGGCTGCCATTCAGGCTCAGCTTGCGGGCGGTGCAACCGATGGCCGATCTGCCCAAATATAGTTATGTGGGCAGCGACTGGCCAGACTTCCGCGTGCTGGTACGCGATGAGGCGGCCTTTGCCGTATTTCTCGGCATCGCAGTATTCCTGAACGCGTCGGTGTTAATGGGGGCAGGCCTGTTCCTGACCCGGATCAAACGGATTTCGGCGCGCCATTGCGGTCTGGCGGTGTTGTTATTTGCCACGAGTCCTTATTTCGTTTTTCAAACCATCTTTACCTGGCCAAAAGCGCTGGCCGGATTTTTTATCCTCGCCGCCGCCTTTCAATATCTGGTGTACCGGCGCGCTGTATTGGCCGGTGCGCTGCTTGGCCTGGCCTACTGGTCGCATCCGTATGCGATCGGATATTTCATACTCGCCGTTGCCTTGCTGGGTCTGAGTCTGCGGGTGCCGTTTCGCCAGCGTGCGCAACGTATCGTCTTGCTGACCGGTGCCTTTGGTGCGGTGCTGACGCCATGGTTTGTGTGGGCCAGGTATGTGATCGGGAGCAGTTCCGACCTGGTCCAGCAAAATTTTAATACCGATGGCACCATGTTTGCTTTTTCGATGGCGCGCCTCGGCAATCTGGTCAATGCGACATTGCCGACCCACTTGATGGTGGCCAGTACCAATGCACCGGCTTTATTGAGCAGCAGTGCATTAAATTTCAGTGGCGCCGTCGGATTGCTGTTTTTCATCACAATGATCGTGACTCACCGGGCCAGCCTGCCGTATGTCGGGCCCGGTAGTGGCGCCGTGCTGACACACGATCCTGCGGAACGGCAGTTGCGGCGTGCTGCCATGTACGCCGGCATGGCCAGTTTTTTGCTGACGTTGGTATTCAGCTATGCCGCAGTACCGCTGGTACACGGCTGGCAGCCTTTTGTGGCGCTGATGCTGATGCTGGGGGTGGTCTGGGCCAGTCAGTCCGGTGCGGCAGCGCTGGCGGTCTGTGCGCTGCAGGTGGCTGTCAACCTGGTCCTGTGGCAGCGTTTTATGGGATTTCGGCTACACACCTGACGCCATAGTCTTTACTACTATTACAATAGCATTAGCACCGCCGCCGCAGTCTGGCGGCGATTGCGTTCCACTATTTGAAAGGTTACGTTTGTTGCATCCACTTGCTGTTGACCTTGATGGCACCCTGATCCACACGGACATGTTGCATGAATCCGCTTTGCGTGCGCTACGTGACCGCCCGCTGGACCTGTTGCGTTTGCCGTTTTGGCTGGCGCAAGGCAAAGCCACGCTGAAACGCCATCTGGCGCAGCGCAC
>Ga0308160_10007736_pt1 | contig 10597 bp, 10 predicted proteins | sample PhyFR1_FD_201036 | JGI IMG/M metagenome (GOLD analysis project Ga0308160, IMG submission 201036) | Phyllosphere microbial communities from UC Gill Tract Community Farm, Albany, California, United States - DLSLF.R1 | ecosystem: Host-associated > Plants > Phyllosphere > Unclassified | place: USA...
CCGGCACCCAGTTCATCACCAAGACCATCTTCATCGCCGCCGGCGTCGGTTCCTTCCAGGCGCGCACGATCAAGGTCGAGGGCATCGAGAAGTTCGAGAACAGCCAGCTGCACTACCGCGTCAAGGATCCGAGCATCTTCGAAGGCAAGAACATCGTCATCTGCGGCGGTGGCGACTCCGCGCTGGACTGGGCCCTGAACTTCGTCGGCAAGGCCGAGTCGGTCGTGCTGGTGCACCGCCGCGACGACTTCCGCGCCGCGCCGGCATCGGTCGCCAAGATGAAGCAGCTGTGCGACGAATACGAGATGCAACTGATCACCGGCCAGGTTACCGGCTACGACGAAAAAGACGGCCAGCTGAGCGAGGTGAAAGTCACCGGCGCCGACGGCGTGACCCGCCGCGTGCCGCTCGACATGCTGATGGTCTTCTTCGGCCTGTCGCCAAAGCTCGGCCCGATCGCCGAGTGGGGCCTGGACATCGAGCGCAAGCAGCTGAAGGTCGTGGACACCGAGAAGTTCGAAACCAACGTGCCGGGCATCTTCGCCGTGGGTGACATCAACACCTACCCGGGCAAGAAAAAGCTGATCCTGTCGGGCTTCCACGAAGCCGCGCTGGCCGCTTTCGGCGCCGCGCCGTACATCTTCCCGGACAAGAAGATCCACATGCAGTACACCACCACCTCGCCGAAACTGCACAAGATCCTCGGCGTCGAGACCCCGGTCTTCGACTAAGATTTTCGGCTCAGTTACGCAAAAACCACAATGCCCCGGTTAGCCGGGGCATTTGTTTTTATGTGTGTCGCATCACGGACGGCCCCTAAAAAACGGTGCTATAAACCTTCTAAGCACAGATCAAATTCGCACGATGGTGCGGGAAATTTCCACCCGCCAATCATTTAACCCTATAATGATTTGATCAAAATTCGTGCACGGCAGGCGTCATCGGGCGTCCCGGCGCAGCGAATGCTTCATCGAAGAAGGATTACTATGCTCTACCAATTGCACGAGATGCAACGCTCCTTCCTGACCCCGCTGATGCAATGGGCGGATGCGTCTTCGAAGTTGTTCTCGAACCCGGTTTCCCCTTTCGCCCACACCCCATTCTCGCAACGTATCGCCGCCGGCTACGAGCTGATGTACCGCCTGGGCAAGGACTACGAAAAGCCGGCCTTCGGCATCGACACCACCACCATCAAGGGCGAAGAAGTCAGGATCGTCGAGCAGTTCGCCGTCGAGAAACCGTTCTGCCAGCTGCGCCATTTCAAGAAAGACTTGCCGGACGCGGCGTTTGCCGCGCTGGCCCAGCCCACCGTGCTGGTGGTCGCCCCGCTTTCGGGCCACCACGCCACCCTGCTGCGCGACACCGTGCGCGCCCTGCTGCCCGACCACGACGTGTTCATCACCGACTGGGTCGACGCGCGCATGGTGCCGCTGTCCGCCGGTCCGTTCCACCTGGACGACTATATTTATTATGTGCAGGACTTCATCCGCACCCTCGGCCCCGACGTCCACGTGATCTCCGTGTGCCAGCCGACGGTGCCGGTGCTGGCCGCGATCGCGCTGATGGCGTCGGACAACGATCCGAAGCTGCCGAAGACCATGACCATGATGGGCGGCCCGATCGACCCGCGCAAGTCGCCGACCGCGGTGAATGACCTGGCCACCGAAAAGCCGTTCTCGTGGTTCGAGAACACCGTGATCTACGCGGTGCCGGGCAATTATCCGGGTTACGGCCGCAAGGTGTATCCGGGCTTCCTGCAGCACGCCGGCTTCATCGCCATGAACCCGGGCCGCCACGCCCAGTCGCACCGCGAGTTCTACCAGCACCTGGTGCGCGGCGACGAGGAATCGGCAGAGAGCCACCGCCAGTTCTACGACGAATACAACGCCGTGCTCGACATGCCGGCCGAGTACTACCTCGACACCATCAAGACCGTGTTCCAGGAATTCCGCCTGCCGAAGGGCACCTGGGAAGTCGGCGGCAAGCTCGTGCGTCCGCAGGACATCAAGACGGTGGCCCTGTTCACCATCGAAGGCGAGCTCGACGACATCTCCGGCGCCGGCCAGACCCAGGCTGCGCACGAGCTGTGCAGCAACATCCCGGCCGACATGAAGCTCGACTTCGTGGCGCCGAAGGCCGGCCACTACGGCATCTTCTCGGGCCGCCGCTGGCGCGAGACGATTTGTCCGAAGATCGGCGAGTTCATCAAGGCGCATGGCTGAACGGCGTCGCGCTCCATAAAAAATGCCGCGGAATTCCGCGGCATTTTTTTATCCGACTGCTGGATTGGTTCGGTAGGGTGGGCACTTGTGCCCACGCGGTCTGAACCGGTGAGCATCCACAAGACAAACCTCATCGATGGTCATGCCCTACCAATGGGGGTGAACGTCGCATTCCTGCAAACGATCAAACCGCGTGGGCACAAGTGCCCACCCTACGAAATTACCCCCCGCCAAAAAAAACAATGCCGCGGAATTCCGCGGCATTGTTTCATACGACCGATCACTCAGGCTGCGCTGTCGCGCCGGTCCTCGCCCCGCGCGAAATCGTCGTCCGTGTCGACATGCTGCTCGCGCCGGTCGGCGCCGCGGCGGTCGTCGGCGGCAGATTCGGGCTCGGCTGCGGCGGCAGCATCGCTCTCCTCGGGCCGGTACACGGGGCGCGAGGTGGGGTCGGCGGCCAGCAAGGGCGCGACAATCCATTCAGTCATTTCATTCTCCTATAAACAGGCTGGAAAGACGCCCCCCGCGCCAGCGGGATGGCGCCTCCGCCAACCACTCAATTACCCAGCAAGACGCTGGCGATGACGCCGGTGGCAATCGCCGCCAGCACGTAGTCGTTGCCCACCTGCACCCAGTGGTGGCCGCGCGGCGGCGCGCTCAGGCGGTGCGAGCGCCAGTTATCCACCACGTACTGGCGGTGGTTGTAGTTCGACGGCAAGCGGTTGCCGCGGTAAAGGTCGTGGCGCGGGCCGGCGCCGCGGCGGGCGTGGCGGTCGTCGCGGTGATCACGGCGGTCGTCGCGGCGTGCATCGCGGTGGTCGCGGCGATCGTCGCGGCGGTCATCGCGATATTCGCGGCGGTCGTCACGGCGGTCGTGACGGTCGTTGTGTTGGGCAAATGCCGGCGCGTTGGCGGCCAGCATCAGTGCGATCATGCTCTTGGCGATGAGGCGTTTGTTCATGTTTTTTCCTCCGTGAAAGATGGCACGCGTCCACGCGCAGCCTGTACCGCCAGTAGGCCATGCCGACCGCAAGGGCTCTGTACGCTGCACCACGTACTGGATAAAACAGCAAGCCCCGGTCGCGCCCTCCGCACTTTTGTCGGATAATGACGGCTTTACGCCGCCGCATCACCGTGACCAAGACTCTTGCCGACCAGATCGAAGACCTGCTGCCGCAGACGCAATGCACCAAGTGCGGCTACCCGGCCTGCCGGCCCTATGCGGAGGCGATCGCGAACGGCGAAGCGCCAATCAACCAGTGCCCGCCCGGCGGCGTCGAGGGCGTGCGGCGCCTGGCGTCGCTCACCGGCCACCCGGTCATCCCGATCAACCCGGCCAACGGCGTCGAACGCCCGCGCCCGGTTGCCTTCATCGACGAAAGCCTGTGCATCGGCTGCACCCTGTGCATCCAGGCCTGCCCGGTGGACGCCATCATGGGCGCGGCCAAGCAGATGCACACCATCCTGACTAGCCTGTGTACCGGCTGCGACCTGTGCGTGGCGCCCTGCCCGGTCGACTGCATCAGCATGGTGCCGGTGACCGAGACCACCGGCTGGGCCGCCTGGTCGCAGGAAGCGGCGGATGCGGCACGCGCGCGCCACGACTTCCGCACCCTGCGCCTGCAGCGCGAGCGCGAGGAAAACGATGCGCGCCTGGCCGCCAAGGCGCTGGAGAAAATGCGCGCGGTCACGGCGGAAGTGACGAACACGCCGGAAGAACTGGCCGAGAAGGAGCGCAAGCGCGCCATCATCGCCGCCGCCATGGAAAGGGCACGCCAGCGCGCCGCAGCACCTCCCGACACGGCGCCGCCAGACGTCACGCCATCCGACCCGAACAAGCACTGAGCGAAGAAAAACTGCGCGATGAATCCCGCCAAACGCCTCGAGATCTTTACCCGCTTTCGCACCGCCAACCCGCACCCGACCACCGAACTCGAATACACGACGCCGTTCGAACTGCTGATCGCGGTGCTGCTGTCGGCGCAGTCCACCGACGTGGGCGTGAACAAGGCCACGCGCCGCCTGTATCCGGTGGCGAACACGCCGCAACAAATCCTCGACCTCGGTATCGATGAGCTGAAAAGCTACATCGCGACCATCGGCCTGTACAACACCAAGGCCAAGAACGTGATGGCGACCTGCCAGATCCTGGTCGAGCAGCATCGTGGCGAAGTGCCGCGCGCACGCGAGGCGCTCGAAGCCCTGCCCGGCGTGGGCCGCAAGACGGCCAACGTGGTGCTGAACACGGCCTTCGGCCAGCCGACCATGGCGGTCGACACCCACATCTTCCGCGTCTCGAACCGCACCAGGATCGCACCCGGCAAGAACGTCGACGAAGTCGAGATGAAGCTGCTGAAGTTCGTGCCCAAGGATTTTTTGCAGGACGCCCACCACTGGCTGATCCTGCACGGCCGCTACACCTGCGTGGCGCGCCGGCCGAAGTGCTGGAACTGCATCATCAACGACTTGTGCGAGTTCCGCGACAAGACGCCGACGCCGGACGGCATCATCGCCCCCGGCGTTACAGAATCGATTTCGCTCCCGGCAGCTTGAGCGCCAACCGCGCCAGCAGGAAGCTGGCGACGACGCCGACCACGCCGGCCAGCGCGAACTTCAGCATGTTCGGCAGCGGCAGCGTCGCAACCAGCAGGCCGATCCCGGTCAGCAGAGGCGGATGCAGGATGTAGGCGGCATAGGATTGCCCTGCCCAGGGCTGCCAGCGCGGCGAGGAAGTGCCTGCGCGCCGGAAGCGCACCAGCATCGCCAGGATGATGCCCCAGGCAACAAAAGGTTCCCAGAAGGCGTAGGCCAGCGCCGGCAGGGTCCAGCCGCCCGCGGTCTCGAAGGGCTGGCCCTGGACCAGGCTCACGTAGATCCCATAGACGAACAGCAAGGGCGCCACGAACAGCGCCACCAGTGGCCAGCGCCCGGCCTGCTGCGGGCCGACCCGCTCGATCCAGCGGCTGCCCGCCATGGCGCAGCCGCCTGCGAACAGCACGCTGTAGGACGCAAAATAGCCGACCTGCAGGCCCAGGCGCTCTTCTCCCACCGGCACCAGCAGGCGCAGCCCGAAGGCCGCGGCGCCAGTGGCCAGGGCGGCCAGCAGCATGGTGCGCCGGCGCGGCTCCCAGTTGCCCAGGCCGGCGCCGCCACGCAGCCGGCGCCATAGCAGGTAGGCTGCGCTGAACAGCAGCAGCGCCCAGGCAAACCACAGCGGGCCGATCTCGAAGCGCAGCGCCGCCGTCATCGCCGCCCAGTTTTGCAGGAAGGGATGGCCCTCGCGCATGTCGGCCAGGGCCACCGTCAGCGGCCCCAGCACGAAGCCGTAGACCAGCAAGGGAATGCCCAGCCTCAGCAGGCGGTGGCGGCTGAAACGCGCGGCGCCCTTACGTTCGTAGGATAGCGCGGTGAAATAGCCGGATAGCAGAAAGAAAAAGCCCATGAAAAAGGCCTGGTTGACCGATACGAAGACGGCGAACGGCAGCTTTTCCGCCACGCCATGGGCAGGATAGGTCAGGTACCAGCCGCCGGGCGCGCCGAACATGATGGCGGCGTGGTGCAGGATGACCAGCGCGGTCAGGACGACGCGGATGCGGTCGAGGAAGTCGGTGCGGGCCATCCTGGCATTCCTGTGGTCAGAATAAAGTTGCCACAAAGATAGCACAGCTGGCGGATGCCAGGTGATGGGTAACGACGATCTTGGCGGCGACCGTAGGGTGGGCCGGGCCGCGCTAGGCACTCCGTGCCCACGCGGAACGATGCATCGTGGCTGCTCATTTTGACGCGTAGTGAATGGTCATTCGCCAGCGCGTGGAAAAGCGTATCGTTAGCTCGACGTTCCGCGTGGGCACGGGGTGCCCACCGTACGGTCACGGCCAACGATACGGTCATGGCCATCGATACGGTCACGACCAACGATACGGTCGATGCTGCCAAGCTGGACGCAAAAAAACCGCGCGGCGAATGCGGCGCGGTTCCTGTCACGGCTGGAACGCGATCAGAATTCTTCCCAGTCCGTCCCGCTCACCTTGGCGAGCGCGGGCTGGCGACCAACTGCTGGTCTGGCTGCAAGCACCGGCGCGGCAAGGGAAGCTGCAGGACGCACGGCAGGTCGCGCAGTCCGCCCCGCCTGCACCGCATTCTCCACCACCCCGTCGCCATCGAGCTTGAACACGCCCACCACTTCGTTCAGCGCTGCGGTCTGCTCGCGCAGCGCCTGCGCGGCGGCGGCGGCTTCTTCCACCAGCGCCGCGTTCTGCTGGGTCGTGGTGTCCATCTCGGTCACCGCGATGTTGATTTGCTCGATGCCTGCGCCCTGCTCCACGCTGGCTGCGCTGATCTCGGCCATGATGTCCATTACGCGTTTCACGCTGGCGACGATCTCGCTCATGGTAGCGCCGGTTTCGTTGACCAGCGCACTGCCCGCTTCCACGCGCGCCACCGAGTCGCCGATCAGCGTCTTGATTTCCTTGGCAGCCGTGGCCGAGCGCTGGGCCAGGTTGCGCACCTCGGAGGCGACGACGGCAAAGCCGCGGCCCTGTTCGCCGGCCCGGGCCGCCTCGACGGCGGCGTTCAGGGCCAGGATATTCGTCTGGAAGGCAATGCCGTCGATGACGCCGATGATGTCGACGATCTGCTTCGAGGACTCGCTGATCGCACCCATGGTGGTCACCGCGCGCTCGACCACGTCGCCGCCCTTCAGCGCCACGTCGCAAGCGCTGATCGCCAGCTGGCTGGCCTGGCGGGCGTTGTCGGCGTTCTGCTTCACGGTGGAGGTCAGTTCTTCCATCGACGACGCGGTTTCTTCCAGCGCGCCAGCCTGCTGCTCGGTGCGCGACGACAAATCCATGTTGCCGGTGGCGATTTCGTCGGACGCCACGCTGATCGTCTCGGCGCCGCTGCGCACCTTGCTGACGATCTGCTTCAGGCTGGCGTTCATGTCTTTCAAGGCCTGCAGCAGCTGCCCGGTTTCATCGTTCGAAGTGACCTCGATGCGGGCGCGCAGGTCGCCTGCGGCTACCGTCTTGGCCACTTCCACGGCGCGGTCGAGCGGGCGCACGATTGAGCGCGACACCAGCACGCCAGCGACGATCGCCGCGCCGGAACCGAGCACCATGGCGATCAGGCTGAGCAAGGTAGCGCGCTTACTGGCGGCTTCGGCCAGCTCCGCGTTGACGCGGGTGGCGGCGACGATCTGATCGCTGGCCTGGTCGAGCAGCTCGGCCGGCGCGCGGTCCTTGCCCTTCACGGCGGCATCGCCGGCGGCCGGGTCGAAACCGGCGGCGGCAAAGGCCTCGTAGCCCTGGCGGAAATCCTGTCCCATCTGGGTGTGCGCGCGGCCGAATTGCTCGAGCAGGTCGCGCTCCTTGCCTGGGGCCAGTTCGGCCTGCACCTTGGCCAGCAAGGTGTTCACCTCGCGCTCGCGCTCCTGGAAGGCTTGCCAGTACTTGTTGCGCTCGGCCTCGTCCTTGCCGCGCAGGAGCGTGTTTTTCCACTCCTGGACCTCGGTCTTGAAGGCCGCCAGCATGTCCTCGACATCCCCGGACTGCCCGTAGCTGGCAACAGCGCGGTCGTAGGTGGCGATCGAACGGTTCAGCTCGAACAGGCCAAAGAAGCCGGCGCAGGCGACAACCAGCGCGACGGCGGCAAAACACAAGGGGAGTTTGCGACTCAGTTTCATGGGGTCCTGGATGGCGTCAATACGAACATGTCCAGGCGAGTCTACGGGAGGTTATAGCCGTGCGGCAACTAAAAGACCACGGCCTCATGCTGATGAGGGCAGAATGTCTATTCGCCACAACACAGTTATTCAAACGCTACCGGGAAAGTTATCGAGGTGGAAGTGTGGGAAGGTGATGCGATGCGGGCGAGGTGTGCGAAGAGAGGTGGGGCTGTTGCCTGTGACGTGAATGGTGTGTTGAATCCGCGTGGGCACGGAGTGCCCACCCTACGGGACACGTTGCGTATCCGCGTTCCGTATGATCTCTTCGCTCGCGGTGACGAATCCGGCCTTCGTATGATCTCGCTGTCAGCGGGGACGGTAGGGTAGGCACTTGTGCCCACGCGGATTCAACATACCGATAACGTTACAGGCAACAGCCCCACGTACGCCAAAACCTCAGGCCAGGATCGTGGTCGCACCAGCCGCAAACGAAGCCCGCGCAATGCGCCCATCGACCACCTCGTACACGCACAGCATCTCGACCGTCCCGCGCCCTTCCGGGAAATTGCGGTACACCAGCTCCAGGTCGGTGACGAAATTGCCGGCCACGCTGCGGGTCAGCAGCTGCGCGCGCAAATCCGGCTCGCCGAAGCGCGCTTCATAGCGCGGACGGATCTGCTCATGGCCTTCGGCCAGCAGCGCGCCGTGCAGCGCGAATTGCTGGGCATCCGGCGCATAGGTCGCCATCAGGGCGTCGAGGTCCTTGGCGTTATACGCGTCCAGCTGGGCCTGCACCACGGCGGCGGGCGAAAGGGACATCGGCAACTCCATCAAAGTAAAACCAGGTTATCGCGGTGCACCAGCTCCGGCCCCTCGATATAGCCGAGGATGGCTTCGATCTCGTGCGAGGAATGGCGCATGATGCGGCGCACTTCGCTGCTGGTGTAGCTGGTGAGACCGCGCGCAACCGGCGTGCCGTCTTCGCGCACGCAGGTGATCACCTGGCCGCGCCCGAACTCGCCGCTCACCTTGACGACGCCGATCGGCAGCAGCGACTTGCCCTCTTGCGTGAGCTTCTGCACGGCGCCGGCATCCAGCACGACCTCGCCGGCCGTGTGCAAATGGTCGACCATCCACTGGCGGCGCGCGGTCAGGCGCGTGGTTGGTGCGTTCAACTGCGAGCCGATCGCCTCGCCGCTTGCCAGGCGCGTGAGCACGTCGGGCTCGCGGCCCCAGGCAATCACAGTGTGGGCGCCGGAACGGGCGGCGCGGCGCGCGGCCAGTACCTTGGTCAGCATGCCGCCGCGGCCGATGCTGCTGCCGGCGCCGCCGGCCATCGCTTCCAGCGACGGATCGCCGGCTTCGGCCTGGGCGATCAGGCGCGCGCCCGGGTCCTTGCGCGGATCGGCGGAGAACAGGCCGCGCTGGTCGGTCAGGATCACCAGCGCATCGGCTTCGATCAGGTTCGCCACCAGGGCGCCGAGCGTGTCGTTGTCGCCGAACTTGATCTCGTCGGTGACCACCGTGTCGTTCTCGTTGATGATCGGGACCACGCCCAGGCGCAGCAGCGTCGTGAGGGTGGCGCGCGCGTTCAGGTAGCGTTCGCGGTCGGCCAGGTCGGCATGGGTCAGCAGCACCTGCGCCGTTTTCACGCCGTGGGTGGCGAAGCTGGATTCGTAGATTTGCGCCAGGCCCATCTGGCCGACGGCGGCGCAGGCCTGCAGTTCGTGGATGTCGTGCGGGCGCGTGCTGAAACCGAGGCGCAGCATGCCCTCGGCAATCGCGCCCGAGCTGACCAGCACGACTTCCTTGCCGAGGCCGCGCAGCGCGGCGATCTGCGTGGCCCAGCGCGCGATGGCTTCGTGGTCGAGACCGCGGCCTTCATTGGTAACGAGGGAAGAGCCGACCTTGACGATGATGCGGCCGGCTGGTTGGATGCAGGAGGAATGCGCGGGGTTCATGGCGAGTGTTTTCCATCTCGCGGGCGCAAGGCCAGCAGGCCCACGCCTGCCAGCAGCTCGATCCCGCTCACGATCAACAGGGACCCATGCGGCAGGCCGATCGCAAATGCCGCGACCAGGCGCCCGGCCGGCTGGGCCAGCAGGAAGAATGCAACGAGATCGCCGAGGAGGGGCTGGTCGCCCCGCCTTGCCGCCAGCATCGCCAGCCCCGCGATCGCGAGACGGACGCCGACATAGATGGCGTAGAACTGGCTGTAGCCGTTCACGCCAACGAGAAACAGGCCCATGACCGCCGCGACCATGTCGGGGTCGAGCAGGGCCACGAGCGCCGCCAGCGAACTGGCGGTGGCCACCAGCTGCAGCAGCTGGCCGCGCGCCCAGTCACGGGTGAAGGTGAACCCGGGGCGCTTATGGATGACGCGGTCCTCAGTCTTCAAGGATCTTGAAGCGTGGATCGTCAGGGTCGATCGAGTTGATGCCGCGTGCTTCCTCGGTCATCTGCGTGGTTTCGTCCACGCGCACGTCCTGCGCGCGCTTTTCTTCCAGGTGCAGGTAGATCGCATTGATCAGGTCCTGGCAGCCTTCGCGGTTCAGGGCCGAGATCTCGAAGACCGGGCCTTTCCACGCCAGCTTTTTCAGGAAGTCCTTGACCTTCTTCTTGCGCTCTTCGTCCGGCACCATGTCGAGCTTGTTCAGCACGAGCCAGCGCGGCTTGTTCAGCAGGTCTTCGTCGTACTTCGCGAGTTCCTTGA
>Ga0308160_10007737_pt1 | contig 10596 bp, 15 predicted proteins | sample PhyFR1_FD_201036 | JGI IMG/M metagenome (GOLD analysis project Ga0308160, IMG submission 201036) | Phyllosphere microbial communities from UC Gill Tract Community Farm, Albany, California, United States - DLSLF.R1 | ecosystem: Host-associated > Plants > Phyllosphere > Unclassified | place: USA...
TAGCTGACCCGGACTCGATGATTCAGACTGGTATGATCTCAAGGCACCTTCCATGTTCGACACCCGAAACGTCGGAAAGACTCTCGTCAACCGATCTTCGGGATTGAGTACGTTACTATCCATACTCTCTTGGTCGAGAAGAAAGAAGTCGAGGAACTGATCGAGAGTTCTTGATTTTGAACAGAGAACGCCAACGACTCTCTCAAGGGCCGAATCTTTGAACTTTCGCTCGCCGATCTCAACAAGGACGACGAGAACACTTTCCGAAAGGTCAAGCTCCGTGTCGATGAGGTTCAAGGCAAGAACTGTCTTACCAACTTCCACGGTATGGACTTCACTTCGGACAAGCTTCGCTCGCTCGTCCGAAAATGGCAGACCCTGTAAGCACTACTCTCCTCTATGGTCTGCGCGCGGAGGGCTAGTCCAGAAGATGAGGAGTCAGGCGGAAGAGAAAGAGAGAAACAAGAAACTCATCTCACTTTCGATTGATTGTGAAATAGTATCGAGGCCCACTCGGACATCAAGACCACCGATGGATACCTCGTTCGTCTCTTCACCATTGGATTCACCAAGCGCCGCCCCAACCAGGTCAAGAAGACGACCTACGCCAAGTCTGCTCAAATCCGTGAGATCCGTCAAAAGATGTTCGAGATCATTCAACGCGAGGCTACCTCGTGCGATCTCAAGCAACTCGTTCACAAGCTCGTTCCCGAGGTCATTGGCCGAGAGATCGAGAAGGCTTCGCAAGGTATCTACCCTCTCCAAAACTGCTACGTTCGCAAGGTAAGAACTTTTACTTTCTTTCTCCTTGCCCTTTCTCCGTCTCGTGTACTCATCTCGATCCCCCTTTTTCATCGTGTACAGGTGAAGATCCTCAAGGCTCCCAAGTACGACATTGGCAAGCTTCTTGAGCTTCACGGAGAGTCGACCACTGAGGAGACCGGTACCAAGGTTGTCAAGGGAGACTTCGTTGAACCCCCCGTCCTCGCTTCCGTCTGTGAGTATTCGTCTTGCTTCCTTCTACCTTGATGAGACTATCAAACTGATGGGAGTTTTCTTGGTATTCACAGAAACTCGTTCTTCTTTTTCCTCTTGTGTTTGTGTTTCGAGGTCAAATGTTGAGTGTTTTGGAATGGGACAAACAACAAAAAATCTCTACCACGGTCTCTTTTCAGCGTGAGAGAGCGTTATGGCCTGGTCATCGTCGTCGACTCGAAGGAGAATACCTCGGTTTTTGCGAAAGTGAGGTCTTGTGCGAGATTGAGGCTTTGAGCACATGTCATCGACTGTCTTTTCCCAGACTGCGTCCAACCTTTTCCGTCGCTGTCGTCGTCGATGCTTCAGATACATCGGTGGTCGCGCGAATCTGTGCAGGATTATGACCAAATGAGCGAGACGAGCGAAATCTCCTTTTGTTCTCTTACCTCTCACTCTCACTTTGCCGCGCACCAATATGACTTCTGTACCACCTCTCAAGCAGAGTCAACGTCGACCACCCAAGCTAGATCTACGAGCATTCCAATCTCCACCCGCAGCGAGTTCCTCTCGACGAAATTACCCTCAAGCACTCATCGACTCTCACATCCACTTGTGGACCTCGCAGCAGCTAGAGAATGGACAAATGGTCTGGCCTACACAAGAAGTAGGGGTCAAACAGCTGTCTGGAGCTCATGAGATGGAGAGTTATCAGAAGATCACTGAACAAGGTATCAAAGGATTCGCAAATGGGCAATCTAGCTATGGGGGTGTCGTGTTCGTACAAGCAGAGTGAGCTCCCTCGTACTATCTATCAGCGGGAAGGAGAGCTGATGATCGTGGCGGCCTAATTCGCTTTTTGAAAGGGTCAAGCACGACGATGATGATTCGGATGGCAGTAAAGGAGGGTGGGATGCTTCTATTGACGAAGTAGAGACGTAAGCTCTCGGATCTGTTAGATGAGCGCGGAATCGAGACTAAACCAGTATTTTCGAACCTTTCGCAGAGTTTGCGCTTCTGCTCTCGCTACTGGTGCGAAAGTCATTGCTCTCGTCCCATGGGTCCGTCTCGACCTCTCTCGATAACTCTCATCGACTCGCTGAAGCATCACCGTCTGCACAGGCTCCACTCCAACATGGTTCTCAAGCTGTCGAACTCTACCTTTCACGACTGCTTTCACAACCCTCTCTCATCGCCTACACGGAGAAGCTCGGTTACTCACCGATCAAGTCTTTCCGTTACCTCTTACAAGATTCGCCGAAAGGTTTCTTCCTCACCGATAAATTCATCGATTCGCTCGACTGTCTCGGAAAGAAAGGCTACGCTTTCGACCTGACTCTCGACACGACTCACAAAGATACTGGAGGTCCTCTGATTCTCGATGATGCTATCGAAGCTATCTCGAAAGTGAGGGAATTGCAGAAGGAAGGGGATCAAACGCGCTTCATCCTCGGTGAGCTCAACAATTCATCTCGATCCCTTCGTTGATTCCCAGCTGACACGCGGGTCTCTCTGTTCAGATCACTTTGCGAAACCTGACCTCACAGTCGATAGCACGATTCCTCCATCAGCTTTCCAAACCGCCTACATCTCCTCGCTCTTCGCGCTCGCCCTCCTCCCAAACGTCTACCTCAAACTCTCCGCCCTACTCGATTCGGCCGACGCGCCAACAGTGAAAGCAGCTTTCGAAGACTACAAGTCAGGAAACTCGACGAAGGGCAAGAGGAAGGGAACGGCTTATGAAACTCTCGCTTCGAGGATCTTGACTTATCTCGAACCTGCGATCGAAGCTTTCGGTGATTCGAGAATACTCGTTGGATCAGGTGCGCTCTAATCTCACTGAGGCGGGTCTACGGCGTGTCGACTGATCCGTGTCGAGTTCGCTTAGATTGGCCAATGTTCCGAGCGAAGTTGGTTGAAACTCCTTCACCGTCGGATCCAGCTTCGTCAGCTGCCGATGAGGCTGCGGCGTGGACTTTCGAGATGCAGCTATACCTCGATTGTCTTGTCGAGATCGGGTTGGAGGGAGAAAGTTTGGATCGAATCTTTGAGGGGAACGCTAAGGAGGTTTATAGATTGTAGTGAGTACTCCATAGAATCGATACTAGACCGTTGTCAATCCCCAATCGCGCAAGCGCGCAAGGGTCAAGTTCGCCATCGTGGCGAGAATCCAAGCGAAACCATTCAAGCTTTTTTCGCAACAGCAACCGAGAGCGTGAGATTTGAGTGCCATTCGAGATTTGACGACCTGCGCTATCACGCATCGAGACAGATCGTTTGCTTGACGGTAAAGAAGGTTTGACTCTTTGAGCTTCATCCGAGTTCGCTAGATCGAATTGATTCGTAAACGTTGAAGCGGCGACGGGAGCGGGATAGACAGAACGTCTCGCTGAGGTAGAAGCGTAAAGATAGCGCTGAACTCCATTCCTCGCGAATCGGAACGAATCACAGAGAACACAAAGTTACAACAAGCTCGCACTCCTCTTCTCGTCTCAACCTTGAGCGTTATAGGGACTGCCCGAAGGACTGCCCGAAGGCGTTGATTTCGGCTCGAAAAGGGGAATAAAGAAAGATAAAAGTGAAACGAGAAGAGCGACAAAAGAGAGAAGCGAGTGAAGAGAGAGGTGCAAGAATGGGGAAGGAGGGTGGGTAGGTCAAAGAACTTGAAGAAGGCAATAGAGTATAAGTACTACAATCGAGACGAAATCAAAGAGGGGGGATCTCCTGCCTCACCTTGAAGAAGGCGTTTAACGAGGTGGCTAGCGATAACTGCTGTGTGCCGTTTACCAGGAGCGGGAATGCGATTAGTGCGATTATCCCGATAGAAGAGAAGACTAAGGCGAACCTCGATTGCTTCCGATGAGTGTGAGTGTCTACGACCGATGAGAGCGAGCGAAAGCAAGCGATGAAGGTGTAAAGTAGACGAGAGGAGGAAGCGATGAGGAGGAGATGAAACCGCTCTAGAGACAATCGAAGGCTCCGCCGCATTCAGCAAACTGCCTAGCGAACGTGCTCCGACTGAAACGAGAGGGCGATAGACAGAGGTAGAACTGACCGCAAGAGGGAATGTTGAGACTATGATTCGCGCGACTATTGTGCCAACTCCTCGCAAGCTCGTCAAAGGCAAAATCGAATCTTGTTCTCTTTCATCGGACAGTATGCATCGGAATCGAGGGAATCGATTCATCGGATTGACAAAGGTCAAGAAGTACCTGTGTCTGAGATTTCAAGCGTCAAGCGTTTCAAGCTATTCGACTTCACCATTCCTCTTCGCTCACTCAGAGTCAAGCTCATCTTCGTCTTCCTCCTCGTCACTCGTGTATTTGAGCTTTCTCCTCTTGTTTGAAAAAGTCTCCTCATCGCTCCCTTCAATCTCGCTCGAATCGTCTTCTTTCCTGACAGCATTTTTGGGAGAAGCTTCTGAAGATGAATTTTGTTCGTCGAAGTCTGAAGCGGGAGGTGGAGGAGGAAGAGAGGAAGGATAGTAGATGACGAGTGGAGGATCGAGATGATAAGGTGGTCGAGCACGTTCAGCTTTGTGAGATGCGAGAGAAACTTGATTGACCTGATCAGACATAGAGAATCGAATTTCCATCAGAGAGGACTCATCGACAGGCAAAAGGGAGAGCTTACAAGGTCTCTCCAAGTGTTAAAATTCTTCTTGTTCGATTTCGAGTTGTCCAAACGATAGTGACCTCGATCGAGCTGATTCAAATCTTCGACAGTTGCGATCGATTCATCGAGTTGTCCTACTTCGAGTACGGCCGAGATAGCTGCAGCGACTTCGAGAGGTAAGATGATAGGTTCAGAACGACGTTTGGAAGCTTTCGAGGTTGAGTAAGAGTAAGTTCCGTTGTGATCCTGCAGAAGATGAGCGACGACTTGAGGAACCGATCCAACGAAACCACCATGCTTCTTCCAGCGACCGATGAACCTCCCACCCCATCTCGGTACTTGTACCAGCTTCTGCTGGCTGCGGCATCCTCCTCCACACATGACGAGAGAAGAAGCAAGGGAGAAGAAGGAATCGAGATCTCCCTCGAGTACTTCTTGAATGGCGTCCTCGAGCTCTTCGTCGGTCTCGTAGTCGTGATAAGTCGAGAGAATGAGACGAATACTAGAGGAGACGAGTTCGACATGAGAGTCCTCCAAATCGTTGCGAATGAGAGGTAGGAGGAGTTTCCAAGTTGATTCATCGATCGTTTCCTCCTCATCATCTTCCTCGTCTTGAGCTTGCCACAACGGTTTGACGGCCGACAGTTGAATGAAATCAATGAAGAGAGGGAAGTATAGCTTGTCCCCCGTTTGATTCTTCAAATCGTTGTAATACTTTTTCAACGACTTCTTGCGATTCTGCTCTGCGGCGAGTAGCTTCTCTTTCTTGCGGTCTGATGCATTCTTGAGTTTCGCCTTGTCGATAGCAGCGAGTACTTTTGATTCGATCGAAGTCCAAATTTCGTTCGTGATGTTTTGCCCGGGTTCGACGACCGAATTGCGGAACCTCTTCGTGAGCAGATAGACGCTGTAGGGTAGTCACGTAACTCAGGCTGATGTTCTCTCGAGAATCCAATTCAATGAGACGCTCACTCTGCACGACTGTATCCGTTGACGAGAGCAAGTCGATTTGAGAGGCTGCGACGGCACGCGATGGCATCAGTTTTGCGTGCTGCTCTCGAAAGGGGGGAGGATCTCAGAGAGGAGATGAGGACGTACTCCGCTTGTAGTCCCTGCTGCTGCCCGTAGCTAGCACTCCATGTGCTGCTTCGCAGACGTTGTTCTTCCGATTTGACTTTCGCAAGAACCGCGCGACAGACTTGAGCAATCGCTTCGCCGTCCTACGACCGAGCAAGCGGGGATGATCAGTCAAGGCGAGTGTATCTTTCGAGGTGAACAGCGAGGAGACTTACAGCGTAAATCTTCACAAGCGCTTCTTTCCTCTCAGCAACGAATTTCTCAACTCTTCCTCCCTCCCTGATCATAACTTCGTCCTCCTCTTCCTCATCTTTCTCACGATAGCTGACACGCTTCTGTTTGGATCGACGACGAGGGTTGTGATTGACGGATGGAGAGATTGGGGTTTCGAGGGTCTCGTCAAATTCGTCGTCTTCTTGAAGAGTCGAGAGTCTCTTGTGGTAGTAGTCGAGGTCACTTGATAGTACCCACTCTGAGAGAGAGAGAGAAGAAGGAGCAATGCGGCGTAAGTCGAGGAATGTTCATTAGGGAGAAAACCGGAATGCGTACTCTTGTCGAAACGGCCATACCAGCGAGACTTCTCGAGACCGACTGAGGATCATAGGATCGATCAGCTGTCGTACAACTGATATTGCGGGGAGAAGAACGTACTGGGAGTCTTGGTTACGCACGAGAGAGTAGCAGGATGGAAACGTTTCTCCTTTTCGAATTGAGGATTAATCTTGACGATACTAACAAGTCGAAGCCTCTCGCTTCAGCTCGAGCCGGCATTCAAAGAGAGACAGAAGAGGCTCACTGATCACTACGACAAGGTTTGCAAAGTCTCAATCGAAGGACGTAGTCGACCCAAGCAGGTGCATATCGATCGCAATGCTACTCAGCTCACTAAGACCAGATCAATCTCCGTCCCTCCTCACTCACAGAGAGAGAGAGAGCATGTACCTACTTGGCAATGAGTGTCGAATACGAGAGCAGCATAAGCAGGTTCCGAGAAATCTTCAGCCGTCAAATCAGGTAATCCGATCTTCCTCCTCGACGATTTCCAGATTGAATTCGAACGGTTCTTGGACATGAGGATTGAGCGATATTGTCTGTTCGTACGAGAGAAGTTGAGGAGATCTTTAGGAGTGAGTTGAGAGAGGATCTGAGTGAAAGACGGGGGAAATCAGCTTGCGAAACTTTGAAGAGTTGAGGCAAACTCACCTCGGAGACTAGTTCGAACGGGAGTTGATCTAATGGATCCACTTTCACCTTGTCTACTTCCTTCTTAGCTTTCCCTTTCCCTTTGCTACCCTTTCCTTTCCTCTCTTTCGAATTCTTTCCTTCTCCCTTCTTTCCTCCCTTCTTGCTGTTCTTCCTCTTTGAAACTGTCCACCTTACTCCGAGCTCAGCTACCCATCTCGACTGAGAGAACAGAGGGAGCGAGACGAACCTTTCTCTTCTTGATCAGATTCTTCTTCTTCCTCCGAAGAACTCCCGGAGAGATCCAATTCGATTTGTTGTGAGTAATCAGGCTTGTTAGAAGCTTTGCGAGCACGTTTGAGACGCGTAGACATAGCTGAGAAGTGTTGTGGAAGGAGAGAGAGAAGAGGGAGAGAGAGAGAGAGAAAGAAACTGATTTTTTTGACTTTCTCCCCCTCTCCTTGTTCTTTCGCAACACTTGCAGAATTCTTACTCTGATTTGCAGGTACTGAAAAAGAAAAGAGAGTACTGAAAAAAGTGTCTGTGTAAGTCTGTAATCAAGTGAATTTACTAGGTCTCTCACCGCTCCCCGCCAAATCGAAAACGATTCCCGCAACTTTCTGCGCCAACTCTGTTTTTTTCTCTCGAAAGAATCCAATACATCAGCTCCCTTTCCCTCCACTGCGATTTCGAAAAGAGTTGAAAAAACGTACCATCTGCAGTTTCCCTCGTCTTTGCCTCTGCGTAAACTCTCACACAATCCTCTGTCCCCGAAGGTCTAACGAAACTTCTTCCCCCCTCTACTGCCCCGACAGCTTGATCCACTTTCGCTTGCAACCCTTGAGGAGTCACAACTTTCCTCTCTGCATCCTCGGTAGTGAACGCATGTCGATCCTTGACGTAAACTTTGACTAATCGATTCGGGAGATCCGAGTAAGCTGAATCCCACTCTGAAGGTAACCATTGTCGATGAAGGAGTACAGTTTCAACTAGTAACATATCACTCAATGCATCTCCCACAGTTTGATTGATCACGTCGATCAGAGCGCGAAGATTCAGGAGTGCGGATTGTTCAGAAGGGTTCGAAGGGGTGTGGGAAGAGATGGTTGAGAGGGTCGAGGGGGAGAAGAGTACGGTACCGTGTCCGTTCGCTTCGAAGTAGACTCCTATATCGTAGGATTGAGCAGAGTGGTGGAGGTGTTTGACTCCAGTTGGTACACAAGTTACGGGTACACCCTATTCACAATATCACGAGTGAGTCCAGGTAGGGGCTTAGGAGAGGAGAGAGGAAGAGCGTACGAGGACTTGAGTGAGATATTCAGTTGAAGCACCGTTTGCGTATGCAGTTTGAACGACTCCAACTTTGAGGTTCGAGAGACCGGAATCCTTTACTAAATCCATAATGAATCCAGCACTCAATCCAGCAATCTTGTCTCCATCCAACAGGTGGAAAACGTTCGAGTCATCCGAGTAATAGAAAACGATTCGATCTGCGTCCCCATCGTAAGAACAATAGCGTTGATTAGGGATGAGGGAAACGCCGGGAGGTGAACGTTGTTGAGTTTTGACGTAATCTGCTCCACAGTTCAAGTTGAGTTGACCAGGAGTTGAAACGTCGTCTTTCGAGAGGATTAGGGGGAGAATGTCGGAGGAGAGATGCGATGCGAAGGATTTCAAAACGGGTGCTCCGACTCCGTTCGCACAATCGACGGTCAAGGCAGGAAGTAAGTGTCTTCCTTTCTGTACATGCCAAAGAACCTTCGCACACGTCAGCTGTTTCACAGAACTGAGTGAGAAAGAGCGTTGGAAATCGTACAGCTAGAATAGTGTAAGCTTTTGCCAATTTCTTATAATACCCTTCAATCGTCGGTTCTCCATAACTCTCCTCGGTCCCTTGTGTATTCGTACACCTCACGAGATAATGCAGTATCGGAGTCGAACACAATCCAGCTCCAACCAATTTAGAATCCATCGCATTCAACCCATCCTCCAAACTCTTGACTAAACTGGGACAACTAGGTCTCGTATCGTACCCATAAATGACCGTGGCGGGTACCATCAAATCAGTTTGAGTTTCCCCCGCGATCTGTTGGAAAGTCGAGACGAGTTCTGAATCTGATTGACAATTTGCGAGTTTCGTAGCATAGGTTTCCCAAGATGAAACTAGCATTTCTCCCATCGGATCGACTAACTTGACTCCGTTATCCTACACATGTCACTTGATTCAGCTTACTTCGAGAATGAGAGGGGTTTAGAGAGGGGAAGAGATTTACGCGTTCTGGATTATGCGAAGCAGTTACAATTACTCCAATAGCTTTCCCTCCCAAGTTCTTACTTCTCAAACTAGCTAATAATCCAACTCTGTACAATACACTGTCCAATACATCGGCGCTGTGATTCAATCAAGAGATAAGTTGAAGGAAACGTGTTGAGGAAAGGGAAGGGAGGGAGGAACTGACTTTGTTCTGAACCCGGCTGTACCATAAGTGTAAGTGATTGAAGGTGGTTTAGGGTGTAGAGAAGAGCCAGCTAGTAATCCTTGTTGATTCATCGTTGTTGTCCAAGTGTTTGGTGGAGAGAGGAAACGAAACCGGAAACCAATTTCAATCGCTCCCTTTCTCACACTCGACTCCCGAATAAACCGACTGAGAATGGCACCTCCTCAATCAGCACTCCCAGATGATTTCCTAGGTAAGGCCAAGCAACGTTCACTACTCGAAATCCGTTCTACTCTCAAATTCCTAAATCTTCATCAACTCGCAACTCCAACTCGATGTCTCGATTGATCGCACGGTACACCATTGGGCTATCAAGTGTAGTAGAAGATGTTTACAAACACTTCGGGAGCGCTAGCTAGGCGTAGAGAAGAGGTCTAGCGATGTAGGATTTACTCATTCAAGATTTGGATTCTACGACTCTCTTCGACAGACTGTACGATCATCAAGCAGCTCAGCACAACTTCACCCCGGCTACTAGCGACCTTCCCCCCCACCCTCGAACCCTCGCAACTTTTCTCATTTTGCTCCATCCCAAGTTCAAATCGCTGACCTCTCCTTTCTCCTCTCCTTCTCTTCTCCCGTTCAAAATGAATGACTCGAAAACAAAACAGGGATCAAAGCCGCACGGGAAGAAAAGATCCGTAATTCTTGGATCGGAGTAATGGAAGCGAAATTAGTACGAGAAGAATTACAGAAATGTTGGAGAACTGAAGGTACAGACACCACCACCACCCTCCTTCCCTTTTATTCCAAGAGCGATTTGAGAGAAAACTGACTGAGTTCGGGAAAGGGATTTGTGTAGGTGTGAATCATTATGAAGTTTGTCACCCTTTGACAGAGAAATATTTGGACATGTTGAGAACGAACAGAGTGAGTCTTACCACTTTCTTCTGAGGGGTGAGGGGGGAAGTTAGTGTGCTGATAATTAGAGTGCGAGTGTGTAGGTTGAGGGTTATACTAAACTTGATTTCAAGGCATAAGAATAGTGTGTGGTCGGGAGTCAATGTAAAATCGAGTTTTTGTTTTTTCTGTGTTTTCCTTTCTGCTTCATTCTCTCTTTACGCAAACCCGGGAGCGAAACAAGGAAGAGTAAAGGCAAAGCTTGCATCAAGAGAGAGTAGAGCATTAGATTCTAACGAGTTCTAGGCATTTGTTTCTTTTCCTTCTGAGAAGTTTTCCTCCTCTTCTTGTCCAACGCTTTACCCAACTTCCTCTTGTCTTGACTCAATTCATCAAACTTGGCTTTCAA
>Ga0308160_10007741_pt1 | contig 10592 bp, 10 predicted proteins | sample PhyFR1_FD_201036 | JGI IMG/M metagenome (GOLD analysis project Ga0308160, IMG submission 201036) | Phyllosphere microbial communities from UC Gill Tract Community Farm, Albany, California, United States - DLSLF.R1 | ecosystem: Host-associated > Plants > Phyllosphere > Unclassified | place: USA...
GCCCGACGCGGTCGGGCCCATGATCGCCACGGCCAGCGGCCGGGCGTTGTCTACTTCGTTGAACATGTTATTGACCGCGCAGGAACAGTTTGTCGAGGGCCGCGATGTCGAGCTGGACCCAGGTCGGACGGCCATGATTGCACTGGTCGGCGCGCTCGGTGCTTTCCATCTGGCGCAGCAGCGCGTTCATCTCCGGGATGGTGAGGATGCGGTTGGCGCGCACCGCCGTGTGGCAGGCGAGTGTGCCGAGCAGCTCGTTGCGGCGCTCGATCAGCACACGCGAGCCGCCGAATTCGCGCACGTCGCGCAGCACGTCGCGCGCCAGCGTCTGCGCATCGGCGTTCTTCAGCAGCGTCGGCACCGCGCGCACGGCCAGCGTGGTCGGCGACAGGGCGGCGATGTCGAAGCCGAGGGCCTTCAGGGTGTCCTGGTGGTCGTTGGCGGTGGCCACCTCGATGGCGTCGGCAAAGAAGGTCACCGGGATCAGGAGCGACTGCACCTGCATGTCCTGGCCGTCGACCTGGGCGTCGAGCGCATTCTTCAACTGCTCGTACAGGATGCGCTCGTGGGCCGCGTGCATGTCCACCAGCACCAGGCCGCGCGTGTTCTGGGCCAGGATGTAGATGCCGTGCAGCTGGGCCAGCGCGAAGCCGAGCGGGAAGTCGTCGTTGCTGGGCGCGTTCGATACGGCCGGCATCGGCGCCACCTGCAGCGGCGCCGATGAAGCCGACCGTTCAGGATCGGCAAACAGCGCGCCGTAACTGGCAGTGGATTGCGCCACGCCCTGCGTTGCCGGCGCATCCCAGCGGCTGCCCGGCGGATAAGGCGATGGCGAGAAGGTCGGCGCCAACTGCGCGCCGAACGAGGCCTGTTCATGCGGACGGCGCCAGTTTGCATTCACATTCGCATTGGACGAAGTCGGCGTGATCTCGGCCGCGCTCAAGGGCGGCGGCACGCTGCCGTGCGCCGTGGCCGAGGTCTGCGCCAGCGCGCGCTGCACCGCGTGGAACACGAACTGGTGCACGGCGCGGCTGTCGCGGAAGCGCACTTCGGTCTTCGAAGGGTGCACGTTAACGTCGACCAGCGCCGGGTCGAGGTCCAGCGCCAGCACGTACGACGGGAAGCGGTCGCCGTGCAGCACATCCTGGTAAGCCGCGCGCACCGCGTGCACCAGTACCTTGTCGCGGACAAAACGCCCGTTCACGTAGAAGAACTGGCCATCGGCGCGCGCCTTGGAGGCGGTCGGCAGACCGGCGTAGCCGAACAGGCGCAGCGGCCCGGCCGACTCGTCGATGGCGATGCGCGCCTCGGCGAAATCGCTGCCGAGGATCTGGCTGCTGCGCCGGGCCATTTCGCCTACGGTCCAGTGGTCGATGGTGCGGCCGTTATGCGTGAGGCTGAACGAAACGTCGGGCCGCGCCAGCGCAATGCGGCGCACGACCTCGGCGCAGTGGCCGTATTCGGTCTGCTCGGATTTCAGGAACTTGCGCCGCGCCGGCGTATTGAAATACAAATCCTGCACATCGATGGTGGTGCCGAGCGGACCGGAGGAGGGCACGACCTGGCCCAGGTGCGAGCCGACGATTTCCCAGGCATGCGGCGCGTCTTTCGTGCGCGAGGTGATCGACACTGCCGCCACCGAGGCAATCGAGGCCAGCGCCTCGCCGCGAAAGCCCAGCGTCGCCACGTTCTCGAGGTCGGTCAGCGAGGCGATTTTTGACGTGGCATGGCGCGCCAGGGCGAGCGGCATCTGGTCGGGCTCGATGCCGCGGCCGTTGTCGGTAATCGCGATACGCTTGACGCCGCCTTCTTCCAGACGGACCGTGATCTGGGTGGCGCCGGCGTCCAGCGCATTTTCCAGCAGCTCCTTGACGACGGCCGAGGGCCGCTCGACCACCTCGCCAGCGGCGATCTGCGAGATCAGCTGGTCGGGAAGTTGCTGGATGGGACGATGGGTAGGGACGGGCGCGTTCATCGTTCGGATTATATCGCGCGCCGAAATCGCCGGCCCATCCTCCGGCCCCGAGGCTGTCTTATTTTTGTGCCTTGCCCTGCTCACGCACGGGGATCGGCGCATTGCACAAGTCGACATGCCCGGCCGCCACCACGTTCCACGGGCCGCCGCGGTTGCGCTGGGCTTCCACGACTTTCTGGTAGGTGGGGCTATCGGTGCGCATCACCTCGAAGTTGCTGCGTTCCGAGGCGGGCACGTCCGCCGCCACGCGGAAGGCGGTGATCGGCACCTGCATCTCCGGCTTGTCATAGAAACCCATCGGCGCCGGGCCGCGCGGCATGCTCGACAACAGCGGCATGCCGGACACCACGCGCCCGACCACGGTGATGTTGCGGTCCAGATGGCGCGGCGCCTGGCCGGTGACCACGTACAGCGCGGTGCCGCCGCCGCTGTCGGCTTCATTGTCGCGCCCCACGCCCACCATGGCGTAGCAGTGCGCGAGCCAGGTCTCACCCTTCTTCGGATCGCGCCCGACCGGGAAGCCGTTCGAGTGGCCGACCTGCGGCGCGTAGCCGTCGACGTCCTTCAGGCGCGTGAAGTGGCGGTCGTTCTTGATGGGCGCGGTGAACTCGGCCTTCAGCTTCATCTTCGCGTCTTTTGTTGGGCGCGGATTCTTTTCGTCCGGGTCGCCCCACTGGACCACGAAGTTGTCTTGCGAGCGCAGGATCACCAGGCCATCGAAATAATGCTCGCGCGCCAGGGCCTTGATGTTGGCGGCATGGTTCGGCGCGAAGGGCGGCGCCAGTTCGATCACCACGCGGCCACCGGGCAAGTCCATGTAGAGCGTGTTCTCGAGGTCGAGCGGGCGCCAGTCGGACGCCTTCGATTCCTTGACGATCTCGCCCACGCTCGCCTTCGGCGGCAAGGGTTTCGGCTCGGCTGCCTGCGCGAGTGTGCTCGCAAACGCACCGGCCAACACCAGCGCACCGATGGTCATCGTTCCAACATTCATCTCCACCACCTTTGTTGTTTGTATAAGGTAATTGTAGACCTGAACCTGAGTGTTTCGGAAACTTAACAGACCCTTAAAAACCACAAGCGGCGGGAGGTCTGCTTGTCCGGCCAGAGGTTTTGGCGGGCTCACTAATGGTATGATGCGTCGTTACCGTTTAGGAAAATTATGGATCTGATGCAATTTTTCGACATGATTCTTCATGTCGATAAGACGTTGGGCGTCCTGCTGGCCCAGTATGGCGTGTATGTCTACATCGTCCTGTTTGCCATCGTGTTCTGCGAGACCGGTCTCGTGGTCCTGTTTTTCTTCCCGGGCGACACCTTGCTCTTCATCGCCGGCGCCTTCTGCGCCACCGGCGAGATGAGTTATCCGCTGTTGATGGCGCTGTTGATCATCGCCGCCATCACAGGCAACACCCTGAATTACTACATCGGCGAAGCCGTCGGCCAGCGCATGTTCACCCATGATTACCGCTGGATCAACAAGGACGCGCTGCACCGCACCCACGACTTCTTCGAAAAGCACGGCGGCAAGACCATCATCCTGGCGCGCTTCGTGCCAGTGGTGCGCACCTTTGCGCCGTTCGTGGCCGGCGTGTCGGACATGACCCACACCCGCTTCCAGTTGTACAACATCACCGGCGCCGTGCTGTGGGTCGCCAGCCTGGTGACCGCAGGCTACTTCTTCGGCAACATTCCTATCATCCGCGACCACCTGACCGAGATCGTACTGGTGGGCGTGAGCGCGGCGATCGTGCCGCTGATGCTGGGCGGCTTGTGGAAGTTCGGCCGCAGGATGTTGAGCCGATAAGCCGGATCGACAACTCTCTTGCTCGAATGATCAAAGCGCCGGATTTATCTGGCGCTTTTTCTTTTGGCGGGGCGCTTAAATCGGCAAAATCGCTCAAGTTTCCGTACGGAAGCGTCGTTAAAGGAGGATAGATAACTTCCACCAACCCCATGCGCCACTTCATTGCCCTGTTTGCTTGCAGCCTCGTCATGCTCCACGCAAGCGCCAACGAACCTGCCCACGCCGCCAAGCCGGAAGCGGACGCGGCCAAGAAGCTGGCGGCCGACATCGCCAAGCCGGCCAGCGCCAGGCCGGTCGAGAAGGCTGCCGACAAGGCCGCGCCCGCTGCCGACAAAGCCGCCGCCGACAAGGCCGCCGCACTGGCGATTGCCCGCGCCGCCGACAAGACGGTGGCCGACAAGGCCGCTGCCGACAAGGAGCCGAAGGGCGAGAAAGCCGCTGACAAGCCGGGCAAGACCAGCGCCGCCAGCGCCGACAAGGCCGCCTCGGCCATCTCCGCCGCGAGCGAAGAAGATGCCGAGGTCGATTTGTCGGTGCGCATTGCCGAGCGCCTGGCCGAGATGCGCGCCAAGCAGGCCGCGCGCGTGGCGGCCGCCGCCAAGGCGAAAAAGGCTGCCGACGCCAAGCGCAAGAAGGAAGCCGCGGCCGCCGCTGCTGTCGCCGTGGCCGCCGCCGCGCCGAAGATCAGCAATCACTGGGATTACGAAGGCGAGTTCGGTCCCGAGAACTGGGGCAAGATCAACCCCGCCTGGTCGCAGTGCGGCGCCGGCAAGCGTCAGTCGCCGATCGACATCCGCGACGGCATGAAGGTGAGCCTGGACGAGATTGACTTCAACTACCGTTTCTCGGACTACACCGAGGTCGACAACGGCAAGACCGTGCAGGTCAATCTTGCGCGCGGCAACTTCATGACGATCGGGAACCAGAGCTACGAGCTGGTGCAGTTCCACTTCCACCGTCCGTCGGAAGAAAAGATCAACGGCAAGGGCACCGAGATGGTGATCCACCTCGAACACCGCGGCCCGGGCGGCAAGCTGGCCATCGTCGCCGTGCTGCTCGAACGCGGCAGTGCCAACGACGCCATCCAGACGGTGTGGAACAACATCCCGCTCGAGAAGAACCAGCAGGTAGCGTCGGGCGAGCCGCTCGATCCGATGGAGCTGCTGCCGGAGCGCCGCGAGTACTACACCTACATGGGCTCGCAGACCACGCCGCCGTGCACCGAGAACGTGCTGTGGATCGTGATGAAGCAGCCGATGACGGCGTCGCCGGCGCAGATGGCCCTGTTCTCGCGCCTGTATCCGCTCAATGCGCGGCCGCTGCAGGAAAGCGAAGGGCGGATGGTGAAGGAATCGCATTGAACGAAAGCCGGCGCGAGCCGGATTTTTTATGCGCTGATTGATTCTGTGACGTGGTCAACAGACGTGTGCGTTCGTAGGGTGGGGTCTTTGAGGCCGTGGGCCTCGAAGACGAATGTGCCCACGCGTGACGCATGCACCATGTTGGCGTTATTGAGCCGCGTGGACGCAGCGTTTACGCGTGGGCACGGGGCGCCCACCCTACGGCCATCAACTGACGTGGTACTCGCCCACCCAGTGCTCGCCCGGCTGCAGCGTCGGCCCATTCAACAAGGCCGGCTCGATGCACACGAAACGCCGGTACTCCTCGTCCGCCATGTCGGACAGCGCCGCCGCATCTTCCGCGCCCGGATTCCACACCACCGAATCGGTAAACCCTTCCTGGCGCACGGTCAGCACGAGACCGCCGTCGACCAGCGCCAGTGGCGGCGTGACGCCTTCGTACACCTGGTCGAACTTGCCCGTGATTGCCAGCTCCTCGCGCTCGACGCCATTGATGCGCACGGTCCCGATGTCGCCCACCAGGTGATAAGTGTGCAGCGCCGCCGCGAACGGAAACGCGTCCTGCCCGGCATTGCGCACCTCGAATCGCATCGTCAGTTCGTTGGCGTGGATGGCGACCCGCAGCGCCAGCGCAAAGCCATGCGGCCAGGCCGCGGCATGCGCCGGCGCCAGGTCGCCTGGCTCCAGCGCGAAGACGGCAAACGCCCAGCCCTGCTCGACGCCGCTGTCGGCCACGCGCCAGTTGCTCACGCGCGCAAAGCCGTGGCGCATGCCGTCGCCGCGCTCGGCGAACTGGGGGAAGATTACCGGCACGCCGCCGCGGATCGCGCGGCTGCCGTCGAGCGCCGACTGGGCGCTGCAGAACAGGCGCTCGCGCCCGTCGGCGCCGCGCCAGGAAATCAGGTGGGCGCCGTACAGGGTGACGCAGGCTTGCGCGCCGTCGGGTGCGGTGAGGAGCAGGGCCGGCAGCTGGCCGTAGGTGGTCTGGATCGCGGCTTCCATGTCGATGGCTTGTCGAATCGTTACGTGGGCGCGTAGTATGCCATGTCCATCGGACCGATGCGCCGGGACGACACCAACCCTACCTCCAAGGATGCCCATGCTCGCGTTGAGCGATCCCCGCTGGAATACACTGAACGATGCCTATGGCAGGGCGACCGCGATCCCCGGCCTGCTGGCGCAATTGGCGCAGCAGCCCGCAGATGACGGCGATGCCGAGCCGTGGTACAGCCTGTGGAGCGCGCTGGCGCACCAAGGCGATGTCTACCCGGCCTCGTTTGCCGCGGTTCCGCATGTCGTCGAGGCACTGGCGGCAGCGCCCGAAACGGCCAGTGAGGTCTACTTTCACTTTCCGGCGTGGGTCGAGATTTGCCGCCACCGGAACGACGTGGCAATTCCCGGCGATCTGGAGACTGCATATCGTGCTGCGCTGGCGCGCCTTCCAGGCCTGGTAGCCCAGGCCGGCAGCAAGCCATGGGATGCCGGCTTTACCGCATGTGCGCTCGCAGCCGTTGCGGCCGCCAAGGGCCAGCATCTGCTGGCGGAGGCATTGCTCGAACTGACTTCGTCCGACACCGCGAGCGAATTTCTCGAATGGGCGGCCGAGCGCTAGCAGTCAGCCTCTGCTTTCGGCGCTGCCGGCAGGGCGAGCATCACAACCCCGCCTTCTCTACGGCCGTCTCGTGCGGCGCGCGCATGTAGCGCGCCGGCGGCATGCCGATGTGGCGGGCAAAGGCCACCGTGAAGGTGCTTGCCGAACTGTAGCCGACGCGCGCGGCTACCTCGCCGATGCCCAGGCGCCCGGCGCGCAGCAGGTCCTTGGCCAGCGCCATGCGCCAGGCCAGCAGATAGGCCATCGGCGTCATGCCGACGGCGGCGCTGAAGCGCTCGAAAAAAGCGGAGCGCGACAGTGCGGCTTCGTGCGCCAGTTCGGCCACGTTCCAGGGCTGCTGCGGCGCTTCGTGCAGCCTGCGCAGCGCATGCCCGAGGCGCGCATCGGCCAGGCCGCGCACCAGGCCGGGCGAAGCGACCGTGCCAACGCTTGAACGCAGCGCCTCGATCAGCAGCACTTCCAGGAGACGCGCCATGACGATCTCGCGCGCCGGACGCCGCTCGCGCGCTTCGTCGCGCACCAGCTCCACCAGCGTGGCCAGGCGCGGTTCGCCATGCACGTGCACCAGGCGCGGCAGCAGCGACACCAGCAGCGCCGCATCGGGCGAGCCGAACACGCAGTGGCCGATGATGAAGCGCACGTCCGGCGCGCCTTCCGCGCTGCCGAGCCGCACGTGACCGGGCGCGAGCACCACCGGTTCGGTGACGCCGTCATCCGCCCCCGGCGCGGCCATGCTGGTCATGGCAAAGTCGTAGGTCGCGGGAATCAGGATGAAGTCGCCGGGCTCCAGCATGTGTTCCTCGCTGCCTGCGCAGGCGATGCGGCAGGTGCCGTCGAGCACCACGCAGTACGAGGGCTGCCCGGTCTCCGCGCGCTGCACGCGCCACTGGCCGGCGCCTTCGACCAGCTTGGTGTAGCGCACGCCGGGCTGCAGCATGGCGACGACTTCGGCCAGGGGATCGGTCATTTCTGGACTCTCGCAAATGGATTGTGGACTGGTGATTGTAGCGCGTCCGGCCGCCTTGGCCTATCGTAGCGCTACTCCAACCACAACAGGAATCCCGCCATGAAAACCGTTTTGATTACCGGCTGTTCGTCCGGCTTCGGCCTCGAGACTGCCCGTCACTTCCTCGCCCAGGGCTGGAAGGTGGTCGCCACCATGCGCACGCCCAACGCCGCTGTGCTGCCGCCCTCGGAACATCTGCGCGTGCTGGCGCTCGACGTGGGCGACGCCGCCAGCATCCGCACGGCGGTGGAGGCCGCAGGTCCCATCGACGCGCTGGTCAACAATGCCGGCATCGGCGTGCTGTATCCGCTGGAAGCGATCTCGATGGAGACGGCGCGCAGCGTGTTCGACACGAATGCGCTCGGCACCATCGCCATGACCCAGGCCGTGCTGCCGGGCATGCGCGAGCGTGGTGCGGGCGTGATCGTCAACGTCACCTCGACCGTGACCCTGGCGCCGCTGCCGCTGCTGTCGGTCTACACCGCGAGCAAGGCGGCGGTGAATGCGTTCACGGAATCGCTGGCGCTGGAACTGGCGCCGCTCGGCATCCGCACCCGCCTGGTGCTGCCGGGGCGCTCGCCGACGACCCGCTTCGGCGAGAACGCGCGTCCGCAAATGCAGGGCGAAACGCCGGCCGCGTATGCGCCGTTGATGGAAAGAGTATTTGGCGGCGTACGCGGCGGCGGGCCGGTGACGCATGCGGAAGATGTCGCACGTGCCGTGTGGCGCGCCGTGACCGACCCGGCGGCGCCGATGCGCATTCCGGCCGGCGCCGATGCCGAGGAACTGGCAGCCTCGCTGGCCTGAGCCGGATGCGCCAAATTAAGCCAGGCTTAGCTAAACCTGGCTCGGTTAAGCTGGGCTAAAGTGCGCGGCTCTTGGCCATCGGCGGATTCGCCGAGAAGTAGCGCTTGATGCCCTTGGCGATGGCATTCGCCAGTTGATCCTGGTAGCCGTCGTCCTTCAGCTTGGCTTCTTCTTCCGGGTTCGAAATGAAGGCCGTCTCGACCAGGATCGAGGGAATGTCCGGGGCCTTGAGCACCGCAAAGCCGGCCTGTTCGACCGCCGCCTTGTGCAGGCGGTTGATGCCGCCGATCTCGCCCAGCACGGCCTTGCCGAGCTTCAGGCTGTCGTTGATCTGGGCCGTGGTCGAGAGGTCGAACAGCACGCTGGCGAGCTGCTTGTCATGCTTGCCGAGGTTGACGCCGCCGATCATGTCGGCCTTGTTCTGGTCGTTCGCCAGCCAGCGCGCGGCAGTGGACGTTGCGCCTTTTTCCGACAGCACGAACACCGAGGAACCGCGCGCGGTCGGCACCGTGAACGCATCGGCGTGGATCGACACGAACAGATCGGCCTGCACCTTGCGCGCCTTTTCCACGCGCGTGCCGAGCGGGACGAAATAATCGCCGTCGCGGGTCAGCATCACGCGCGTGTTCGGCAGCGCTTCCAATTTGGTTTTCAGGCGCTTGGCCACGGCCAGCACGATGTCTTTTTCGCGGCTGCCGGTGGCGCCGATCGCGCCCGGGTCTTCGCCGCCATGGCCGGGGTCGAGCGCAATCGTCACCATGCGCACCACGTTGTTCACGGGCGGCTTCGGCTTGATCAGGGACTTGCCGGGCGCCGGTGGCGGCGCCACCTGCGGCGTGCCGCCCAGGGCCGCAATCTCGGCCTCGATGCGGCCTACCGGATCGGGCACCGGCGGCTGGGCTGGCGCGGGCTGGGCCGGCACCGCGGTCGGGGTGCCGTCGCCGGGCGACCATTCGCCTTTTTCGATCAGAGCCGCAATCGGATCCGCCTCGCGCACCGGATACAAATCAAAAATCAGGCGGTGTTTATACGTGCCGACCGGGGCCAGCGTAAACACTTGCGGCTTGATCTCTTCCTTCAGGTCGAACACCAGGCGCACCACTTTCGGGCGGTTCTGGCCCACGCGTACCTGCTTGATGTACGGGTCGTTCGGCTCGACCTTCGCGACCAGGCTTTTCAGCGTGCTGTTCAGGTCCAGGCCGTCGATGTCGACCACCAGGCGCGGCGGATCGGGCACCAGGAAGTGTTCGGTCTTCAGGTCGCTGTCGTTTTCCAGCGTGACGCGGGTGTAGTCGTCGGCCGGCCAGACGCGCACCGCCAGGATCTGGGCGGCGCCGGCAGGCAGCGGGGCGACCACCGACAGCAGCAGGGTACCGCCGGCCTTGAGCAGGGTGCGGCGGGAGCTGGACGTCAGGGGAGCGGGAAGGAGAGGCGGTCGAGGCATAGCAGGCCTAATTCGGACAACGCCTGCAATTCTACAGTACGCCCGAGGCCGCTAACATTAAGCAAGACTTTAACGTCGGGCAATGGCAACACGGGTTCGCCCTTTTCCGGCCATTCGACGATGCAGATGTTCTTGCCGTCGAAATCGTCGCGAAAGCCCGCGTCCAGGAATTCTTCCGGGCTCGACATGCGGTACAAATCGTAGTGGATGACGTTGGCCGGCTGGCCATCGAGCTGCACGCGGTAGGGTTCCGACAGGGTATAGGTCGGGCTTTTCACGGTGCCCTTGTGGCCCGCCGCCTGGATCAGGGAGCGGGTGAGCGCGGTCTTGCCGGCGCCGAGGTCGCCGTGCAGGTAGATGACCAGGCCGGGAACGACGGCGCGCGCCAGGGCGGCGCCCAGGGCGGCGGTGGCTGCTTCGTCCGGCAGGTAGGCTGTGAAGTGCTGCATCAATTAAAATGGTAGGTTTCGCGGCGCGCCGGCGCCGTCAGTGTGATTCTTCTTGCCATGATTCCAACTTCCCCCGACCTGCACGAACTCGCGCGCGCCATCAAGGCGTGGGGGCGGGAGCTCGGCTTTGCCGA
>Ga0308160_10007742_pt1 | contig 10592 bp, 6 predicted proteins | sample PhyFR1_FD_201036 | JGI IMG/M metagenome (GOLD analysis project Ga0308160, IMG submission 201036) | Phyllosphere microbial communities from UC Gill Tract Community Farm, Albany, California, United States - DLSLF.R1 | ecosystem: Host-associated > Plants > Phyllosphere > Unclassified | place: USA...
CGGGCGCATTGACGCCGATGCCGCCGCGCACCACCTGCCATGCCGCCTGCCTGTCGTCCGGCTTGCGGCGGCTGTAGCGGGCTTCCATCATCCGGCCCAGCGTCAGCCTGAGCTCATCCCGCAGTTCAACGCCCGGAGTGGACGGGGCTGCAGCCATGTCGAACCGCAACGGCAAGGCATCTGCGCCGGCCTTTTTCAGCGGCGCCGGAAAGTCCAGGCCCAGGCCCTGCAGGCTGGAATCCACCACGATTTCCGGGCGCTTGTTCTTCACGTTGATCTGGGCGCTGTAGCGGCTGCCGCCGCTCACATGCGCCAGCAGCCGCTGCATGGTCGGCGCCGGATAGGTGGCGCGCAGGCCGTCCGCCGTCATCGCTCCCTCGGCGCGGATGGCGATCGTGCCGTCGCGCTGGCTGCCGCCAGTCACGCTGGCCTGGCCGCCCAGGAAAGCCGTGCGTATGCCGTTGAGCGAAAAGCCTTTTTCATGAAACTTCAGTTCGCCGGCGGTTTGCAGCAGCGGCGGAATCGCCGGCTCCAGCACGATGTCATTGTTCTGGAACTGCAGCGCGCCCTGCACCTTGGTCTCCTTCATCTGCGCCAGCGGCAGCTGCAGCTTGAGCGCCAGCCTGGCGTCGCCGCTGGCTTGGCTTTCCTCGGTGAAGTGGCCTATCCATTCCGCCACCGGGCTGTTCCTGGTGAACTGCAGGAAGTCCTGCAACGCGCCGCTGGCCGCGCCCCGTATGTCCAGCACGTGCGCATGATCGGCCAGGTCGGCAACCACCGCATCGACATTGCTCAGCCTGACCTTGCTGGTCTGGGCGCTGTCCGCGTGGATTTCCATGCGGCTGCGCTCGAACGTGAACTTGCCGTTGATCTTTTCCAGCAGCGGCCACAACGGGCGGGAAGCATCGTCGGCGAGGTCGCCGGGCGTGTAATTGAGACGGCCTTCCTCGATCTTTCCGGTGACCAGGAACTGGCCTTTCTGGCGCTGGTTGCCGGCAAAGGGAAAATGCGCCAGGTCGCCTTTCAGTACCAGCGCGACATCGCGGGCATGGCCCGCTTCCAGCGCGCCGGTCAGCCAGCCTCGCAGCTTGGGCGGAGTGGCAAGCGGCAGGAAACGACCGATCTCCGCCACATCGAAGCCGTCGAGCTTGCCGGTCAGGTCCGCGGTGCCCGGCCCGGCGAGATGGCCATCGACCAGGCTGGCCTGGTACTTGCCGCTCAACTGGCCCGCCATGCGCTGCCGGCTGAACTGCAGATAGCCGACATCGATCTGCAACTGCTGCTGGCGCCTTGTCCAGTTGGCCTGCATCCCCAGGGTGTCGAACGGCAGCGCCGCTTCCGACAGCAGACCCGGCAGGTGCAGGCTGGCATCGCTCGATGCCAGCGTGATGCCGCCGCCGCGTTCGCTGGCGTCGATGCTGCCGGTGAGATTGGCAAAACCCGGCGTGGCCGGCTGCTCGTCTTTCGCGGGCCGCGGCGCGATCGACAGGCCGCTGAACCGGCCCTTGACCTGGTAGGTGGAAATTTCCGGGAACTCGCCCTGCCAGCTGGCCGTGAAATCCTGCAGCCTGCCGCGCGGCGCGATGTCGGCCAGCAGATGGCGCCGGGTTTCGTCCAGCGGCAGGCGTCCGACGAAGCTGGCGATGGTCTGCAGATCGAGCAGCGTGGCCCGCACTTCGGTGCGCGCCGGCGTCTTTTCGGTCGCCGCGATATGGGTTTCGCTGATGGTGGTGGGCGGCAGGATCAGGCCATCGTCGGTTTCCATCGAAAAATCGCTGAGCGCAATGGCGTGACCGAAGGCCCCCAGCGTGGGCACGCCGTCTTCCCCGCCGCCCAGCACTTCGCTGGCGGAAATGCGGCCCTGCGCCTGTTTCAGGCTGAGCGGCTCGAGTTCGGGCGCAAGTCGGGCCCATAGCCGGGTCAGCGCCAGGTCGGCAGTGAAACCGGCCACCCTGGCCTGATCGAACTCCAGCCAGGCGCGAACCGCGCCCTTGCCCTCGCGCAGTTCGACCGGGTAATCGATGTAGGGACGCCAGCGCGCCAGCTCAGTGTCGCGCCAGTCGGCATAGACGGTGCCGGTCCAGCGCCGCACATCCGAGACGCGGCGCGCAAACGACGGGTGGCTGAAGTCGGCGCGCACGTCCACCGGCGCGCCCAGCTCGGCCGGCGGCGTTGCCTTGAACGCGAAACGATGATGCCGCCACTGGTTGCGCAACAGGAAATCCACCTTTTCCAGCCGCAGTTCGGGTGCGCCGCGCTGCGCGTCGCGCCAGCGGATCCAGCCGTTGCGCACCACGATCTCGCGCTGCGACAGCAACCATTCCAGCCCCCTGCCGTCGTCCGCGCCGCCCGGTTCGATGTCGACGCCGCCAACCGACAGGACGCCCTCGGCGCTGCGCTCCACTTCCACGTCCGGACGGTCGACCTGCAGGAAGTTCAGGCGCAGGTCGGCCACCATCAGCGACGTCCAGGACAGGGTGGCAGACACCTGCGGCAGGCTGAGCGCCGCCTGGCCATGGCGGTTATGCACCACGACATCATTGAGCACCAGATGCGGATTCAGGCCGTGCCAGGAGGCGTGGATGGTGGCAATACTGACCGGCCGCGACAATGCCTTGCTGGCCATCTGTTCGACATTCGGCTTATAGCGGTCGATATTCGGCAGGACAACGTAGCGCAGCACCAGCACCGTGCCGCAAAACAGGAAATACAGCACCAGCAACCCGGTGAATGCCAGGCTCAATGCATGGTGCGTCACCCGGTTCAATATCCGGTATCCAAAGCGGATGCGGCGCCCGGCATGGGATGCCCAGCTGGCGATGCGATGGAAGAAGGCGCGTTGAGTAGACATCGGAACCGGGGGAAAACGGACAGGCATGCAAAAAAGACAGCGCATGTTCTCATGGATGGCGCCGATGCGCCGCCGGAAACCGCAAACCGCCCTAAAATAGCGGGTCCATTTTCCCAGCGAGATTTCCCTTGGTCAACACCACCGCTTCCCGTTTCCTTGCCCGCTGGCTTCAGGCCGAAAACAGCCGGCCGGCGCAACTCCAGCAAGCCGCAGTCGCACCGCTGAACGCTGACCGGTTCGCGCAGCTGCTGCAGGCAGAAACCGACGCCGGCATGCCGTTGCCGCGCGCGATGCGGCGCGTGCGCAACCTGGTGATCGCCACTTTGATCACCCGCGACCTTGGCGGCCAGGCGGATCTTGCGGAAGTCGTGGAAACCATGTCGCGCTTCGCCGACTTCGCAGTGAACACCCATTTGCAGGCCCTGACCCGCGATATGCGGGCGCTGTACGGCACGCCGGTCGGCGATGAATCCGGCAAGGTGCAGGAACTGATCGTGCTGGGCATGGGCAAGCTGGGCGGTGACGAACTCAATGTGTCGTCCGATATCGACCTGATCTTTGTCTACCCCGAAGACGGCGAAACGGTGACCGACCAACCCGACCAGCGGCAACTGTCGAATCATGAATTTTTCATTCGACTGGGCAAGAAGCTGATCGGCGACCTGTCCGAGATCACCGAAGATGGCTTCACCTTCCGGGTCGACATGGCGTTGCGGCCGAATGGCGCCTCCGGGCCGCTGGTGGCCAGCTTCAACATGGTGGAGGAATACCTGATCGTGCAGGGCCGGGAATGGGAACGCTATGCCTGGGTCAAGGCCCGTGCGATCACCGGCAATGCGGACGATATCGCGACGCTGGACAATATCGTGCAGCCCTTTGTCTACAGGCGCTACCTGGACTTCAGTTCGATCGATGCGATGCGCAATATGCATGCCCAGATCCGCGCGGAAGTGCGGCGCCAGGAAGCGCGCCATCCGGAGCGCAGCCACAATGTGAAGCTGGGCCGCGGCGGCATACGGGAAATCGAATTCCTGGCCCAGGTTTTCCAGCTGATACGCGGCGGGCGCGAGCTGGAATTGCGTGATCGTTCCACCCGCAGGACGCTGGACGTACTGGCCCAGAAACGCCTGCTGGGCGAACAGGAAGTCGAGCAGCTGCAGCATGCCTATGCTTTCCTGCGCAACCTGGAACACCGGCTGCAATACCTCGACGATGCCCAGACCCACACCCTCCCGGCCAATGAAGAAGACCGGCTGACGATCGCAAGGATGGCGGGGTTTGATGACATCCCCGCGCTGATGGCCGAATTGCAAATCCAGCGTTCGATCGTCGCCAAACAATTCGATGATATGTTCAGCGAAAAGAAGCCGGCGCAGGCGGAGGAAGACAGCACCGTCTCCGGCCCCGACCTGTCCGCAGCATTGACAGATGGCGATACCGAAGAAACGATTGCCGCCCACCTGACTGCGCTCCAGTATGACAACCCGCTGATTGCGGCGCGTCGCCTGAATAACCTCTGGACCTCGCCGCGCTTGCAGGCCATGCCGGAAAGCAGCCGCAACCTGATGGTTTCGCTGGTCAACAGTGCGCTGCCGGCGATTGCCGCGATTGCCGACGACAAATCGGCCACGCTGGGCCGCCTGCTCGATTTCTTCGACACGATTGCCCGCCGCGCATCGTATCTCGCACTGCTGACAGAATATCCGCAAGCCCTGCAAAGGGTGATCCGGATGATGGCTGCCAGCGAGTGGGCAGCCGGCTACCTGACAAGGCATCCCCTGCTGCTGGATGAGCTGCTGGATGACCAAACCTTGCGGTCGCCGCCCGACTGGGCGGCATTCGCTGCCGAATGCCAGCGGCAACTGGATGCGGTGCCGGGCGACACCGAGCGACAGATGGATGTGCTGCGGGAGTTGCATCATGCCCAGCTGCTGCGCCTGCTGGCGCAGGACCTGGAAGGCGACCTGACCGTTGAACGGCTGGCCGACCATCTTTCCAGCCTGGCCGATGTGCTGGTCAGCGCCACTGTCACGGCGGCCTGGCAGACGGTGCGCACGCGCCATCGGGACGTGCCGCGGTTTGCGGTGATCGCCTATGGCAAGCTGGGCGGCAAGGAACTGGGTTATGCGTCCGACCTGGACGTGGTGTTCCTGTACGACGATGACGACCCGGAAGCGCCGGGCAACTATGCCCGCCTGGCCCAGCGCTTCATCACCTGGATGACCAGCCACACGCCGGCCGGCATCCTGTTCGATGTCGATATCGCGTTGCGGCCGGATGGCGCCAGCGGCCTGATCTGTTCCTCCATCGCCTCGTTCGAAAAATACCAGCTGTCTTCCGCCTGGGTCTGGGAGCACCAGGCCCTGACGCGCGCCCGATTCTGCGCCGGCGATGAAGAGATAGGCCAGCGCTTCGAACAGCTGCGCGAACGGGTGTTGCGGCTGCCGCGCGACCCGGACAAGCTCAGGCAGGAAATCCTGTCCATGCGCAGGAAAATGCACGATGCCCATCCGAACCGCTCGCCCATGTTCGACCTGAAGCACGACGAAGGCGGCATGATCGACATCGAGTTCATGGTGCAGTTCCTGGTGCTGCGCCATGCCGCGCAACATCCCGAACTGACGGCGGATATCGGCAACATCGCCCTGCTGAAACTGTGCGGACAGCTTGGTCTGATCGATAGCGCGCTGGCGCAGCAAGTGGCGGACGCATACAGGAAGTTCCGGCGCCTGCAGCACCAGATCCGGCTTCAGGGCGAAGAACGGGCCAGGGCCGCACCGGAGCGTATCGCCCAGGAACGCAGCGACGTCGAAGCCTTGTATCGGCAGGTGTTTGCCTGAGTCAGTATCGGACGTTGGGTAAATAGCCGTTTATCGGCACTTTCAACGCTTTGATCGGATCAGCAAGGTATTGATGAGATAGATAGCCACACATTGGACATTGGCGCTTCGTGATAACGCCGGATGGCTACTTCTACCTGTTAAGTGAGTTGAAGGCCTTTTATGCCACGTCGCTCTCCGGCACAACAGAGCCTCCTTCATAAGGAGGCCGATGCCGGACAACTCCCGGCCTCGTGTTGCCGGAACGCTTCAAATAGAGGATAATGCCCGCTGCGTTGCCGAGATGGCGGAATAGGTAGACGCACGGGACTCAAAATCCCGCGCTGGAAACAGCGTGCCGGTTCGATTCCGGCTCTCGGCACCACTGAATACAAGGCCTTAAGCGATTAAGGCCATTTTTTTTGCCTGCCTCAGTTCCGCAATTCTTATTCAGTTCCGCAAAATGCTTAGCAAACACTCTATCAAGACCGAGCGGAGTAGCGTAAGCAGATCATTATAGGGAAGTCTACATGCCCCCGAAACTCAGCCCGGACAGAGCACTTCTATTTCGGATAATTCACCGAGACAACCTACCTTGGATTCTCGATCACGGAATACATGCACGCAACGGCAAAGTGAATCCTGCTTATCGCAATATTGGTAATGTCGAACTCATCGACAAGCGTGCTAGACGCAGAGTGGAAATTCCTCCAGGCGGCGTGCTCAACGACTACGTACCTTTCTACTTTACGCCGTACTCAATCATGATGCTCAACATCAAGACAGGCCATGGCGTCAGGCGGCAAGCAAACGACGACATTATCATTCTTGTCACATCTTTGTACAAAATTTCCGAGCTTGGCTTACCCTATGTCTTTACAAATCAACATGCATATCCTGACATAGCGAAGTACTATAACAACCTTAGCAAACTCTCTAAAATCGACTGGCCCTTACTACAAAGCCGTGATTTCAAGCATGATCCTGATGATCCTGGGAAAAAAGAAAGGTACCAAGCAGAAGGTTTGGTTTGGAAGTACGTTCCGCTCAACGCTATACTTGGAATATGTTGCTACAGTGACAAAGTTGCCGACGTAGTAAACGCTGAGTTGGCAGCACGAGGACTAGGAATTAGGACGGTAGTTAGACCTGGATGGTATTTCTGATGATTAATTTCCAAGAAGGCAATTTGCTTGAGGCTGGCACTGAAGCAATTGTTAATACGGTAAACACTGTGGGTGTTATGGGCAAGGGCATTGCCTTAATGTTCAGAGATAAATATCCAGAAAATTTCAAAGCCTATGCGGAAGCATGCAAACGTAAAGAAATTGAAGTAGGACGCATGCATGTAGTAGAAAACCGCGCGCTAAAAGGCATTGATGACGCCCAGTGGATAATTAATTTTCCCACTAAAAAACATTGGAGAAACCCATCCAAACTCGAATGGATTACATCAGGCCTCATTGACCTAAAAAGAGTAATTATTGAGAAGAATATTCATTCGATTGCTCTTCCACCACTCGGGTGCGGCAACGGTGGCCTTAATTGGGATGAGGTTCGTTCAGAAATAAACCGAATACTTGGTGATTTGAACGATGTCGATGTAGCCGTTTATCAGCCAACTGAAAAGTACCAAAATGTTGCAAAGCGTAAAGGGGTGGAGGCACTCACTCCTGCGCGGGTACTAATAGCAGAGATGGTTAGGCGGTATTGGGTGCTTGGCATTGAGTGCACATATCTTGAAGTTCAAAAAATAGGCTGGTTTCTTGAGCGCACTATTAAAGAGATGCAATTAAAAGACCCTTTAGATCTTCGGTTTGTTGCAGACAAATATGGCCCATATTCTGATCGACTCAGGCATCTTCTCGATGGATTGGATGGAAGCTACCTACACTGCGATAAAAGACTAAGTGATGCAGGTCCTACAGATACAATTTGGTTTGATGAAGAAAGAAGACCTTTTGTAGATGCTTATTTGAAGCAGCTAGAGGCCGAACCACTTAAAGCAGTTCTGGATCGTACTGCTGAGCGCATCGATGGTTTTGAATCACCGCTGGGAATGGAGCTATTGTCAACGGTTGATTGGCTTACTACACAAGGCAATTATGACTTCACTGTTGAAAAAATCCGTGAGGGATTATCAAAATGGCCGGCTGGCCAGTTGGCAGCAGAACGGAAGCAAAGACTTTTCGACGATAGAATGATTGAACTCGCACTGCATAAATTACAGCAGGAAGCAATGGCTGCCTAAGTAAAAGTTTTTTTGTATTATTAAGCCCTCTTTTAGAGGGCTTTTTTCTTCTCTTCAAAACTTTTATGCACGCCCTCCCCATCCTCAAACAAGCCTGCCTTGAAGCCCTCGAAACCGACGGCGAGCCAAGCGACCCCGGCCGCTTCTTTTCCATCGTCGACCCGGGCTCGGTCCTCGATCTGATCGCGATCGCCGAGACCAGCATCACCGATGAAGAGGTGCTGGCGCTCCACCAGGTGATCGGCCAGCTCTGTGACTACGTCCAGCGCAGCAGCGTCGACAAGGAAAGTGCCGAGCTGGTGCGACATGCGCGAGCAGTGGTTGCCGTAACCACGCAGTAGGTGACGCCGCTAGCCTATACTTCTACTCGCGGCGGTGAGGCGAATCGCCATCCTCGCCATTAAGGCCGGCAGTGTTCGAAATCGTGCTGGCGCCGCATTGTCTATCCTATCCTCTCCCTACATCACCCGCCTCTCAGACAGGGGCGGAGCACCAGCCTTTTTCTCAGGCTTACTAGCCGCTTGCTAAGCGCTTCGTCCCGCATAGTACAGATGTACCTGTCGGAAATATTTACAAAATGTAACCGTATCAGCGAGTAATTTTTACCAGACGTCTGTTTATAAAGAGAAATTATTTCTTGGCACAAAGGTTGCTATATAGAAAATACCAATTAACCAAGGAAAAAAATGAAATTCTCGAAGAATGTAGTCGCTTTATTTAGCACCCTTCTGCTGAGTGCTGCGTTTTCCTCAAGCGCAAATTCCGCTGTAGTAGGCAGCACGTATAATTTTGACTATACCTGCGCTACTTGCGCTACCAAGGAAGTGACCTTCCAACTCCCGTCTTCCCCAATGGTTGTCTCGCCTGCCGCTGATCATTTCACCCTGCAAAACATTTCTACCTCGTTCGGCGTAGTAGACCTGTCCTTTTTTGTTCTGGCGAACTTGGGAGGATTTCGCATTGAAAATGCCACTACAAACGCAACTTTGATTGATATTTATGGCCCTCAAATTTTTACGGGCCCTCTTGCCACTCCAACGTTTACTCTTGGCACCTTCAAAACCACTACGAACGTTAATAACGGAGTTGATGCACCAAGCCAGTTAGTTATTTCAGCTGTACCAGAGCCAACCACGGTTGCCCTGCTGGGCCTCGGCTTGCTTGGCTTCGCAGCATCCCGCCGCAAGGCAGCAAAGAAGTAAAGTAGAAGGACCGGAGCCCGCATTGCGGGCTTGTACATCCAACAGATGCAACCCTATATGCTCCCGTACGAGAAAAGGCCGAGGTCTAGAAGCATTCGGAAGACCTTAGCGTCGAATGTTCTTTTCCTGACTATATGCCTCATTGTGCTGGCCGCATTTTTGGCTGGACTGTTCTTTATTGTCACAGGCGGAAGCAACTGATCGAGTCGGTTGCATCGCTCGTCCCTAGCCCGCCATGTGCGGGCTTTTTCTTTGCTGCGGCCTCTTCTCGGATGACTGGAGCCACATCCCCTTAAGGCCGAATTTGCTGCCTTTTAACGGAACGGGAAAGCTGAACGGGATAAGCAGCACACTGGAAGGTAGACGCACGGGACTCAAAATCCCGCGCTGGAAACAGCGTGCCGGTTCGATTCCGGCTCTCGGCACCAATCATTGAACGGCCTCTAGCGATATGGGCCGTTTTTTTATTGCGCGGCCGGTCGTGCAACCGCACTGCTCTCCTGCATCGGGCATGGGGCAGATCGATTGCAGGCTCCGCCGGGAAAATAGGCCGACGTCTACAAGCCATCACCCCTGCTTCCAACATCCCTTGCTCTCTCCACCCGAAGCAGCCGGGGCGCGATAAGACATTGCGCCCCTTCTTTTTCATGCCTACTGCGTCATGCTGGAATAAGAGCAGTACTTGGTCACGCCATACACCGGGTCGCCAAAAACCCAGTTCGCGCAGGCCGTCGAGCCGTTGACGACCTTGGTGGCGTAGATGCCGTTGGCGCCGTAGCGCACGGTGCGGGTGCCGGTGAAGGTGCAGTTGGCGCCTTCGACCGCGCAGTTGGTCCAGGTCTCGACGACCGGCGCCGGTGCCGGTGCCGGTGCCGGCGCTGTGGTAGTGGTGATGGCGTCGCCGTAATCGCAGGTCTTGGCAACGCCATACACCGGGTCGCCGAACACGCCGTTGGAGCAGGCAACCGTGCTGGTTGCGGTGACGTAGGCATAGGTATTGTTGGCGCCGTAGCGTACCTGGCGGGTGCCGCTGAAATTGCAGGCATTGCCTTCGTAAGCGCACCGGGTCCAGTTGCTTGCGACCTTGACGGCATTGGCCACGTTCACCGCAACCGACGGCGATGCGCCGGCATTGCCTGCGGCGTCATAGGCCACCACCGCCAGCGTCGCCGTGCCATTGGCCACGCCGGCGCTGTCCCAGCTAAAGCCGAAAGGCGCGGACGTATCGGTTGCCACCACGGTGCCGTTCACCTTGAGGTCGGCGCGTATCACCCCGACGTTGTCGCTGGCAGCCATATTGACGGCGACCAGGCCCGATACGGTGTCGCCAGCCAGCGGCGCGGTCAGCGCGGCGGATGGCGCCTGGGTGTCGATCCTGACCAGGCGGCTCACGGCGGCCTGCACGCCGGCGGCGGCATTGACGCGGCCGTAACCGTAGTAGGGATCGCGCCCGGCCGCACCGCGGTCGA
>Ga0308160_10007743_pt1 | contig 10591 bp, 10 predicted proteins | sample PhyFR1_FD_201036 | JGI IMG/M metagenome (GOLD analysis project Ga0308160, IMG submission 201036) | Phyllosphere microbial communities from UC Gill Tract Community Farm, Albany, California, United States - DLSLF.R1 | ecosystem: Host-associated > Plants > Phyllosphere > Unclassified | place: USA...
GTGGCCGGGCAGGGCAGACGTCTGTCCCGGCGGACGGGATGGTGGTGGCTCATCGGTCTCGCCCTCGCCGTCTACGGGTGGTACCTCATCATCGGCGACGCGGTCCGGGCGATCACCGGCGGCTGAGCCCGCGAGGGGTCCCGAATGGTGGGCGGCGGGCGGGCCGCACCACCCGTTCGGGCCCCCTTGGGAGCGAGCGGGGAGGGTCAGTCGTCCTCGGTCGCCGTCAGCATGACGCCGAGCGGCGCGAGGTAGCCGTTCGGGTCGATCGTCCAGTCGGCGTCCGCGGCAGCCGAGACGACCTCGGGGGCCCATTCGAGCGTCACCCGGTCGTCGCCGCCGTTGATGACGAGGATCTCACCCGCACCGGCCTCGCCGCCGTCGACGCAGACGTAGGAGCGCCAGCTGCCCTGCGGCACCGAGAAGGAGTCGCCGGCGCCGATCGTGACCGTCGTCGACGGGTCGCCGTTGAGCGTGACGTCCCAACGCCCCGACTTCACCAGGAGCGCCTGCGTCTGCTGGTGGCGGTGCTGGAGCACGCCCTGCCCGGCAGCCGCGCGGACCCAGGCGAGGTTGAAGGAGTGGGGCTCGTGGATCGACGGGACCTGACGACGGTTCTCCGACATGCCGTACCCGATGACGAGGGCGAGATCGGCCGCGCCACCGTCGACCGCCGTGCACAGCAGCGCCGACGAGGAGTAGACGCGGTCGCCGGGTTGGACGACGCGGGACCGCAGCTCCTCGACGGAGTAGCTCGTCAGCTCGTCGATGTAGCGCTGCTTCATCGGGGTGATGAGCGCGACATCGGTCGGCAGTTCATCGCCTGCCACCGTGTCGATCAGTTGATTGTCGGCCGTGAGGTGGAGCCCGTAGGACTCGGCCTCCTTGAGGACCGAGGGCCCCCAGATGATGCCGCCGGTGACGTCGCGCCCGAGCACCGTGTACAGGATGCCCTCGTCAGGACCCTCGTTGGTGAAGCCGCGGAAGATCCAGGTCGGGATGGAGATGACGTCGCCGTCGTGGCTGACGTACTCACCTTCCTTGCCGTCCACACCCCAACGCAGGCGGAACTCGCCGCCCAGGTTGATGAACACCTCAGCCGTGAAGTGCAGGTGCAGGTTGTTCGAGATGCCGTTCGGCATGCCCGCGGCGCCGGTGTTGAAGCCGTGGTTCTCGGTGAGGTTCACGACCTGGTTCGGGTTCTGCGAGACCCCGGCGCCGATGAAGGCGTAGTTCTCCTTGCGGTCCGACCCCGGCGTCCGGCAGTCGATGAAGGCGGCGTTGCAGGCCACCCAGTCGGAGCGCCGGATGGTCCGGCGTTCGATCTCGCGCGTGTCGACGATGACGTCGCTCATGGTGATGCTCCTTCGGTGTGTCAGTAGATGTTGGACGGCCCGACGGGCTCGTCCCCTCGTGTGGCGGCGATCTGCGCCCGCAGGGCGATGTCGTCCCAGAGCCGGACCTCCTTGACGATGGCCCCGTTGTGCAGCGTGAACTGCGAGATCCCGAGCAGGTCCACCGGCTGGCCGGTGAGCGGACCGTAGTTCGGGACGCCGGTGTAGTCGCCGACGAACTTCCAGGTGACGGCCACCCGGTGCCCGGCGTACCGGACGTCGTAGTGCGCCTGGATGTCCCGGATCTCGAATTGCCCGCCCGGGAAGGACTCGAGCAGGCGCAGCAGCGCCCGGCGGTACCCCTCGGGCCTGATGACGATGCGGTTCCCCACGGTGAGGAGGGTGAGGTCGCGCTCGAAGAACTTCTCGACCTTCTGCAGGTCGCGCTCGTTCCAGATGGTCTGGATCATCTCGAGGACGGTGCTCACCTCGGCGTGGTGGTCGTCGGGGCGCGGACCGGAGTCGCCGACGGCGATCGGGTCGGCGGGCGCGGCCTCGGTCCAGGAACCCTGGTAGCCCCGGAACGCCTGCGCCCGGGCCAACTCGTCGAGGTCGGCTCCAGTGAGGAGCGCACCGGCGAGGGTGTCGCGGACGACCCACTCCTCGACCATGCGGCCGCGGCGGTAGAGGCAGTTGGCGATCGTCCGGCTGTACTCGGAGGTCTGCAGGTGGCCGGAGAACACGAGGTGCGAGCTCAGGAAGGCGTCGTCGCCACGCGCCTCCCAGATCACGTCCTCCGCCTGACCGGTGCGGTCGGGGGTCGCGGAGATGCGCATGAGCGTGCCCTGGATGACCTCTTCGCGCGTCGTCGACGTGCCGTAGGCGCCGTGGACGATCGAGTCCGGCTCGTAGTTGTCCCGGATGAAACTGATGGACCGATCCACCCAGATGAGGTCGGTGACCTCCCGGATGAAGTCGTCGGGATCCTGGTACGGCCGATAGGCCACCGGGTCGAGAGGCATGCAGGTCACTCCTTCGTCGTCAGCACCCGCTGGTCTTCGTCTGAACCGACCAAGCGGTAGATGCAGTGTATGCGTATGCACAACGGCACGCAAGAGCCTGACTGAGAACACACGGTGTCACGGCTGCGGAGCCGAGAACGGCGCCGGGATCAGCGAGCGGGGCCGAGGGTGCGGCGAGGGTGGAAGGACGAGGCGAAGACGGCGCGCTCGAGCTCGGCCTCCGGGTGTTCGATCCGACGGACGACCAGGTCGGCGGACGCGCTCGCCATGCCGGCGATGTCGAATCCGACGGTCGCGAGGTCGATGATCGGCCAGGCGGCCTCCGGCAGGTCGTCGAAGCCGACGACGGACAGGTCGTCCGGCACCCGGAGGCCCAGCCGATGTGCGGCGTTCAGTGCACCGTAGGCCACGACGTCGTTCCCGCAGAACAGGAGGGTCGGCGCAGGCTCTCCGGCCGACTCCAGCAGCTCTCGAGCTGCAATCTCCCCGGCCGCGGAGGAGTAGGGCACCCGCCGTACCAGGCGCTCATCCAGCACGATGCCGTGCTCGCCGAGCGCGGCCCGCAGTGCCTGCTCGCGGTGCTGCGCCGTGCTCGTGTTGCTCGGGCCGAGCACGGCGGCGACGTTCCGGTGCCCCAGGTCGACCGCTGCCTGGACCGCCTCACGGTATCCGGGAGCGGCGTCGACCACGGTCGCATCGGCGTCGACGAGCGATCCGGTGCGGTTGAAGTACACGAACGGGAGACCCCGGTCGCGGAGCCGGAGTGGCGCTGCGGAGTCGATCGTCGTCGTGGCGAGGATGACACCGTCGAGTCCATTGGCGAGCAATCGCTCGACGATGGTGTCATTGTCAGCCGTCTCGGTGTGGAGCATCAGCTGATACCCGAGCCGTTCGAGCTCGCGGTGCACGGGCGCGATGATGTGCGAGTAGAACTGGCTGTCGAGATCCGTCAGGAGCATCCCGATGCGTCGCGTGCGCCCCGATGAGAGCGCTCGGCCGGCCTCACTCGGGATGTAGCCGAGGAGCTGCGCGGCCTCGCGGACGCGCTGCTTGGTCTGCTCCGAGACGCGGATGTCGTCGCGGAGCGCCCGCGAGACGGTGGGCTGGGAGACGCCGGCGAGTCGCGCCACGTCTCGGCTGGTCACGACCATCGCGTACCTCCGTGCGTCCGTCCTTCCGGAACCGCCTGTGGAAGGCGACCGATGGGATCGGTTCCGGAGTCTTTCGGATTGTACCGTCTTGACCACCTGTGCATACGCGGGCATACTACTGACATACGTATGCAGTCAAAGGAGACGGGATGCCCCTGCACTTGAAGAGCGCGCCGACGAAGACCTTCGCCGACACCGCACAACTGGATGTCGCCGAACGCGTCCGCGGCATCATCGGCGACGTCCGGACGGGCGGTGACGCCGCGGTCCGGCGCTACGCCGAGCAGTTCGACGGCTCGAGCCGCGACTCGTACCGTCTGTCCGACGAGCAGGTCGACGAGATCATGGCGACGCTCGACCCGCAGGTCATCGCCGACATCGAGTTCGTGCAGGCACAGGTCCGCCGCTTCGCCCAGGCGCAGCGGGACTCACTCGTCGACATCGAGGTCGAGACGCTGCCAGGTGTCCTCCTCGGCCAGAAGCACGTGCCCGTCCGGGCGGCGGGCGCGTACATCCCCGGCGGCAAGTACCCGCTCACCGCGTCCGCCCACATGACGATCATCACCGCGAAGGTCGCCGGTGTCCCGCGGGTGGTCGCCTGCACGCCGCCGATCCGAGGGGAGATCCCCGCGGCGACGATCGCGGCCATGAAGCTCGCCGGGGCCGACGAGATCTATCTGCTCGGCGGCGTCCAGGCCGTCGCCGCGATGGCCGTGGGCACGGAGACGATCAGCCCGGTCAACCTCATCGCCGGACCGGGGAACGCCTACGTCGCCGAGGCCAAGCGACAGTTGTTCGGCGAGGTCGGGATCGACCTGTTCGCCGGTCCGACCGAGATCCTGATCGTCGCCGACGAACATGCGGACCCGTTCTTCACCGCCGTCGACCTGCTCTCGCAGGCGGAGCACGGCCCCGAGTCACCAGCGGTCCTCGTGACCACCTCGCAGACGCTCGGCGAACAGGTGATGGACTGGATCGAACGCTTGCTCCCCGGGATGCCGACGCGCGACTACGCCGAGCCGGCCTGGCGGGACTGGGGGCAGGTCATCGTCGCCGAGGACCTCGACGAGGCCTACCGCATCGCCGACGGCCTGGCGTTCGAGCACGTCCAGGTCTTCACCGAGCACCCACGGGAAGCCCTGACGCGGATGCACGACTACGGCGCGCTCTTCCTCGGCGAGGACACCTGTGTGTCCTACGGCGACAAGGTCATCGGCACGAACCACGTGCTCCCCACCCTCGGCGCGGCCCGCTACACGGGTGGGCTCTGGGTCGGCAAGTACCTGCGGACGGTGACCTACCAGGAGGTCGTCGAACCATCATCATCAGCCGACCTCGGCGAGGTCTGCGGACGAGCGGCCCGCGTCGAACTGTTCGAAGGACACGCGCGCTCCGGCGACGCCCGCGTCTGGCGACACCGCGGAACGGACTTCGCCTGGATCGACGAGGCCCAGACTGCCGGGACGGACGCGCCGTGACCGACCTCCGTGGCCGCACTGCGCTCGTCACGGGTGGCGGAAGCGGTCTCGGCGCGGCGATCGCGACGTCGCTGCACGTGGCCGGCGCCGACCTCGTCCTGGTCGGGCGGGACGAACAGCGACTGCAAGCGGTGCGGGATCGGCTGGGGGGTCGAACCCGCACCGCCGTCTGCGACGTAGCGACGCCCTCGTCCGTCGACGAGCTCCGCGACTCCCTCGCCGACACGGAGGTCTCGATCCTCGTCAACAACGCCGGGGTCCCGGGGCCGGTCGCCGCGCTCACCGACATCGAGCCGGCGGAGTGGGACGAGGTGTTCGCGGTCAACGTCCGCGGCACCTACCTGCTCTGCCGGGCGTTCCTGCCGGGCATGACCGCTCGTGGCGACGGCGACGTCGTCAACATCGCCTCGGTGTCCGGCAAACGCCCGCTCGCCCACCGCACGCCGTACTGCGCCTCGAAGATGGCCGTCATCGGCCTCACGTCCACCCTCGCCTTCGAGGTCGGTCCGGCCGGCGTCCGGGTCAACACCCTCTCCCCGGGCCCGGTGAGCGGGCCCCGCATGGCACGCAACTTCCGCCTCGAGGCCGAACGCTCGGGAGCGAGCGTCGAAGCCGCCGAAGCCGCCTTCGTCTCCCGAGCCGCGCTCGGCCGCATGGTCACCGAAGAGGAGGTCGGCGCCGCCGTCGTCGCCATGCTCGGCATGCCTGGTCTCTGCGGCTCGGACGTCGACCTGTCCGCGGGGATGATCGCGTGAGCGCGTCCCTCCGCGAGCGCGCCAGGCGCGGGGATCGGCTGCTGGGCGTCCTCCTGCGTATGCCCGCCGAGGAACTCGTGGAGATGGCGGCGGTCGCGGGCTTCGACTTCATCCTGATCGACACCGAGCACGGCCCGGCCGACGTGGTCGCCCTCCGCCAGCACATCGCGCTGGCATCGATCCACGGCGTCCCGGTCATCGTCCGGGTCGCGGAACACGACACCGCCCAAGTGCTGCGCATCCTCGACCAGGGCGCCCAGGGCATCGTCGCGCCGCACCTCGACTCGGCCGCCGATGCCGCAGCCGTCGTCGATGCGGCGATGTACCCGCCGGTCGGATCACGCGGCTTCGCCACCTACAGCCGTGCCGGACGCTTCGGCCTGACCCCTCCGGAGGAGCACAGCCGGTGGTTCCTCGAGCACACGCTCCTCATCGGCATGGTCGAATCCCCTGCCGGCGTCGCAGCGGTCGGCGAGATCGTGGCGACCCCGCGGCTCGACGGCATCCTGGTAGGCCCGGCGGACCTCGCCGCGTCGACCGGCCCGGAGGATCCGCCCGTCGGCGAGTCCATCGCCGCCGTGCACGCGGAACTGGCCCGTTCCGGCGCCCTGCGCATGGACATCGTCGGCACGCGGACGGCGGCGGCGGAGTCCTTCGCCGCGGGAGCCGGTCTCGTCGTCGTGAACCTCGCCCACGCCCTGATGGCGGAGCTGCGCGGCTTCGTCACCGGTCAGCGCTGACGCTGCCTCCCGCCACCGCCGCCAACCAGGTGTCGAGCACGGCTCGCACCACATCGGGGCGTTCGAGGGGCGGGAGGTGTCCGGCGTCGACGGACACGAGTCGCGCACCGCGCACCGCGGCGGCGATCTCGTCGTGGAACGCGGGTGGGCAGATCGGGTCGGCCGTACCGGAGACCACCAGCGTCGGAACGTTGAGCGCGGCGAGCCGGTCGAGCAGTGGCCGTCGGCTGAGCTGTTGCGCCAGCTGCGCGTCGAGCTGATCCGCCGTCGTCTGCGCGCCCATGCCCAGCACGCGATCGGTGAGGTCGCGTCGCCGTCGGCGGACCGACGCCGGCACCAGCGACGGCAGGATCTCCCGCTGCAGCTCGGCCGGCGTCTCACCGGCCGACAGTCGGGCACGCCACGCGCGCCAGGCCTCGTGCTGCGCCGCGGTCGTCGCCCTCCCGTTCACCGACATGACGCACAGCCCCGCCACCCGCTCCGGTGCGACCAGGGCCATCTCCATGGCGATCACCCCACCGAGCGACAAACCGGCGATCACGAAGCGCTCCGGGAGGCCGTCGAGCAGCGCCGCCACCTCCCGGGCGACCGACCGCTCGGCGAGCGGCCAGCGGATCGAACCCGGGACGGTGACGTCGGCCCAGAGGTCGTCGGTGCAGTTCATCCCGGGGAGCAGGACGAGCGGTGGTCGCACGGCCGACTCGATCACCCCTTGACGGCGCCGTCACTCAAGCCGGCGACGAGGTACTTCTGCGCGATGAACGCGATCACGACCACCGGGATGGTGAGCAGCATGGACGCGGCCCCGGCCTGCTGCAGCATCGGAAGGGTCTGCCCGAGCTGGGTCGCGATGAACACCGGCACCGTCTTCGAGGACGAGTCGGTGAGGACCAGCGCAGTGAGGTACTCCTGGAACGCGAAGAGGAACACGAAGATCCCGGCCGTGAGGATGCCCGGCCCCATGAGCGGGATCATGACCCGACGCAACATGCCGATCCTGCTGCACCCGTCGATCATCGCCGCCTCGTCGAGCTCGCGGGGGATCTCGGCAAAGAAGTTCCTGAGGAGCCAGATCGTGAACGGCTGATTGATGGCGACGAGGGCGAGTGCGAGTGCGAAGGTGGTGTCGTAGATGCCGAGCGACTTGCTGATGTCGTACATCGGCAGGACCACGGCGAAGCGGGGAAGCGCACGGAAGACGAGGGCGAGCACCAGCAAGAGTGCGGAGACGTAGCTGGGGAACCGCGACAGCGCGTACGCAGCCGGGATGCCGATGACGAGCGCGAGGACCGTCGAGACCACGGCCACGACGAGCGTATTCACGAGGTAGTCGGCGAAGTAGGTCGTCTGCCACAGGTCGACGAAGGCCTGGAGCGTCGGCGTGTACCCGGAGAACACCGGCGGGTTCGCGAACGCGACGTCGGTCGGTTTCGTGACCGACAGCGTCATCCAGATGAACGGACTCAGCATGAGGACGCACAGGAGGCCGAGCAGGATGCCGGTGAGCGGTCGCCGCCGTGTCGGCTTCCGCCGTGGCGCACCGCCGGTCGTGATCGCGCGGGTGGAGAGGTCGAGCGGCTTGATGGTCATCGTTCGGCCTTCGCTTCCTTGAAGATCCCCCGGATGAACGGGATGAGCATGATGAGGATGAGGAGGATGGTGAGCACGTTGATCGCGCTGCCGAGACCGAGACGCTGAGCGCCGTCCGCGAAGGCGACCGAGTAGACGTAGAGCATGATCGACTCGTTGCCGATCGACTGCGCCTGCGGTGACAACGGGATGAGGTTGTCGAACATGCGGAGCACGTCCATGATCGTGATGAGCGTGACGAAGCCGAGCACCCCGCGGATCGTGGGGATGATGACGTGCAGGTGGGTCTGGAACGAGCTCGCCCCGTCGATGCGGGCGGCCTCCTTCAGCTCGGACGGCACCCCCTGCAGACCCGCCAGGATGATGAGCATCGCGAACGGGATCATGCTCCAGACGGTGTTGGCGATCACGAGGATGCCGTTCGGCACCTGATCGGTGAACCAGAGCACCTGATTGCCCGTGAAGGCCTCGATGATCCGGTTCGCCAGCCCGCCGAAGCTGTCGTCGAACAGCCAGGAGAAGGCGACGGCCCCGACCAGGTTCGGCAGCACGTACGAGACGAGCATGATGCCGAGGACGAGCGGTCGCGTGATGGTGAGCCGGTTCACCGCCGTGGCGATGATGTACCCGCCGACGAGCAGGATGATCGTGGTGACCACCGTGACGCTCACCGTGAAGAGCACGGCCCGCCCGAACCGGACATCGGTGAGCGCCTCGACGAAGTTCGCCAACCCGACGAACTCGCCCGGCACGCCGTAGCGGACCTGCTCGAAACTCCACTGCACCGTCCGCACGAGCGGCAGGACGAGCAGCGCCCCCATCACCAGCAGACTGGGGAAGAACAGCACCCAGAACTCGCGTGTCTTCATCGACATCCCTCCTCAGAGACGGTGCGGCCCGGACCGTTCGTCCGGGCCGCACCCATCGGATCCTGCACTCGGTGGATCAGCCGGCGATCTTCTCGCCGGCGGACTGCATCTGTGCCAGACCGTCGTCGACGGAGAGGTTGCCGTTGAGCACCTCGACCAGGATCGGACGGATCTCGTTGGTCATGTCGGCCAGGTAGGGCGACACGACCGGCGGCATGGCCGAGTCGATCGAGTCGTTGGCCGCCGCTCCGTAGGGCGAGTTCTCGTCCGTGACCATGTCGGCCCGCGCTGGGTACGCGGCCGGCACGGAGGCCTTGGACGCCTTCTCGCTGACCGCCGACGCCATCATCGTGAAGAGCATCTTCTTGTCGAGCTTCGTGTTGAAGGGGATCGACCAGCCGTCGATGGACAGACGGTTGTAGGAGTAGGGCGCGTCCGCGGTGAGCTTCGGAGCCCCCGCGAAGCCGAAGGAGTCGGACAGCTTCGAGTTGGCCGGCAGCGTCAGGTCGTTCATCCGGCCGGAGAACATGATCGACATGGCCGCCGTCCCGTTGAACATCTGCTGCTGCACCTTCGGCTGGTCGAAGGTCGTGACCTGCGGATCCATGTACGGCTTGAGCGACAGCATCGCCTCGAGGGCCTGCTTGGCCTCCGGCGTGTCCAGGGTGACCTCACCGTCGGCGGACACGAAGTCCGCACCCAGCGAGTTCATCGCGGCCTGGTAGCTCGTCGACACGTCCGCAGTGGCGAGCCACGGCAGGGCGATCGGGTACTCCATGACGCCGGCCTGCTTGATGGCCTCGGCGGCCGTGATCATCTCGTCGAAGGTGGTCGGCGGCTTGAGGCCGAGGTCGTCGAAGACGTCGGTGCGGTAGGCCGTGACGAACATCTGCGCCTGCATGGGCAGGGCGTAGAGCTTGCCGTCGTAGGACATTCCCGCGCGCATCGACTCGCTCAGGGCGTCGAGGTCGTACTCCTCGGCGAGCTCGTCGTAGAGGTCGTCGAGCGGGACGAGCTTCTCGTCCTCGGCGAGGCCGGGGATGACGAAGCCGTACGTCTCGATGATGTCGTACGTCCCGGTGTCGCCAGCGAGCGTCGCGGTCGTCTTCGTCACCTGTCCGCCGAAGTCGATCGGGTCGTGCTTCAGCGTGACGTCGTCGGTGGAGCAACTCGATACCATCGTGTCCGTGAAGGGGTCGATGGCCGACGAGTTGTAGGCGAGGACGTTGACCGTGGTCTTGCCCTCGGGAGCCGTGTATCCGCACGACACCGTTGTCGCATTCGCGTTGCCGGTGCGACTGCCCGCGCCACAGCTGGTGAGGGCGAGAACGCCCACCGCTGCCAGTGCGATCATCGGCGTCGCCCGATATCTGATGAGTACCATGCGCCGATGGTATACGTATGCAGTCGACTTAGGGAAGCCTTATTCTGCGGGCCATATTCGATTGAATACGTATACGGCGATCATCGGCTCATTCTCCCGTCCCAGCTCGCGAACTGTCACTTGGGAACAGTGCGGGCCACGAACACCCGCATCAACTGACAGTTCGCGGGCTACTTGGCGTCGGCATAGGAGGTGACGACGGCGGTGGTGACCGGGAACTCGACCGGCGCGGTGCCGAAGATCAGGCGACCGGCCTCCGCCGCCGCCT
>Ga0308160_10007744_pt1 | contig 10590 bp, 13 predicted proteins | sample PhyFR1_FD_201036 | JGI IMG/M metagenome (GOLD analysis project Ga0308160, IMG submission 201036) | Phyllosphere microbial communities from UC Gill Tract Community Farm, Albany, California, United States - DLSLF.R1 | ecosystem: Host-associated > Plants > Phyllosphere > Unclassified | place: USA...
GAGAAGTTCATAGAAGTAGCAAAAGGTATCTACCATATCTACTCAAATCATATCTCCCAAAGCTGACAAATAGCCTATGAGGTCTTATCAGAACAAGAGGTAATTTGCCCTATTTAGATGGAGTAGAGATCTAATGATAGACAAGAAAGATATACGACCGCCATGGTGAAGAAGGGTTAAAACAACATGAAGCGAGAAAACAGGGTGGAGGGAATGATCCATTCGCGAGATTCTTTGGTGGTGGTGGACAGCAGCAAGTCCAGAGAGGACCTGGGATGTTGACGAATCTGGAAGTCAGTCTGGGGGATATGTATACTGGTCGGACTGTGGAGGTGAGTCATTCCATCCTAAGCACCCTGTGTCCTCCCCCAAACTTGAGAGACGGTATAATTGCTTCGACAATTCAACTTCCGCTCTTTGACAACACCTCCTACCTCGATCTCAGTATTCATCACATTGTCCCAGCACACGAGTCGCCTCTCTCCTCTGCCTATCTTTCACTCGAAGACTTAATGCAGCCACACGCTCCTCGAAGCTATCACTGTCCATCCCCTCCGGACCCTTCGAAGGAAATCAATGCTTACATCAGTTCCAAATCCCACGAAAAGTAATTTGTACCCACTGCCACGGATCCGGAGCCCATTCAGACGCGGATATTAAAGGATGTGATACGTGTAAAGGACAAGGAGTTACGGTTCAACGACATCAAGTGTTCCCCGGAATGTTTACGAATGTCCAGATGACGTGAGTCTGACTTTCTTGCGGCTCTTCTACCAGTGAAAGACGTATCCACGCAATCATATCTCACCGAATATCCTTTCCGGATAAACCCTTACACTCTACGATTCTTGATTCACCTTCACCAAGACAACATGCCTTCCTCACCCCTCTCCACCGACTTCACCATCCAACTTCTTGTCCTACCGGATCCGCTCTGACTTTTCATCATACGCAATGAGCTAATGACAGATGCCAACAATGTGCAGGAAAAGGCAAACGTATAACCCGCCTATGTCCCCGTTGCAAAGGAAACAAAGTCCTAGATACCCAACATACCCTCGCTGTTCATATACCCGCAGGAGCTCCAGAGGGATTCGAGGAGATATTTAGTGGAGAGGCTGATGAGAGTACGGAATGGGAGGCTGGAGATGTTGTTGTTAGAGTCAGGAGTCAGAAGAAGGATGGGGAAGGGGGTTGGGGGAGGAAAGAGAATGGGATCGTCGGGAGAGTGGTGCTGAGTGTTGCCGAGGTGAGTCTTTGTTTCTTGCTTACTTGGTCGAGCAAGGGAAGGTAGGGGGGAAAGTACACGTGGAGAGAACGGCGAGCAGAGTTGAGCAAGTCGGGCGAGGGTGATACGATGGCGTGCGATCACTGTTGGGAGGCTGGTTGGCTCCTTATGTGCCAGAAATATGGAGGATGAGCGGATGCGAAGTGGGAGAGACTGAAAAGTCATCAAGTTGAGTGGATACTGATCATAGGCATTACTCGGTTTCGACAGAACAATGACACATCTCGATGGGCGGACGATACCCATCTCTAGAAAAGGGACAACGCAACCAAACGAGGTAGAGGTTATAGAAGGCGAAGGCGTAAGTTTCCTCATTTCCACATTGTGTCCCGCTGATAGCAGATGCCATCGTTCCATGATGTACCTCAGGGAGATATGTATATCGAGTACAGTGTGGTAATGCCAACGGCAATAACGAGTGAGACGAGAGAAAGTGAGTACTTTTTATTCTTACCTTTTCTCTACCCCTCTCCTCGATCTGAGTTTTTTCGCTCTCCTCACTCGGTGCCTCGGAATGGTATTCGGCGCGGCAGCTGATATCCAGAACTACTAGGTATTTTTGGTAGCACCGGTTCATCACATGATGAACTATAGATCATAGATGATTAGACTGTTTTTAAAGTACATACATAGCAAATCTTGAAGCATTGCATGAGTACGATTCGCCACTGTTTGGAAACTTGGACCGTGAAAAGCCAAGCCAAACTCCTCGACACGGTCCGACATCACATCACCGCCGTATATCACGGTTATCCACGGTCGACTATTGTGAGGCTCAGCACTTTGCCGTTCACACGTTGTCTCACGATGTACGGACCGAGAATGATGCGATGAGTTACCAGTACAAGGCTCGCTTGACCTTGTTTGATAGGATCGTCCCGCGGTCGATCCGGAAGCAAGTTAGCGGCTATAGGCGGTCTGAACGCTGTTTCGAGAATCTCCTTCTCAGCATACATCATCTCTGAGATACCGCAAACAACTTGGCGCACGGTCGTCCTTTTTCGGCGCACGGGTCTAATGAATTACAGTTTGTGCAGATGGCCTACGATTTTTCGGATCAATTCACCTCCTCAATACAGTACATGCTTTGAGGCGATCTGTGCAGTATGATTTTGGATCGATTGTATCAACATGTTATGATCATGCCTTTTGAATACCGTATGCAGATGACAGATGATAAGTGACTACAAAGTCGCTCCTAGATGAACGCTTACAATGGTGTTTCACTCATATCACTGGGTTCGACCTGACTGTTCATGTTCAATGGGGAGCTCGGTCAATGTCCGCGGCACTTGCGGAGATCTCCAAGCCCGTGCGCCGATGAGCATTAACCGTGCGCTGACAGGTCTTCAAGATACCGGTCCATCTCACCGGCCTCAACCTGAATGAGATTCTCACGGCTATGGAAGGCAAAATCTCTATACATTGGCTCGGTTAAAGTGATCTACCAATCTACAGCTTTTCGCTGATGGCTAAGAGCCGGAGTGGCGGAGCTACAAGTTCTAAATTCAGCCGCCAAGAACGGTGCCTGTGGAGCCATTCCTCCTTTTGAACGTATCCCCGCTTCTCTGTTTCCCCTTGATGACTCTCACGAGGAAGATCCGCGAGATCCCTATTCCGAATATCCAGACCGGGGTCACCGGTCCATCTGTCCGATGATTGACGTTGGTTTGCGGTAACAGACGGGATCTTAACCTTTATTCGGGTACTGACGCGATTAGACTAGAGCGCGGAACTTTTCATATATTTAGCCCCATCGGGGCGCCTTGGAGTCTATTCATTCACCCTTAGTCTTTCACACGTCAAGTCAAGTCAAGTCAAGATGCAAACTGAAATCGAAGCAGACAAGAAACACGAGACGGAACACGATGATCTCGAGCGGGCACCTACTGGGAAGGGCGAGATGGAAGAGGAGCGAATTGAATTATCCGAGGAAGACGTAAGTCTCACTAGTGGAAATGATTATAAAGAAGGCAGCGCTGATGATATAGGACCGGCGTATTAGGAGAAAGACCGATAGACGGATTCTGGCTGTACTATGTTGGATCTACTTCTTACAGATCTTCGATAAAGTCGTATTCGGTCTTGGAAATGTTTTCGGTCTATCGGAGGATCTAAAGTTGACCGGTGCTCAGTACAGGTCAGCCTCGCTCTCCTTGACATCAACGGTTGCTGACGTTACAGTTTCGCTGGATCCATCCATGCTATCGCTCAACTCGCTTGGCAACCATTCTCATCTTACCTTATCGTTCGAATCCCCTCGAGGTATCTGATGACCTTTTTGGTGTTCGCGTGGGGAGTCAGTGAGGCTTGCATGGCCGCTTCGAAAGATCACCGTGGGATCTACGTTACTCGGTAAGCCTTTTTATATGATTTTTTGCCAGATGCTAATCAACAGATTTTTCCTTGGTCTTTTCGAAGCTGGGTGCGTTCATTCTTCCGGTGAATCGCGATGATTACTAATGCTACAGATGTCTCCCATTGTTCTCCCTAATCACTGCCCAGTGGTACCGACGATCGGAGCAGCCACTTCGAGTCGCAGCTTGGTACGGAACCAATGGTATCGCTACCATCTTTGCCAGTATCCTCGCATTTGGTCTCGTAAGTCTGCCACTTTGCGCATGTGCCGACTGACAATCAGGGCCACATTAATTCTGACAACTTCAAAGCATGGCAAGCCCTCTACCTCGTCGCTGGTATCATCACCGTCGCATCCGCACCACTCGTTTGGTTCTTCCTCGACAGCGATATCGAGACTTGTCGATTCTTGACCGAGACTGAAAAGAAGATGGCATATGAGCGATTGAGGGCCAATCAGACTGGTACTGGAACTAGGGAATGGAAGTGGGATCAGGTTATTGAGGTCTTTGTCGACCCGAAATCGTACATCTGGTTGGGTATCGTCATGCTGCCCAACATCGGTGCCGCAGTCACCAACGTCTTTGGACCGACTCTTATCAAAGGATTCGGATACGACAAATACGTGTAAGCTCCTCTTTCCGAGACGTCATACGAGATAGCTGATGGCCAGTACCACTCTTCTCAGTATGCCATTCGGAGCATTGCAGACTATCGCCATTCTCTTCGGATGTTACTGCGCCGCTAAATTACGAATCAAGTCGGCTATCCTCGCCGGTCTCATGGTTCTGGTCGTCGCTGGATGTGCTATGATCTACGTTGAAAGTATCAGCAACGACTTCACTGCATCAGTCGCTCTCGGTGGATACTACCTCATGGCCTTCTTATTCGGCGGTAACCCATTGATTGTCTCATGGATTGTCGCCAACACTGCCGGTCAAACCAAGAAATCAGTCATCAGTACGTTCATTCATCATCACCTATAAACCTGCTGACAGGCTAGTGGCTTTCTTCAACGCAGCAAGTGCAGCTGGAAACATCATCGGTCCCCTACTGTTCAAAGCAGAAGATAAAGCATCCCACTACTCGCCAGGAGTTCGAGCTGTCCTCGGTATCTTTATCGCCCTCGTCGGTCTTATTGGTATTCAAGTTGTCATTCTTTGGTTATTCAACAAGCAGCGACAGAGGCAGAGGGTGGCTGCTGGAAAGCCCGCTCATATCCACGATACATCTATGGAATCTAGGTATCAGGCTTATGGAAAGGATGAATCTGGTGCTAGTGTCGGAACTGCTGGTACGTCTCTTCCTGATCCGGGACAGAATGCAGTGCTGATAAGGCAGGGCTCCAGGACGTGACAGATGTCAAGAACAACGAGTTTGTATATGTCTATTAATCAGTGGCAGGAGGACCTAGTGGAAATACAGTTAGCTAATTTGTGATGTACATGTTTCTTGCTTAAGCACATGACGAGATCTTTGCTCAATCGATGACGTATACACTGAATCGACAGATACTGACCTAAGCTGACGATTTTAGAGGAGATAGCTGAAATTGACTCAAGGCGGCCAGAGGGAAGCTGGGTCACCACCAACAAGCTGCTGATCCGCATCCCAGTCCACTTCGGTCAATGGTGTTTCGTGATCTATACTGATCCGTCTTTCCCTTTTGATCCCATTTGCCCCGCGACCCGCTCCAATCAGACTTCACAAAGACGATCATCGAGAAAATCCGGATACCCTTCCTTTCAACTCAGGGATATCGGCGCAATCCCAAACACCGTACCCCGTACTCTCCGTTCGATTCGACGGCGGGTCTCAATGCGATTGGAATGATGGTTGATGATCCTCTCCTTTATAATTTGACGATCCAAGATATCGGATCGTCAGTAATCGCGTCGTATAACGTCATGCCTGGTAGTCTCCTTTCTAATTCAGCTCCTTCTGGTGAGAAATGCAACAGGTTTCAGCATTGCCCTCTTTTCTTCTCTGTACCGCTATAATTTACACTGATCCGCGCAATCGGCGATGACTCCTGTACTCCTTTGACTTGTGAGTTGATTGGTGTTTCGTCATCGCCCGAGAGCAGATATATAATCCCTGTCAATCTGCCTCTTTTCGAGTTTGCTCTACCAAATTCAAGTTCAAGCTGAACTATCAGACCGTGATACCTATATCAGCAAACTATATTATCCATTACTATGTTGTCTTCCAAATCTAGCTACATGTTGGCACTCGCTGCTATTCCGTGTCTCCTACACAGTAAGACTTCAAATTACACACATTGACTCCCACTTACACGTACAGCCGCCCAAGCAGCTCACATTCCACTCGAAGTCAGGGACGAGGCTGCTGTCCTCTTTGCGGCAGGTGGACCTCAACTCGGAGATATTGTGATCATTGACCCGGGCAAGGAGCGAGGTATGTAGCATCCGCAGCCAGTCCTCATGGGGCCGACATACTGATCGACAGATGAGAAAGCCTCCATAGTCGCTCAATGCCTGATTGCGACTCGAAAGTTGAGCCCTGCTTGGATTACCGCCTATTTTAAAGATTATGATGGTCAGACTGAGACCAAGACGGGGAATACAGTTGTCAAACCCTACTGGCACTGGAGTGAACCCCGTGATACAAAGGAAGAGTTTGAGGTGGACCAGGCGAAGGCCAAGGAGGATGCTACTTCAGAGGGATTGGCTTTCGGATCGTCGGAAACTGCTCCTTGGTACGTGTTGGCCGCCACCGATGGCTGACCACTCAGGTGGCCATATGCCATTCTCTCCGGTATCAAAAAGGCGGGGTGGGACAAGCCTGGCATTCAGTCAAACGGGGTAGATTTGGCCATGGATGCCTTGAATCTGATCACCGGATACATGGCTACTTTCTCCTCCCCTCCAGCAGACAGTACGTTGGTCTGGCGGGCCAGGCGGGATCATAGCTAATTACGCCTAGTGAAGGACCTTGAAAAGTCCGACTTTACCCCTATCTTGCTCAATATCCAGAAGTTCGATGAGACCAAGCCGGCGCGTACTGAGCTCAAGCTGGATGCTCCCAAAGATCTACGATGGGAAGCATGCGTCACCGTCATGTCATATGATGATACCACCAAAGTGTGAGTTTACTGGGCATACCGACACCGTCTCAGAGACATGCACTAACGACTCTAGACTCGAATATGCAACTTCATTTGTCGGGTCTGAGGGCGAAGGCATAAGTCAGAGGATCCACATCGATGACGTTACCATCAAGAGTATGATTACTTTGGTCAGAGACGCAACATTCGCAGGCCGAGCGGCCGACATTCGAGATTCGACCATGACTTATACCGCCGTAGAAACTAAAGCCGCTACGTGATCGAGATGCTAGAGTTCGTAGATTGGCGGCGGATGCATGATGTACATACTGTACCACCATGACAACAACGCCCTCACCCTCGTGTCGCAACAAAGGCCTTTTTAGTATTCTTGGTGCTCAACTTCGTGACCACGACATCAGGGTTGTAGCTCGGTGTATTTTCGAGACAGAAGAGTGGAACGATGATGCGAGATCGGTATACAAACTCTGTCTTACTGCTGAGCTGGTCTTTTTGTCATGTTACACCACAACCTAGGATCTCGCATCATGCTCAATCCAGCGTAGCATCCTGTTTGTTCAAAGTGTCTATTACACAACAACGACTCCTCATAGTCCTATCAGGGTATCGTATCCAAGCTCCGAACAAGGAGATAGAGAAGTGATTAAAATTCTATGATGTACACGTCTAGCTTCCCCACATCTCCCCTGGCGGCCACGCTGTCGCAGGTCACAAACACCGATTGATACTTATAATCCTCATCCAGATCGAGACCTGTTCAACGGACTCTTTCTGGCAATCTGGCAAGAAGTCCATAGCCTATTGAATGCTTAGAGCCGACTTAGAATTGATGAGCAGTCAACGTAGAGGAGACTTTTACAAAAGGGTGCTCAGGCGTCTGGGCGCTTTACATGGACTCACCGACCTGTCGACCGACCATACGCTAGCAAATCCCGACTCTTCATCGGTCGATGTGGTTTCGTGATCCACGTTGACTCGCATTGGTTTACCATTGTCCTTATTGGCCCCTTCACTCCTACCCATTAGGAATGATCGACATGGCGATCAAACAATCTTGATTCCCATCCCTTCACCTGGCCCCCTTGTGAGATCCAACAGACGGTGTATCGGCGTAACCTCAAACACCCTGCCCCTTCCCCTCCTTTCAACTGATGGTCGATCCAGAGCGACTGTCGTCATGATCGCCGATTTCACCCTTTGCTTGGCGACGATCCAAGATACTGGATAGCTTCTGACCCCTTCGTTAAGCGTCATGCTTCGTACTTTCCTTTCATTTCTCACGTCCTGTGATAAGAGGTCAAGCCTGAGTCAAACGTTTCAGGCCTGCTTTCTTTTCATAACAATCGCCGCGATTTTTGTCGATTTGCGCAAGGATCACTGACTCCTGTTATTCCCTTCAAGATGACAGTTGAATGGAAGCCCAGTACCTACGAGTCACAGATACAAGAAGGGTGAAAGCAATATTTATTCTCTTCCTCATAAACTTACAGTTCAATAATCAGACCAAGATATTGTATGAGCACATACATTATATTTTGATGTTGTCCTTCAATACCAAAACTTTCTTGCTCGCTCTCGCAGCTGTTCCAAGCTTTGTACTTGGTAAGACCCATCCACCACTAATCTGACGAGTCACTCGGCTGATATCCGATAGTGTCCAATGCGAATCCCACCGAAGTCCAAACTAGGGCATCCAAGGACATACTCTTTGCCAAGGGAGGCCCATCACTGGATGACATTGCCATCAAGGGCGACATGGCTAAACGTAGTAAGTCTGTCTCGTGTTTCCCATCTTGAGGAGATCGCTGAGACGGTAGGCGACGAAGCCACGATCTTCGCACAATGCCTCATTGCTCTTCGCAAGCTAAACCCAAATACCATCACACTTTGGTTCGATGAGACTATTGGCGAGAATGACGTCAAATCTACGGACACCAAAGTCAAGCCATACTATACCGGCGACGAGCCTGAGGTAGGCAAAGGGCTAGCAGAAGTCCCAGTCAACGTAGATCAAGCGATGAAAGACGCGGGTGATTTTTCCTTTGGTTACACCGAGGACTCGGCCTGGTAGGATGTCCTATCCGCCAGTGGAAGTCATTGGCTGATCCAGCAGGTGGCCTTATGCCATGCTCAGTGGAGCCAAAGCAGCCGGATGGGGGAAGCAACACGGAGAGGACATAAAGAAGACAACAGATCTGGCTGAACAGGCGATGACCTTACTCAGTGGCTACGATGCTTCGGTCAATGCACCCGACATGTTCGCCAACTACTGTGTGTTCTCCACTATAAGGACTGACCTGACTCCGTCACTGACATTGGACAGGGGAATTTCTTGAAGGGGCTGACACGACGCCATTCATCCTCGAAATCAAGGAATTCGACGTGGCGAAGAATCCCGACCTCAAACAATTCCGATGGGAAAAATGGATTACTGTCATGCATTATAGCAACTCGACCGGCTTGTGAGTTTGGACTCTCATAGTCCTGAGGCTTTGCTCACCAGCTAGAATCGATTACGCTACATCGTTCTACGATGGTGAGGGTGGCATCACCGTAAAAGACTTCGAACTGAAGAACATGGAAATCCTCAACATCGTCTGGCTCACAGCCAGAGAAATATTCGATGGTGAGAGAGCTCCCCAATACCAACCTTCGTCGACGGACATTGCAGGCCCCACTAGTTCTGCCGTTTGATCGAGCCATGGTGCTCAGAATGGTCAGGTGGCTGTGACATGTATACGATAGAACAACACGTCCTGTACGTATGTATGATTATTGATGCACATATTTTATGTCCCGACATGGCCCTGGGTTGTCTTGCGATGAGATCATATAGTATGCGCATGTACTAGAGAGCACAGTAAAAGAACTGGCAATGCGAGTGATCCAATCTTTCCGAGGGAACAGAAGTGTGATTACTATTGGGCGACGTATCTCTCTGGCGCTCCCACGGCTGCCACAGCATTGTCGCAAATATACGTTCACTGAGTAATACTCATATCCCACCCGGTGCATTGCCTACATTCTACATTGTGTCTATACGGGATGCCGAACTAGATGACCACAACGGCTTTACCCGACCATCCGGGCTCATGTGTACCAGCTACCATCTCGCGCAAACTCTCTTCATCAAGTTTGTACAGCTTGAGAGAGCTTTCAATCGAATGTCGAGTGCACAGCTCAATGGTCTCGCGTAAATCCTGCCCAGATCCGTTTTGCGTTCCAAACACTTTGAGCTGCTTGAAAATGAAGTCCAACATCGAGAACGAGGCTGTCGGAGGACCAGCAGTCATGACTAGTGTGCCATGATTGCGGACCATACCTGTTGCGTACTTCAGTCCTGCTTCACTCTGGTTCAAGTTGACAATGGCTGCTTTTAGCCAGGTCGAGCCAGACACAATATCGTAACTCACCATCACAGCCAGCTCCCCGATCCCAGCCGTCCGGGCGAAGTCGTTCCACCATTCTAGCTCCCACTTCCGACGACACCTCGCTTGCATTCAGTACTAGGTCCGGTTTGAGTTTAAGCGAGTTTGCTAATGTAAGAGGTCCTTCTCGGATATCAATACCGACGACCTTGAGTCCCTGGTGGTCGGCGACAGCGCGTGAAAGGCATCGGGATCTGACGCACCATAGCTTTTGCCATTTGGACCGCCAATATGCCGAGGGCGCCGATGCCCGAGAACCCAATCACCTGGTCATCAGCGGCTCCAGGATGGATTGGTTTCCAAGCTTACGTCACCAGGTTGCAGATTCGCACGTTTGATGGCCGAGTACGCGGTGACGCCTGCGCAACTCATAGGAGCGGCCTGTATGGTCAGTCGTGTGGACAGCAGACGGGGTGGATAGATGTACT
>Ga0308160_10007746_pt1 | contig 10589 bp, 11 predicted proteins | sample PhyFR1_FD_201036 | JGI IMG/M metagenome (GOLD analysis project Ga0308160, IMG submission 201036) | Phyllosphere microbial communities from UC Gill Tract Community Farm, Albany, California, United States - DLSLF.R1 | ecosystem: Host-associated > Plants > Phyllosphere > Unclassified | place: USA...
TGGAATCAGGGTATGGACTCGGTCCTGACCCGGAGCCTGTGCCACCACTAGACACACCGACACAGGGTTTAGGTGCAAACATGTCGCTTCGCGAGTTGCTAATAGTATTTGATAATTGCTCGAAATGGAGACCCGGCGCAGGTACGGTGTTATCCATCCTGGAGAGCGGATAGCCGGTTGACGTGGATGGAGAGGGGTCGTTCAGAGGGGTCCCATAATCAGGATTGAGGTATGGAGTAAAGCCGGTACTAGTCTCGTCCGTCACCGTTGCCGCGAAAGAGTTCGTTTGTGGAGGTGCAGTCGGCTGTGGTTGTGGAGGTACGGGTTGCGGTGCTTGGAAGGTATTGGCATTGTCGAACGAATTGACCAGACTCATAAAGTTTGGGTCGAGTGTTGAGAAGTCAAATATGGCAGTAGCATCTTGATTCGGATTACTTAGCATGGGGAGTTGTATCGGCTGATTCGTATCGCCAAACATTGATCCTCCAAAGCTGAAGAAATCGTTACTCAGTCCCGAGGTGGCATCGTTGAATTGCTGCTGAATCGCATTGAGGTCGAATTGCATATCGTCCGCTTCTGCTTGGAATGAAAAGCCGGAGTCTTCAGGTATTGGTTCTTGCTGCATATTGACATCAGATGCGGGTGTTGATCGATTACCAGATAAATTCGTTTGCACATTCCCACTTCCACTCCTACTACCCATCCGGCTTGATTCCCCTTCGCTCTCACTAGGTCGCCTACTCGAAGTTTGTGTCAACATACTCTCCAATTGAGCGACTTTGTCTTCCAGTTGTCGGACTCGACTGACTGGTTTACCGTTATCGTATGTACATTCTCGTTTACCGTTACATTGTGAACAAGAGGGCTTCTCGGCAGAACACTTGATTCGACGTTTGCGGCAGTATAGACATGCGTCGCCTCTTTTCAGTGTGACTTTGCCTGAGTCTGCGTCTCTCGGCATAGCAATGGTAGCTATAGTTGTGGGTGATAGATGGATGTATAAGTGCAACGATAAGCTAGTGATTCCCACTGATTAAGCGTTGATCGCGCTATTTCGATTTCCGGCCAATTTACGTGGCAGTGTACCTGAAATGGCGTAATGAGAAGCCCGACTGGCCGAGCTTAATTCAATGCACATTCGACACAACAACATGGAGACACGATGAGCTATAGTACAAAAAGATCCCCTCCTCCACTGGATATACGCTCCTGCAATATCAACTCGGCTTTACCCCTCCAATCACCTTCAACCACTCCGGCCATGATCCGCCGGACATGATCGAACCGCATGTTTTCAGGTATGTACGACTTGATTGGGTGGGCGATGGCGGTCTTGATCGTCCGTTCCAATGTGTCCAGATCGTGAGCATGGACATGATACACGTATGGGCTATACGTGAGCTCGTGACCTTGTCCAAGAGGAAAGGAACATACGGCTGCATATCGGTCATGTGCCATTGTTGAGTGAGCCATTTTGACCTATCCTCCGGGTCATTCTCGTCCCACTCCAGTATTGGGTTGATGAACTTTCAATCAGCTAGTATTAGATCTGACGGGGAGGACCTACCGGGACTCCCATGCAAAGCGCGTCCCATGGGCTTGGACTGATTTTGGGCTTGCCCACCCCAACCAGAACACTACTCTTCGCCAACTGAGTGTAAAATTCAGTCTTGTTCAACTGTCCGAGATTAGTCAGATTGTGCAACACAAATAGGTCGGCCAGAAGAGGCCGATCATTCTTCATGCCGCCTAGAATCTTGATATCGAGACGACTCTGGATCTCGGCCAGACCTGGTATTGTCCATGAAAATGTAGTCCCGGTCATATATCGCATCTGCTTGGAGAGGAGGTAAGCGTGCTTGATCCTTGGTTTTTTATAGGGTGCCAAAGTTGGTATCGTCTTGCAGGTTGGTTCGATTGAAAGGGAAAGATGGAAGTTATCGTTACGAAAGAAAGGTGAAAGTGTGAACTGGTTCCCAAGTGGGTTTCCGGGGCTGGATTTGTAAGCTGATATCAGGAGGGAATGACTCACTCGTCCCAGTACCAAAAACTAAGCAAGCGCCATGCTTCGATCCCATCCAAATTCGTCTCTGTCTTCAAGCAAGACTCATCCTTCCAGCATCGCTCCGCCTGCTTCGGGTCCACCATCACGAATCGTATATTCCATCTATGTTTCTTCCATATCTCTACAGTCTTGGACATATCATAGTTCCACCATCCCAGATTCGAAAACATGAATGCGTAGTTGTTTGCGTTGAGGGTTTGAATCACGGATTGAGCATAAATGACCTCGCCAGTTGGGGCTCTGTCGCTGAACGCTTCGGACGTCCAAAGCGTCGCGAGAAGGATAATCGTGGTTTCGTTCGTACCGCATCCTTCAGCTATCAGAGCTTGCTCCTCGTGGTCCGGTAAGGGCGGCAATGGGAGAGATGTATTCCGTAACATGCCCAATGAGGCGCAGCGTTCTAATCGAGCGGACACTTCGTCATTGTGGTCCCATATTCTGCCCGTTTGAAAGTAGGGGTTGACAAGGTTGGGGACCGGCTGAAATCGGTTTGATAAAGTCCAGAGCCCCACCAGAGCGAGGAGAGCTGCTCCCAAGAGTACCGCTATCCTACGAGTGGTGATGTAGGGCGGGAAGTGTGCTCGACGCGAGAGAGTCCTGATTTTATACCTGCCTGCTCAGCACGCTCCCTCTTCGGTGCGATATGACCAACCTGTGTCCCCAATCATCGTCCTGATCATCGTTCTCTTCGTTGCGTAGGGTGGGTGAGGTGGCTAAGGGTATGTAATCACCCATGTCGCGTGAAATAGATCAGTATAAATGAGTTCGCTTCCGATCCATAGTTTGCATTCCCCATTGTTAAGTGCTCTATGTGTTGTGTGTTGATTGATGCACACACCTTGTCCTCATTCCACCCAACTTTACTGATTCGAACCTCCAGTCCCTGAAGATCTCGGTTTGCCATACCGTGAGAAAGTTGTTATCCGGGTTCCGAATTCTGATAGTTATCGCGTGCTTGTGATTGGTATCCCGGAAATCTTATCGACCCATGATCTGATCTCTTCACTTGTCTTCTACATCAACACAGCAACGTCGGCACCATGCCAACCGTTCAAAAGGTCACGAAGGTACCTCAAATCGAGCTTCCCCCGCTCTGGATATCCCTGTGGGCAGCTCTATCAAGTGTGATCGTATTATGGGGTTAGTCGCGCCAAGATCGTTATCAATCAAGTGGCTAATAATCTAGACGCTGCATACTGTTTTTACCTGCCCCGTAGTTTCTTAGCCGATAGTACGATATCATGGATCTGGGCTCCTTACAAGTGAGTCCTACGTTATCATGTAACGGCTGAGCTAATGGTAGCTACTACGGGTATCATGAGGTCGATTGGTTGTATGGTCAACCAGGAGTTGACTCCGGACAAGGATTCACCAAAGCACAAGGTCAGTCCTACCTACCAAACTAGCAATGATATTGATAGACAGCTCTACTCAATGTGATCGAGGTGATCTTGAATGTCGAATACCTATATCTACGCCACACATCGCCGAAATCGGAGAGGAGATCGCGAGGCGTCGTGCGATACCATGGCCATGCCCCCCTTGTCGGCTTCGCTAGTGCTCTCATGACTCTCTCCAAGACCGCTCTGTACTGGCTCCAAGGTGAGTCTATCCTGTAACCCAGTGGACCTAGCTGATTTCCAGAATGGTATTGTGGCTGGTGTATGGTTGGGCACAACTCCCCAGCGAAGTTCTGGGGACTCTGGGCTCCGGCAAATGGGTAAGCTAATCCCCGCTCGGATTTGGACTCAGCTGACATGCAGAACTTGGTTACTGGTCCCATTCGTCATATGTGTCGTCCTTGGTTCCTCCATTACCCGGACACTGAATCGGCAATTCGCAGACGACGTCGCCTATGTCGAGTGGGCCCAACAGCAGTCGTCGGGATCGGTGACTGTCAAAGAAGCGGAAGCGGAGGACCAGGAGGGCAAGCAGGGAATCTCAGGAGCCAAGAGTGGATGCAAGGGAAAGAAACCGTCGCCATTACAAGCTTTCACCACCAGCTCAGGAGCGACCGGATCAAAGACGCCTTCCATCTATCCCGAGCCTGTACTTGGTGCTGCTCTTCCCCTCACTTTTCATCCTCAGGACGCCAATATCCTGGTTATCGGGAACAATCGACTAGCCGCTACAAGGACTTTGACGTTCCTCGAATCGGACGCTTCCGTCGTCATTGCCTCGTCTCAGCCGTTGTCAGCTGCCAACGATGAACTGCAGTACCGTGTTGAACAAGGTCAAGCAAAATTCAGCCAATTTGACGCCGATACGCCTCAGCAATGGACAAAGTTCCTCTCGGATAACGATATCACCCTAATCTGCATCACCGACACCATGATTGGATCCTCTCGACGACCGGAAAGCTCGGCCTTAGCTATCTCGCGAGCTGCATCTTCACTCCACATCCCCATCAACGTCTCCGATCAGCCCACTCTCTCGACATACACTTTCCCTGCTGTTCACCGATTCAAGGGCGTGGACGGACCCAGTCACCTGCAAGTAGCAGTCTCGACAAACGGTCATGGATGTCGTCTATCTGGTCGAATCAAGCGAGAGATCGTCTCGAAACTCCCCCCAAACGTTGGAGCTGCCGTCGACAATATCGGTAAACTTCGTATACGAGCTAAATCGAAAGACAAGCTTTCAGACGATGATAACGAGACGCCGCTCAATTCGCCAGTCTTTCAGCTCGATACCCCATCACTTCTGCGTCAGGCATCATACAAGCTCGAAAATCCTGTTGATGACGATGAGCAACTCAGGCGGATGCGCTGGGTCCATCAGATGTCGGAGTACTACTCGTTCGAACAGCTTGCGAGAATGACGGACGACGATCTCCTCAAAGCACTCGATACATGGAAAGACGATGGGGCTCTACCACATCACGAGAATGGAACCAGCGATGACACTCGTGTGCCTATCAAGAAGGGCCGGATCTCACTCATTGGTTCTGGGCCAGGTCACCCATCACTCCTTACTGTTGCCGCTCTTCATTCGCTCAAGAACGCTACCCTCATCTTATCTGATAAACTCGTTCCATCCGAAATCCTAGCTTTGATACCGCCAACGACGAAACTGCATATCGCCAAGAAATTCCCAGGAAATAACGAAGGTGCCCAGAATGAAATGATGGTCCAAGCACTCGAAGGTGCTCGAGCTGGGCACGATGTTGTTCGACTAAAGCAAGGAGATCCCTTCGTCTATGGTCGTGGAGGCGAGGAAGTGCTGTACTTCCGTGAGAATGGATACGAGAGTACCGTCATTCCTGGTATCTCTTCCGCATTGGCTGGTCCACTCATGATGGGCATTCCGGTCACACAGAGAGGAGTAGCGGAAAGTATGATCATGTGCACAGGGGTTGGGCGGATGGGAAAATCAGTCCAGTTACCTGGATTCCTGAAATCACGTACTACGTGTATATTGATGGGAGTCGCTAGGATTGGATCAATAGTCACAGTCCTCACCGGCGACGATCAACCAGGTCGAGATGGGGCAGCATACCCCTCATACCTCCCTATCGCAATCATCGAGCGAGCATCATCACCGGATCAGCGAGTCATCCTATCGACACTGGCCAATATCGAAGATGCCCTGAAATCGGTCGAAGAAAGGCCGCCAGGAATGATGATTGTCGGATGGGCAGCCATGTGTTTGGAAGGAAAAGGAAGGGTTGATATCCTAGATACTCAAGAGGAAGTTGTAGAAGCGGAGATTTCAGAAGAGTGGTTGCAGGGTCAAAGGTGGAAGATGAGGGAAGGCCTTGAAGGGATCTGGGGAGAGTTTATGAAGACTGTTGAAGGTGTTCAGTCCGTCTCGCAGGTCTAGTGGCGAGGTGAGGGTAATAGTTGTAGATCATATTTCAGTCTTGATACATCATACATCATACATCATATCATGCATTTCTATCTTTTCACAATTCAGAGATCTCTACTCGGTCTTGACAAATTCGCTTAACCTCTTCTTGTCCATGATTTCATCTTCGACTAGTCGAGCAGTCTCCTTGCCCTGTTCGTCAGTAGTCATAGGCCAAGGAGGTGAGAGTCTTACATCCTCAAGCCGCAGAATGGTAGGGACGGAAGATACTTTCCAGTGTACCCTGGCCTCGTTCTTGGGATCTCTCCATCTACCGGACTTAGCTTCTATACGATCTCCATTCGACTGGGGGACTCACACTGGACGATCCCCGACCCAGTGAATGATAGCTTCTACCCCAATCAGCGTGATATACACCGCAATAAGAGCAACATACTGGGTTTGTCCTCTCCGTCGAAAGTATCCTTTACCGTAGATTCCACTCGGACGCAGTCCTTATATCAGTCCAGCCGTAATGGAAGCTTACGGGACACCACATCTTTCCATTTACTACACTCGAGTAGAACACTAGATAAGTGTACTTTGGCGCGGTGGGGCCGTTGATGCCGTTCATGATATGTGGGTATCTGACTATCAGCTTCATCATTGTGAATTTGATCCCCACGCACGGAGTAGCGATCAGAGGCATCTTGATAGAATGATGGTAGAGCGTTATAGTATGTAGCATCTGCTCTTGCTCTTAGTCATGTCGCCTTCAGGCACGAGATTGATCTCTATTCAGGCGGATGATGGCGACAACGCTGCTCTCGACACCTCATACATCATATTGATAATTGCATAACGACTCCTGCAAATGCAGTCTACTCGGTCTTTACAAAGTCCTTCCACGTCTGTTCATCCAATATCCCATCCGCCTTCAACCGCGCGGTCTCCTTACCCTAGCGATCAGCTGTGACAAGGGGGTGATCACTCACCGCCTCGAGCCGTAGGATGGTAGGGACATTCTGCACGTTCCAAAGTACTCTAGCTTCATTTTGAGGGTCGTACCATCTGTAACGAGTCAACCAGCATTCATCATGACTGGTGTAATAGACTCACTCGGGCCGATCACCGACGAAATGGACGATAGCTTCTATCCTGCTCAGCTCCTTTCAGAGTTGGTCACTCACCAGGTTTCTCTTCGCCGTCGAACGTAGAATTGATAGTAGAGTCGACCCGTACACAATGCTTCTGTCAGATCGACAAGTATTGGTGGCTTACAGGACACCACATCTTCCCATCAATCACATTAGAGTAGAATACCAGGTAAGTGTATTTGGGCGCCTTGGGGGCATTTTGACCGCTGGAAATCTGAGTGGACCTAGCTATAAGCTCAACAGAGCGTTTGGACTCACGAACTGGTGATAAGAGGCATGTTGATGCTGGCAATGGGATCTGAAGCATCTTCTTGACTCTGTATATGAGGCTCGGTCATTCATTCAGGCACAGATATTGATTTGTCGGAACAACGCGACTTTTGGCTAATATTGCGAATCTTGTGACCACAACACATACATCGTCATCCAGCATGATCAACCTCCTTGGCGCTCACAGCTGGGCAGAGGTGACTCTAGGAGAAATTGCTCGGACCACATTCGACCCGGCGGTCTGGCCGAAGGTAATCGTTGTGCTAGTAGCGCTCGGGGCGACTCGACTTTATTTCGGTCAAAGCGTTCCTGCCGCAATTCGATTTTCATGGCCAGCTCCGAAGGTATGTTTCGTTATGTGGATTAGAGCTGATATCAGGAAGCAGAACTGGAGTGGGAAGGTCGAGTAATCGAGAACCCGGATCTGCAAGCTCACGAGCGGGATGAATCGCTTCTCCCTGCTGACGCTGGGCAGGTGATGCAAAAGAGACGGTATATTACATGCTATGATCCCTCCACAGCTGTGAGCTACCAGACACTCGTGGAAGCAAGCTGATAAGCAGTATCATCTCGCGACTATCCCTCTACTCACCGGACCGGAGATACAGGAACAAATCAAACGAGCTCATGCAGCACAACCGGGTTGGAGACAGACTACGTTCGCTCAGAGGAAACTCGTGCTGAGCAGTTTGAGAGCTTGGGTCTTGAGGGATATGGATGCGATCTGCCGAGTGGCGTGTAGGGATACGGGAAAGACTCGTGGGTCCTCCTTCCTTCCCTGAAAAGCAGGGCTGACTGTTAGGTGTCGATGCGGTTTTGGGCGAGATCATGACTACCATGGAAAAGATCGATTGGTGGGTCGACATTGACCCTTTTGAAGAAGAGAAGCTGATATCAGGCTCTTGAAGTACGGAGAGAAGACCCTGGCCCCTTCGTCCAGATCAAGCCCCATGCTATTAGCGCACAAAGTGTCTAGAGTGGGTTACCCATCCCCTGTTCTCGCTAGCACCACTAATGCTACAGGTCCACTACGAAGCTCTGGGCCTAGTCGCTGCTCTCGTCTCGTGGAACTATTCTTTCCACAATCTCATCTCGCCAATCCTAGCAGCCTTATTCGCTGGAAACACCATCGTCGTCAAATGTTCTGAACAAGTCGCATGGTCTTCGACTTGGTATATTGGCGGTATCAAAGCCTGTCTTCGTGCTTGTGGGATGGATGAGGACGTCGTTCAGCTTGTTATCTGTCTTCCAGATCTGGCGGAGACCGTAACTAAGAATGAGCTTGTCAGACATATCACCTGTGAGTATTGTATCTCATTGTTACAGGATATGCTAAATCCAAGTCATCGGGAGTGAACCCGTCGGGAAAAAGGTTGCATCGGCAGCAGCAGAAGTGATGATCCCTACCTGTATCGAGCTCGGTGGAAAAGACCCAGCTTTCATCCTTCCTTCAGCCGATATCGACTTCTTCGCCAGTACTCTACTCCGAGGTGTTTAGTACGTCATAACCATGTCTAAGGACTGACAAATCAGCCAATCCGCCGGACAGAATTGTATCGGTATCGAGCTGATCGTCCTTCCAAAGTCTCTCTTGCCGCGATTCCTGGCATTGGTCGAAAACCGAATCAAAGCTTTACGACCAGGCAAAGACGTCAGTTCCCTTATCTCGCAACAACCCATCGCCCGCCTCGAGTCCCTTCTCGCCAAAGCAGAATCAGAAGGTGCAAGGATCATACACGGCGGCAAGCGTTATGACCACCCAGAAAGGCCACATGGAGCTTACTTCACCCCAACTCTCGTCGTGGACGTAACGATGGACATGGATCTTGCGAAAGAGGAATTGTTTGCGCCTGTGATGAGTGTTGTGGGATACGACACAGTAGATGAAGCTATTGGGTGGTTGAATATTAGTCGATTTGGATTGGGGGCTTCGGTATTTGGGAATGATAAGAAGGAATGTCAGGAGGTTGCTAGTCGCTTGGAGTGCGGGATGGTCTCGATCAACGAGTGAGTAATTGACGATTCAATGGTGCCATGCTGACATGCAGCTTTGTGAGTGACCTTTGCAGTGGCTGCGGAATATCATACCTGCTGCAGACTGGAGACTGACAAACAGGGCGTATTCTACCTAAACCAGGCGATGCCATTCGGGGGAGTGAAAGCGAGTGGTCACGGCCGATTCGGTATGCCCCACCGACTCCCCGCGAGTACCATTGCTAATCTACCAGGGGGCGAGGAAGGTCTACGTTCACTATGCACACCAAAAAGTATAATCCACGACCGTCTCTTCTCCCTCATTCGAACACCTATACCGAAAGTCGTCGGTAAGTGTCCCATAGTCCTGCATACGTGTGATGAGCTGACAAATAGACTTTCCGCTGCCAGATCCATCTGTTTCTTGGGGTTTCTTACATGGGCTAGTGTGGACTGCTTATGGTGGTATCACACAAAAGATTACCGGGGTTGGCGAATTGATCAAGGCTTCTTTGGCATAGATACATACAACGATGAAAATTATTTTACATGGCGACATTGGTTGCTACAGCGGGATAGGGATACATGACTATTGGGGTGGTTGGGGAACGTGCGTGGTGGGATATGCCTACTAGGCGAAATTCTGATGGGGCGGTATTATGATTTGAGTCTCGGGCTGGTTGGAACTCTGGTGCCGAAGCTCTATCACATCAGCTAAACCCGACGCAGCGGAAAGGTACTCACTATACACCGCCAACGACTCTCTTCCTTGAGCATGCTCTCAATACTCCTCCGGCGTCGAGTGAAGTACAGACTCCTCAATCGATCCATCTCTGCAGCCTCCGTCTCTGATTGAGAATCGGTATAAGGTAAAAGCGATAATGAAATCGCGAATACTAGACTTGCTAGAATCACTGGCATTTTTGTTTGTGCTCGTGAGTCTGGTTGTGAATAGAGGTGATGTATGCTATGAGCTTTTCACACCATTAATGCATATAAGAACGGACATCGTTGACTAGTGATGTCCAAAATCCGAAATTGGAACTGATGAAACAAGCTGGCGTGGATAAACCCTTTTGTTGGCTCCGAATCCCGCAAGGGAACAAAAGCGATCTTCAATTGTCCGCAGCCCATTACCCTGCTTCTTATCATTTAGCGATAGTGATTTGCAGTAGGCCGCAGTCGACAAGTGTTGAAGTGCTTACACTGCATGTAGATACAAACTCGCGAAGAATGAACATAGCCCCGCTCGGTGCCAAACAGCGATACAGTTTGCAGGGTTCCCATTCCTAGGTCCGTCTCTCTCGACCACGGGACGCTCAAATAGTCGTAAA
>Ga0308160_10007747_pt1 | contig 10586 bp, 10 predicted proteins | sample PhyFR1_FD_201036 | JGI IMG/M metagenome (GOLD analysis project Ga0308160, IMG submission 201036) | Phyllosphere microbial communities from UC Gill Tract Community Farm, Albany, California, United States - DLSLF.R1 | ecosystem: Host-associated > Plants > Phyllosphere > Unclassified | place: USA...
GAAAAGTGCTGCTTGAACTTGCGCTCGAAGGTCGACAGCGACATGCACGACAGCCGCGCCAGGTGTTCGATGGCGATGTTTTCGGTCAGGTGCGCCTGCAGGTATTCGATGCAGGCCTTGAATTCGTGGAAGGGCGCGATGGTGTCCTGCGAGCGGCGCGCATCGCGCGAAAACCCTTCGATGCCGACGATGTCGCCCTGGCGGTTGCGCAGCGGCGCCTTGGTCGTGAACAGCCAGGTCAGCGCGCCGTGGCCGCCGTCGATCACTTCCAGCTTGTTGCGCACCGTGACCCCGGTCTCGATCACCGCCAGGTCGTCGGCGCGGATGCGGTCGGCGATGTCGCGCCGGAAGAAGTCGTGGTCGGTGCGGCCGATGATGTCCTTGACGTCGGCCAGCGCGTGCTGTTCCTGCAGCAGGCGGTTGCCCCAGACGAACTGGCCGTCGCGGTTCTTGGCAAAATAATAGGTGTCGGACAGCGTGTCGAACAGCGCGCTCGGGGTCGAGATCCCATGTTCGGTATAGAAGTCGGCGCAGGCCTGGTGCGCCGGCGCCGGCGTGGCGCGCAGCGCCTGCGGCGGCCGGACCAGGCGCGGTGGCCGGGCGCGCCGGTGTTCGCCGAAGCGCTCGCTGTCCGGCCCATGGGCGACCACCATGCCCCGCCCGATGACGATTGTGCTCATGCTGCCGTCTCCCGCTTGCGCACCCGGAAAAACATGCATACCCGGGCGCTTTATTAGTACAACTATTTATGTGGCGATATTAGCACCAGGAAAACATGCTAAGTGTCAAAAATTCGGAAAAATTTATAACAAAATCGGCAAGCTGAGCTGGAGTGGTAGCGCTCACAAAGCCCCCATGCTAGATTGCAATCGCCCGCGCAGACGGGCCACCGATCGACAACCCTCACAAGGAGACACCGAATGAACCGCTTCCGCCGCCGCTGCCACGCCACCCTGCTGGGCGCCGTCCTTGCCCTGCATCTGCCGCTGTACGCCGCCGAGCCGGGCTGGACCCAACTCTTCAACGGCAAGGACCTGAGCGGCTGGCGCACCTGGGTCAGCATGCAGCCGACCTCGGACAACATGAAGGTGCCGACTTCGGTGCGCGGCCAGGACCAGGACCCGCGCCAGGTGTTCTCGGTGGTCGACGGCATGCTGCGCGTGTCCGGCGAAGAGTGGGGCGCGGTGTCGACCGTGGGCGAGTACGAGAACTTCCACCTGAAATTCGAATTCAAGTGGGGAACGAAGAAATGGTTCCCGCGCCTGGACGCGCCGCGCGACAGCGGCCTGCTGTACTACGCGGTCGGCCCCGAGGGCGCGCAGAGCGGCCACTGGATGCGCAGCCACGAATTCCAGCTGCAGGAAGGCGACTGCGCCGACTACCACAGCCTGGACGGCGTGACGGTCGACGCCCACGTCGGCGATGCCAACCAGGGCGACTGGAAATTCTACCGCTACGATCCGGCGCTGCCGCTGCGCACCGGGCTGTCCTCGCGCATCCTCAAGCGCGGCAACTACGAAAAACCGTCGGGCGAGTGGAACACGATGGAAGTCATCGCCGACGGCAAGACCCTGATCCACATCGTCAACGGCCACGAAGTGCTGCGCCTCGAGAATTCGCGCCAGCGCGTGGACGGCAAGATGGTGCCGCTCGCGCGCGGCAAGTTCTCGCTCCAGTCCGAGGGGGCGGAGGCCTTCTACCGCAACATCCGGGTCAAGCCGCTGGCCGGACCGGCGGCCGCCGAACCGTTCTAGGCGGAGGTCAGGCGCGGCCCGCCTGGCGGGCCGCGATGCCGTCCAGGATCAGGTCGATCCCGGTCACAAAGTCTGCGCTATCATCGTGCTCGCACAGTTGCGCGGCGATGCTGCGCGTGAACGGATAGGCATCCGGGTCCAGCCGCGACCACTCGGCGCCGATCGTCCCCAGGTAATCCTCCCGCACCAACCCGCGCGCCTGTGCGAACGCGCGGTTGGCCGCATTCTGTGCGGCCACACCGAGGATGTAATGCAGCAGCGCCGAACCGCCCAGCCACAGCGCGTTGCCGCTCAAGCCCATGGCCGCGACGCGGCTGCCAATCCCCTCCAGGATGCGCACCATCGGCATGCGTGCCGGCGCCCTCGCCAGCTGGGCGCCGACCCAGGGGTGGGCATCGATCGCGTCGAACAGCCCCAGGCCAATGGCGCGGATCGCCTCCCTCGGCGGCCCGGCGCTGCCGGCCGCCTTGGCCATGGTCTGCGCGACCACGGCGTCGCAGGCGGCATCGAGCAGGTCATCCTTGTTCGCGATGTGCCAGTAAATGGCACCGGCACCGGTGCCCAGGCGCTCCGACAGCGCGCGAAAGGTCAGGCCGGCTTCTCCGTTGGCATCCAGCAGCCCGATCGATGCGTCGATGATGGACTCGCGCGACAGCGATGCTTCGCCGCGCTGGGTGCGGCGTGTGTTGTTGGCCATGCAAGCTCTTGACAGGAGTGGAACGATGTTCCAATAATACTATGGAACAGCATTCCACAACTTATGGGAAAGGATCGGCATGACGGCATCGATCGGTATCATCGGCGCAGGGCTCGGCGGGCTGGCGCTGGCGCGCGTCCTGCACGTACATGGCATTGCGGCCACCGTGTACGAGGCGGAAGCTTCACCGGACGCGCGTGCCCAGGGCGGCATGCTCGATATCCACGACTTCAACGGCCAGCTGGCGCTCAAGGCGGCCGGCCTGTTCGAGGAGTTCCTGGCCCTGATCCATCCTGGCGGGCAGCAGACGCGCGTCCTCGACCGCGACGGTACGGTCTTGCTGGACATGGCGGACGACGGGACCGGCGGCCGCCCGGAAGTGCTGCGCGGCGCCCTGCGGCGCATGCTGCTGGACGCGCTGCCGCCCGGCTGCGTGCAGTGGGGCCGCAAGCTCGAGGGCGTGACAGCGCTCGGCCAGGGCCGCCATGCGCTGGCCTTCGCGGACGGTTCGAGCGCGACCACGGACCTGCTGGTCGGCGCCGACGGCGCCTGGTCGAAGGTGCGGCCGCTGCTGTCCGGTGCGACGCCATCCTACGTCGGCACGACCTTCATCGAGACCTGGTTGTTCGATGCCGAGCGGCGCCATCCTGCCGCTGCGGCGGCGGTCGGGGGCGGGATGCTGATGGCGGTGGCGCCGGGGCAGGGCATCTTTGCGCACCGCGAACCGGAAGGTACGCTGCATGCCTACGTGGCCCTGGACCGGGCGCAGGACTGGAGCCGCGCGATCGATTTTTCCGACCGCGCGGCGGCACTGGCCCGTGTGGCGCGCGAGTTCGACGACTGGGCGCCGGCATTGCGATCGCTGATCCTCGACACCGATGCCGACCCGGTGCCGCGCGTCCTGCATGCGCTGCCGCCGGGCCATGCCTGGACGCGCGCTGGCGGCCAGGGGCGCGGCGTCACCCTGGTCGGCGATGCCGCCCATCTGATGGCGCCGAACGGCGAGGGGGCGAACCTGGCGCTGCTCGACGGCGCCGAGCTGGCGCAGGCGATCGCCGCCTGTCCCGCCGACATCGACGCGGCGCTGGCGGCCTACGAAGCGCCGATGTTCGCGCGCGCGGCGGCGGTGGCGGAAGAGACCGCGATCTTGTTCCAGCTCTGCTTTGGCAACGACGCGCCGGATAGCCTGGTCGGGATGTTCGCCGGGGCCGGGGCGCCCTGACCCTTGGGCGGCGCCGAGGTCCAATGGCGCGCCGCCCGCATGCTCAGTCCTGGCCGGCGGCGACCCGGTCGCGGCCGTTGCGCTTGGCCTGGTACAGGCGGGTGTCGGCCAGGTCGACCAGGCGCGCGGGTTCGTCGTGGGCGCCGGGGACCAGCGTCGCCACGCCCATGCTGCAGGTAACCACGGGCGCCACCGACGAGGCTTCGTGCGGCAGCGCTGCGCGCGCCAGCATGCGCGCGCAGCGCTCGGCCACGCCCAGTGCGGCCGCTTCGTCGGTCGCCGGCAGCAGCAGCGCGAATTCTTCGCCGCCCAGCCGGGCGCACAGGTCGCGGGTGCGGGCGGCGCCTTCGTCGAGCACGCGTGCGACGGCCTGCAGGCAGGCGTCGCCGCGCGGATGGCCATAACGGTCGTTGTACTGCTTGAAGAAGTCGATATCGACGATGATGAGCGACAAGGGTTCGCCCACGGCACGCGCCTTGCTCCATTCGACCTCGAACATGCGGTCGAACATGCGCCGGTTGGCGATGCCGGTGAGCGCATCGCGATAGGACAGGGCTTCGAGCTCCTTTTGCAACTGCAGGATCTTGTCCTCGGCGCGCTTGCGCTCGTCGATGTCGAACATGAAGCCGACCAGGCAGTCGACGCTGCCGTCGGCCTTGCGGATCACGTGCACGACGTCGCGGATCCAGACGTAGTCGCCGTCCGGCGTGAGCGCCCGGTAATCGGCCTCGTGGTCCATGCCCTGTTGCGACTGGGCGATGCAGAAGTCGACGGTACGCTGGCGGTCTTCCGGATGGATGCGCTCGGCCCAGTCGTTCACGGTCTGCCAGCTGTCCTGGCGCCACCCGAGCACGCCCTCGATCTGCGGTCCGATGTAGGTAAAGCGTGCGCTGGCCCAATCGATGCGCCAGGGAATCGCCCGGGTCGATTCGAGCAGCGTGCGATACACGCCGGGATCATTGCGGGCGTCATCGGCGCCGATTGCATCGTTCATGACAAGGGTGAGTAGTTTGATTGCGGGCGAAATATATCATAGGCTTCATCCGACGGTCATCCCGGCTTGGCCGGATCGCTCGACAAGTTGCGCACCCGGACGCCCGCGCGGATGCTAATGTCGCCAGGTCACCGTCGACCGGCCTCCCGATCACAAGCATGACGCCATTCCGCTCCGCCCGCCGCACCTCCCTCCAGCGCATCCTGGCCGCCTTCGGCACGAGCGCCGCCTGCACCCTCGGCCTTCCCGGCGCCGCCCTGGCGCAGGCGGGCGCGCAATCCGGCTTCAACGTGCGTGCCTACGGCGCCCGCGGCGACGGCAGCACCCTCGACACCGACGCCATCAACGCCGCCATCGCCGCCGCTTCCGCAGCCGGCGGCGGCACCGTGCTGTTTCCGGCCGGGCGCTACCTCAGCTTTTCGATCCGCCGATGGTCGACACCGACCGCGATGGCTTCGACATCGACTGCTGCCGCAACGTGCGCATCGCGAACCGCGCGGTGAACACGCCGAACGACGATGCGATCTGCCTGAAAAGCTCGTACGCATTGGGCAAGCCGCGCTTCACCGAACACGTGACCATCAACGGCTGCCAGGTGTCCGGCTTCGACCTCGGCACGCTGCTCGACGGGATTTTCGGCAAGACGCAACTGGAAACGCCGGACAAGGAAGGCGTATGCGGCCGCATCAAGCTCGGCACCGAATCGAACGGGGGCTTCCGCAATATCGCCATCGCCAACTGCGTGTTCGAGCATTGCCGCGGCCTGGCCATCGAAAGCGTCGACGGCGCCCTGATCGCGGATGTCACGGTCGACAACCTGGCGATGCGCGCTCTGACCAATGCGCCGCTGTTCATCCGCCTGCGCCGCCGCATGCGCGCGCCCGAGGGCACCGGGGTCGGCGCGATCCGCCGCGTCAACATCAGCAACGTGGTGGTGTCGCAGGCGAACGCGCCGTTTGCCCCGATTGCGCGGCGTGCGCGGCATCGCCATCCGCGACGCGCACGGGGTGGCGGACCTGGCGCGCCCGAAATAATCGCACGCCACTGGTCACCGCCGGCCATATCGCCTTACAGTAGCGATAACAAGAACAACGGAGGAGATCGACCACGCCGAGCCGCAGCCTGTTGCTGACCGCGCTGGCGATGCTGGCCTTTGCCGCCAATTCGCTGCTGTGCCGCATCGCGCTGCGCGAGGGCAGCATCGATCCGGCCAGCTTCGGCGCGATCCGCCTGGCGGCCGGCGCCGCGGCGCTGCTGCTGGTGATGCGCTTGCAGCCGCGCCCCGAATCCGCGCCGCGAGCCGAAAAGGCCGGCGACTGGCCGGCAGCGGCGATGCTGTTCCTGTACGTGGCCTGCTTTTCGTTCGCCTACCTGCGGCTGGCCGCCGGCAGCGGCGCCCTGATCCTGTTCGGGATGGTCCAGCTGACCATGTTCGCGGCCGGCCTCGCTGCCGGCGAACGCTTTACCGCGCTCGGCTGGCTCGGGCTGGCGCTGGCCGCCGGTGGCCTGGTGCTGCTCCTGCTGCCCGGCGTGGCGGCGCCGTCGCCGGCGGGTGCGGCGCTGATGGCGGTGGCGGGCGTGGCCTGGGGCGTGTACTCGCTGCGCGGACGCGGCGTCAAGGATCCGCTGGCGGCGACCGCCGGCAACTTCGTGCGCGCCACGCCGCTCGGCATCGCGCTCTGGCTGGCCTGGGCCCCGCGCGGCCATGCCAATGCGCGCGGGGTCGCGCTGGCGCTGGCCTCGGGCGCGATCACGTCCGGACTGGGTTACGTGGTGTGGTATGCGGCGCTGCCGCGCCTGAAGGCGCTGCAGGCCGCGTCGGTCCAGCTGTCGGTGCCGCTGATCGCGGCGCTGGGCGGGGTGCTGCTGCTGGACGAAGCATTCACGATGCGGCTGGCGCTGGCGGCGGCCGCGATCCTGGGCGGGATCGCGCTGGTGCTCGGCGCCCGGCCGCGCCGCTAGCCGGATCGCTTACTCGACCCAGCTGAAGCCGTCGCGCGCCAGCAGCGCGAACGATTCGGCCGGACCCCAGGAGCCGGCCGCGTACGGATGCGGCTTCTCGGCCAGCGTCTGCCAGCCCTCGATGATCGGGTCGGCCCACTGCCAGGCCGCTTCCAGTTCGTCGCGGCGCATGAAGTGGGTGAGGCGGCCGCGCACCACGTCGATCAAGAGGCGCTCGTAGGCTTCGGCGCGGCGCTGCGGCATCGCCGACTGCAGGTCGAGGTTCAGCGAGACCTGCTGGGTCTCCATGCCGCTGCCGGGTTGCTTGGCCATCAGCTGCAGCTTGATCGCTTCTTCCGGCTGCAGTTCGATGACGAGGCGGTTGGCGACGGCGCCGGGGTTCTGGTGGAACAGCGGGAACGGCGGGTTGGCGAACTCGATCACGATCTTGGACGAGCGGCTGCGCATGCGCTTGCCGGTGCGCAGGTAGAACGGCACCTTCGACCAGCGCCAGGTGTCGACGAAGGCGCGCAGCGCGACGAAGGTCTCGGTGCCGCTGCCGGGCGGGACGTTTTTCTCTTCCAGGTAGCCGGCCGCTTCCTGGTTGCCGCTGACGCCATGGATGTACTGGCCGCGCACGGTGTCGCGCGCGATATCGGCCAGCTTGAAGCGGCGCAGCGAGCGCAGCACCTTCAGCTTTTCGTCGCGCACCGCGTCCGCGTCGAGCGAGGTCGGCGGCTCCATGGCGACGATGCACAGCAGCTGCAGCAGATGGTTCTGGACCATGTCGCGCATCGCGCCGGCGCCGTCGTAGAAGCCGGCGCGGCTGCCGACGCCGACTTCCTCGGCCACCGTGATCTGCACGCTCGAGATGTTCGGCGCGCGCCACAGCGGTTCCAGGATCGAGTTCCCGAAGCGCAGCACCATCAGGTTCTGCACGGTCTCCTTGCCGAGGTAGTGGTCGATGCGGTAGATCTGCGATTCCGAGAAATAGCGTCCCACGTCTTCGTTGATCGCGATCGCGGAGGCGAGGTCGGTGCCGAGCGGCTTTTCCAGCACCACGCGCGCATTGGCGTCGACCAGGCCGCTGGCGGCCAGCTTGTCGCAGATGGTGGTGAACAGCGACGGCGCGGTCGACAGGTAGAACACGCGCTGGGCGCCCTTGCGCGAGGCCTGTTCCAGCGTGTCGAAGCGTGGCGCCGCCTGCACGTCCAGCCTGACGTATTCGAGCAGCTGCAGGAAGCCGTCCCAGGTCTTGTCGTTGAAGTTGTCCTGGGCGATGAACGAACGCGAATGGTCTTCGATGTGCTTCAGGTAGGCGCCGCGGTCGATGTCCTGTCGGCCGGTCGACAGGATGCGGGTGTCGGCGGGCAGGTTGCCGTGCAGGTAGGCCATGTAGAGCGCGGGCAGCAGCTTGCGCATCGCCAGGTCGCCCATGCCACCGAAGATGATCATGTCGAGGGGCAGGCTGCTGTCTTGTTCTTTCGATTGCTCGGTGGAAGAGGTCATTTCTGTTTGGCCGAAAAGTTGAGGGTCAATGTGCTACGGTAGCAGAAAGATACTGCCTGACGCCAGTTTTTGCTGGCGACCGGAGAATTTCCATACTTCTACAGTCCATCCAGGCCCAGTCGTCGCGCCTGCGCGCGCAGGAAGGCCAGGTGGGCCGTGCGCGTGGCCGCGCCCGCGTAAGGCAGCAGGGTCCAGGTTTCGTGCGCGTCCATGCGCTGGCCCGGTGCCAGGCGCTGCCATGGCGCGTGCACTTCCATCTCGAGCACGCCCTGGTCCGGGCGCGCCGGATCGGCGTCCTGGTACAGCTCGACCTGGCCCTGGTCGGGGTGGATCGCGGCGCGCGGCTGCAGCGCGAACTGGACGATGAAGGCCTGGCCGCCACGGAAGGCCGCCATCCAGCCGGCCGACGGCTGCGCGAACAGCTTGCCGCGCCGTGCCGCCTGCCCGGACGCCGGTAGCTCCAGCGCCAGCAGGCCGCCGGCGACCAGCGTGCGCGGCGGCGCCAGGCCCTCGGCGGCGCCCGCCGCTTCGATGCGCACGTCGGCGGCGCCGGCCACGGGCACGTAGACCTGGGTGTCGGCCGGGACGCGGGTGTTGAACCAGATGTCCCATGCGACCTCGCCTGGACGCCGGTTGATGGCGCCGACGTCCAGGCGCAGGCTGTTCGGCTGGCCCGGCACCAGCGCGTAGCGCTTGACCAGCTGCAGGCCGCTCACCGGGCTGGCCGGGCTGGTGACGGCCACCGCGTCGCGGCCGGCCGCGTCGAGCGTGTAGCGCGCCAGGCTCAGGTAGGGATCGGGCGGCCAGACGGCCTTTTCGGCGCGCCGCGCCGGGTTGACGTCCTGGTGCACCCACCACTGCTTTTGCGGACCGGCCCAGACTTCGTGGCCGAGGTAGCCGACGTTGCCGCTGGCGGCATCGACCGGCGCCGCCGGGTCGCCCGCGGACTCGTCGACGCGCAGGAAATTCGGCTGGCCGGCCAGCGCGAACGACAGCAGCCGTCCGCCGATGGCCTCGGTGACGGTGGCGCGCACGGCGCCGTTGTCGAGCGTGTGGACGGGCAGGCCGGCCAGCGCCGGGGTGGACAGCAGCAGCGCCAGCAGCGGCGTATAAATGCGCGTGGCGCGCTTCGGTGTCGGCATGGTCTCTCCAGTGGGTCCTCAACAATACAGCAAGCAGGGCGCCGCTGCGGCGCGTGTTAGCATCGCCCGATGGACAGACGAAGCGATTACAAGACCGCGTTGCTGATCGACGCGGTGATTCATGCCGAGCCGCCCCAGGGTTTCGGCGCACGGGCGCGCGAACTGGCGGCGCTCGGTGTGCCGGTCGAGGTGGCGCTGCGGGTGCTCACGCGGCCGGAAGAGCGGCGCTACAACCCGGCGGTGCCGCTCGGCCAGGCCGGTTAAACCGGTGCCCGGCATGTCTGACAAGAAACACCATAGCCGCTGTGCTTGAGAACTGTCAATATGCCGCACGGGTGTGTCGCACTGGATTTACGGCGCGGCTTGGATTACATTGATCTCGACGGGCCCGGCAATGCATCGGTGTCCGCGCCATGGCTTTCTAAAAGCAAGGAGGACGAGACATGGATTTCATTGTGCACGCCAGTCTTCTCGCGCTCGGCTGCGCGACCTTTTTCGGCGTCATTCTTTGCAGCCGGTGTCCCGACTGCGGCTGGCATGAGTGGGTCAGCGAGCGCCTCGGCCGCGACCGGACGGAATGATGCCTAGGAACGGCGCCCGCCGGGCAGCAGGCTGGCCAGCCAGTCCTCGGATGCCAGCGCGGTGCGGTCCTGGTCCGAGCGGCGCGCTTCCAGGCTGCGCGGCGCCGGACCACCGTCGGCGATGCGGGCCGCCGGGGGCTCGTTGAGGTCGATCAGGTCGTTGGTGATCGCGTACTGGATCAGTTCGCTGAGCGAAGCCAGGCCGAGGCGCTCCATCATCCGGCTCTTGTGGGTCGAGACCGTCTTCACGCTCAGCTGGAGCACCTGGGCGATGTGCGACACCGTGTGCCCGTGCGCGAGGAAGCCGAAGACTTCGGCTTCGCGCGGCGACAGGCGCGCAAAGCTGTTGGTGCGCAGCCCGGCGCACAGTTCCTCGGCCAGGCTCTCGCTGAGTTCGTTACTGACGTAGAGGCCGCCCTCGGCCACCTTCAGGATCGCGCGGATCAGGTCGCTCGTATCGTTGTTCTTCGACAAATAACCCTTGGCGCCGGCGCGCAGCAGGGCCACCGGGTCATCGTTGCTGGCATCCGATGCCAGGGTCAGCAGCGGCAGGTAGGGCAGCAGCTTGCGCAGGTCGCGGATCAGCGCCGTGCCGCCCTGCAGTTCAAGACGCGGGTTCAGCAGCAGCACGTCCGGTGCCACGCTGTCGAGCGCCGCCATCAGCTCCGCCCGCGAGCGCGCCACGCCGACCACCTTGATGTCGGCCCGCGCGTCCAGCGCGCGTTGCAGCCCCTCGCACATCAGTT
>Ga0308160_10007748_pt1 | contig 10586 bp, 19 predicted proteins | sample PhyFR1_FD_201036 | JGI IMG/M metagenome (GOLD analysis project Ga0308160, IMG submission 201036) | Phyllosphere microbial communities from UC Gill Tract Community Farm, Albany, California, United States - DLSLF.R1 | ecosystem: Host-associated > Plants > Phyllosphere > Unclassified | place: USA...
AGCGCCTTCCTCTCTCACTCGAGCTGGCTCTTGCGCCCCCACAAGAGTCTCGCATCGCATCCGAGGTCTTTGCTCGACCGTATCGGCAAGACCGTCTCCGGCTCGTAGACCGGTCGCTGGCGTCCCTGTCGTCGTCGTCGTCTACGCTTGGCTTCGCGTCGCGGCCCTTCGCTCCCGGCCATGCAAGCGTCCGACGCCCTCCCTCCAGCCGGCGAGCCCCGGCAAGCCAACGGCCGCGGGCCCGCTGCCTCTACCGGCGGGTCTGCAATGTCTCCGGCTGCCGCCTCGGTCATCTCGCCGGCGACGAGCGCCTACGGCTTTGGCGGCCATATGGAGTCGCCCTCGCTCTCGCAGGCCGGCGGCGAGGACGAGGCCGAGGCCGAGGCGGCCAAGCGGCGGACGAATCCCTTGATCGACCTGATCGAGAGCGAGAAGCGTTACGTCGACGAGCTCGGCATGGTTATTCGCGTGCGTCGTCCCCTAGTTTGCGGTCGGCGCTGTTCTTTAAACGGCACGCTTGGCAGGGCGTCGCCGAGAAGCATCTTCAGGGCTGACCCCGGACATCGCCGTCGATCTCTCCCTTCCGGCCGCTCGCTGGCTCTCTCAACAGAAGGTGGCCGGCGCATGGTCGCGGCAGAACTTTCCGCCGCCACTCCTCGACCTGATGTTCCGGTCGATCGAGGGCGTGTACAAGATCAACCGCGGCTTTGGCTCCGTGCGTCGCTCTGCTCCCCTCTCTGGCGCATCCGACCTTGCACGTGCTGCTCGAGACACTGACTGCCGACTCCCGTCTGCTCGCTCTCGACAGAAACTCAAGGAGATTGGACCGAACCCGTCATCGCCAAAAGCACTCGGTGACCTTCTCATGCGCTGGGTGCGTCAACCGCCTGACCTATCATCAGGGTCTGATCCAGTATTCCTGAGGCTTACGCAACTTTTGCCTGCACGCAACAGATTGACGACATGGAGCCGGCCTACAAGCGGTATTGCTCGACCTATCTGGCCGCTTTTGACAGCTGGGAGCCGGTCCAATCGACCGCGGCTCTGCACTCGATCCTCGCCGACGTCTCGGGCCAGCTCCAGGCCGCGCCGTCATTCCCTTCGCCCGCGGGCGGGTGGACGCTCGACTCGTTCTTCATTCTCCCATACCAGCGTCTGCGCTACTACAAAAAGCTCTACGCACGACTCCTCAAGAGGTGCGTCGCCTGCACGATCTGCGCACCCTGTGCTGGACTGACACGCCCCTTCTGTTCTGCATTTTCTAGCACCCAAGCCGGTCGTAGCGATCACAATCTCCTGATCGGGGCGAACGAGCGGCTCGACATCCTGCTCGAACAAGTCCGTGGTCGACTCGAGATGACGGTCGAGGACGAGGGCAGGACGACGACTAGCACGCCCGCTCAGCAGGGCGAGCGGACGAGCACCGTCAGCTCGACGGCGAACAGCCGGACCAGCGAGTGAGTCGTCTGCCGGTCAGCTTCGCTTGCCGCAGCGCACTCGCCTGACCCGTCTGGCAACTCTGCGCAGCCTATCCGTCTTCAGCCAGAACGGCCGCGATTCGTCAAACTCGACCTCGACGTCGTACAACAGCCTGCCGCCGCCGTCGATGTCGCAGATCAACGAGAAGGCGGGACCGGTGCGCGACGCTCAGCGCGCGTCGGATCCGGACCCGCCGCCGCCCGTGCCGCGCGAGACCTTGATAGACGTCGAGCGCCGACTCGTCCCTGACCGGACGATGGATCTCTTTACGATGAAGCCGAGGGTGAGTGCAATCCAGCAGGCGTCACTTAAGACGGCGCTAACTAGGAAGGACTCACGCCTTCTCGCCCTTGCAGATGGTGCGCCTGCAGATCAGCCCGCCCGGCCTGCCTTTTGCGCGGCAGCTGCGCAGCTCTGTCGCCGTCGAGATCTCTTTCACGCCGACATCGACCGGCCGGCCAGTCGTCCACCGCAGGGCGCACATCTTCCTCCTGTCGGACCTCTTTCTCATGTGCGAGTACATGGACGAGAAGGACCGCCTCCAGAAGGCTGCCGAGAGCACCGACGGGCAGCGGCCGGACCTCTGGCTGTCGTACCCGCCCCTCGCCGGCAAGCACCTCCAGGCGCAGACTGGGTCGACTCGTGCGTTGTCCCACGCGTCTCTGTTTGATCGGCAGAGTTCAAGCTGACGCCTCCTGATCACTCCAGCCAACTCGATCGAGGTCCTCGTCATGAAAAAGGAGCGCTTCCAGATCCTGCTCCCGTCGCCTGAGCTGCAGGGGCCGATCCTGCGCGACTTCCACGCCTGCATCGACTTTGCCAACAGCAGTGCGTGTCTCTCTGCGACCTGTTGGGGTTGGAATTGCGGAAGCTCACCTTGAGATGCTCCCTCTCAAGTGCAACTCGCCATCCAGCAGCGTACGGCAGCCGGCCTGCCGCCGCCTACGTCGCCCGAATTCTCCACCGCCCGCAACTCGCCTGCATCCAGCATCGCCTCCCCAACCGCCCTCTCGCCGCAACAGCCCTTCCCTCCAGCACCCCTCCAAAAGCAGCATCCCGGCCAGCAACGGGTCGTCTCGCAGGCGCCGTCGCAGACCAGCACGTATTCCAACCACAGCTCCGGCGGCGCGCCGAGCATCAACCAGCAGATGGACCAGATGTCGATCCGGTCGCATCAGTCGCCGAGTAGCCCAGCGCCGCCCCAGCCGCCCCAGCACGGCCCGCCCCACGGTGGCGCCCGCCCGCTTTCTCCGCCCCAGTACGGGCAGCACAGTGGTGGCCCTCCCCCGGCTCCTCCACCACCGCCGCCGCCCGACGCGCGCATGCCCCCGCCTCGCGGTGCGAGTCTCGGGCAGGCGCTCGCTGGAGGCCGGCCTCCGATGCGGCAGATGAGCGGCGGCCCTCCACCGGGTCCTCCCTTCCACGCCCAGCAGGCGGCCCATCTTCAACCAGGGCAGCCGCTTCAGCCTGGCCAGCATATGCACCCAGGGCAGCAGCTTCGGCCGGGCCAGCCGATGGGGCCTCCCTTCCCGCAATACAACGCCCGGCCGCCTCCGCTCGGACCCAACATGTCGCCGACGGCCGACATGGCCCGCTCCCAATCGAGCCCGCTGGAACGGATGCCTGGACCGGGCTATGCGCAGCACGAGGCGCCCCTCCCTCCGCCTCCTATGATGCAGCGTGGCCCGCCCGAGCGGCTCTCACCGCAGCCTCATCTAGCCCAGCCGGCCGCCTCGCCCATCGGCGGCGGTTCCGCCGGTGCACCACCCTTCCCAGCCTTCCGCCAGAGCCCGGCCGGGTCACCGAACGGTGCCTACGGACCGCCGACGCCCGTCAGCTTTGGCTCGGACGGCGCGCCGCGGTCGCGGTCTACCGAGCCGCTCACGCCCGGTGGCTCGTTGATGCCGTCGGCCGCCTTTGCCGAGGTCCGCCAGCGGGCGATCTCAACATTCGACCCCGCGTCGGGCACGTCGACACCGCCAGAGGAGGTGACCGACCTTACGCCGCCCCCGTCGCCGTCGGCCGAGCGGGACCCGGCGGCGCTCTCGGGGCCGGCCGAGATCACGGCTCAGATGAAGTGCAAGGTCTTTCTGAAGCGCAACCATGCGCAGTGGAAGTCGATCGGCCCGGCCCGGCTCAAGCTCTACCACCAGCAGAGCACCAACGTCAAGCAGATCGTCGTCGAACGCGACGGCAGCAGCAAGGCGATGCTCATCTCGACCATCGTCCTGACCGACGGCGTCGAGCGGGTCGGCAAGACCGGCGTCGCGATCGAGATCAGCGACCAGGGCCGCCGAACGTCAGTCGCCTTCCATGCTTGCTCCCACAGGCAACATTTCGACTCAGCCGCTGATGTTTGACCCCCTCATTCCGAACCCCCCTTTGGCGCAGCGGCGTCATCTACATGATCCAGCTCCGCAACGAGCAAAGCGCGGGCGGTCTCTTCGACAGCCTCCTCGCCGGGACGAGCCGCGGCCGGTGATCAGCGTGCTGGATAAGGCCACTACCCGCTCTGGCCTCAACCTTCATCTGCCGTGCCTGGTCTCCGCTCGTCGCGTGCTTTGCCTCCCTGCCGGTTGAGACCCCCTCCCTGCGCTCGCGACCCCACCACCGCGACTCTCCGACCTGCTGCGCGCTCTGGCCGTCATCGAGTCCCCTCTTCCCTTTCGCATCCCTCCCGCCCGTCCTTGACACTGGCGGCGGGCGCACACGCCCCCTCCCTTCGGCTTTTCTGCATCCCCTCCCCCCTGCGATCTTATGCTCCAAACCTGCGGTTGATGTCATAGGGGGCGGCCCTCGATCCAGGGACGCAAGGGTTCGGCCCGAACGCACGCGCATGAGGCCGGCGGCTGCGGCGGCCGTTCCGTCGAGCGCGCGCCCGGGCTATCGAACGACGTGACGCGCCTCTCAACGCCCATCGCTCCTCGCCCCTTCTCCCCCACCCTCTCTTCTCTCAAAGCTCTCTAAACGGAGACGTCTGCAGGTCATCTCCCTCTGCCCTCTGTCTGCGAACCCGTCGTTTGAGCGAGCAGCCCCCCAGCCAAACCCGCCATGTCGTTCCTCCGGTCGTCCCGCGCGAGCTCCGCCTCGCAGAGCTCGGCTTCGCTCCCGGTCATTAAGACGGTCCTTCAGGAGCCGACGCTCGTCAAGCCGCCACCCCGGCCGACCAGGCCGACCGAGGGCGACCAGAAGAGCAAGTACGAGGAGATGCTCGCCCATTTCTCGGCACCAGAACTCCTGCTACCGAAGGCCGAAGGCAAGCCGCCGGCCGAACCTCTCGGTCGGGGTGAGCGGATGTGGCTCACCGAGGACTGCCTCCTCCGCTACCTACGGGCCAATAATTGGGTCCTCCAAAGTGCGTGCCGCTTACTACGAGCCTCGAGTCTAACCTTTACGTCGGGTCCTGCCTAGCCGGTGCTGACGACAAGTGCCTCTTGAAGCGGCCATTACGAAGCTGACGAGCACGCTCGTCTGGCGGCGTGAGAATGGCCTCGCCGACGACGACGGCGGCGAAGGCGAGGGCGGCGGCCTGAATGCCGAGCTCATCAAGGCCGAAAACCGGAGCGGCAAGGAGTGAGTCGGCCGTTTCCGCGACCCGCACGTCAGTCTCGTCCAGCCGACTGACCCTCGTCGTCCGGCCCCTCGCGCGCGCGCAGCTATGTCAACGGCTGGGACGAGGGCGGGCGGCCGCTGCACTACCAGGTGCCGTCGCGGAACGAGAGCAAGGATGCCGCGCTGAACGTCAAGTACTGCGTCTGGGTGATGGAGCGGTACGTCGTCGCCGGCTGCAAGCTATCTCTCTCGGACCCATGAAGCGGGGACTGACGCGTTCGACTGTCGAACTCCCACGCAACCCTGATCAGGTCGATCGACATGATGCCGCCGGGCGTCGAGAAGCAGGTGCTCCTGGTCAGGTCAGTCGACGCCTTGCCACTCGTTCTACGGCCGTGAGCGACGACTGACATCGTCTGCCGGCCACCAGCTTTGCCGGCGGCATGTCGCCCCCGCCGATCCCGGTCGTCCGCGGCTGGATCAGCATGCTCTCGCATCACTACCCCGAGCGGATGGGCAAGGCCATCGCCATCAACGTGCCGTGGATCCTTAATCAATTCTTCAAGCTCATCCTCCCGCTGATCGACCCGGTCACGCGGGCCAAGCTCAGCTTTAATGAGCCGGCAGTGAGTCTCGGCGCAATCGTCAAGTTCCCCTCAGAGCCGCGATTCTGACTCTGCGCCCTGCTTCTACTCCCTCTCTCTTACCCGGTAGCCTTGGGTCCCCAACGACCAGCTTGAGACGTCATTCGGCGGCCAGTACAACTTTGAGTACCAGCAGGACCAGTACCTCCCGTCGCTGCTCGAGCTGTGCAGCCGCCGACGGGCGGCCTACCGCGAGCGCTGGGTGGCCGACGGCTCCCGGGTACGTCAGACACTTCATCAGCGTATTGACACTCTCTGTCCTCATGTTGACATGTTGCTCTCCCCGTTGTACGCAGATCGGAGCGTCCGAGTGGATCCTCCGAGGCGGCCCGCCCGACGAGTCGGATCGACGGCCAAATTCGGCCTCGACGGACGCCGGCCTCGAGTCGAGCATGGCAGCCCTCCATGTCGACTCCAACGGTACGACGGCGTCAGCGTCCGGCCCATACTCCCGTGATGACTTCGATAGCGACGATAGCGACGACTTTGTCGACGCGGAGGAGGCGTCGGCGCAGCAGGTCGCTTCGGCGACAGCCTCCCAAACCTCCCTCCGCTGAACATCTAGACGACCTCGAACGACGACGACAGGTAGAAGCGGCCAGAGCCTGCTCATCTGATGACATCTCGACCCCGTTTGCTAGGCGGACCGGCCGCCAAAGTGCTCGTAGTAACGAACCGTCTGCTGCTCCTCACCCTGCGGATCGGCCGTGAAGTCCAAAAGGAAGGCAGCCTCAGGTGTACAGCCCCAGATGCGGCCGCCCTCTGCCGACAGCGAGCCGACCGCACCTTTGGCCTGGCGCCCGGATGCCCCGCCCGGAGCGTAAATGGTGAAGCCGGCCTCCCTGCCGGCGAGGCGCGTGTCAAAGACCCCGACGTGACCGCGCGAGCCCATGCCACCGAGGACGAGCCCGCCGTCGGACCGGAGGAAGGACGACGCGCACGAGTACATCGGCTGGTCGGCGATCCGGTCGGTGAAGGAGAAGATCGGCCGACAGCTTGCCTGTCGAAGGTCATGCACGCAGAGCGACGAGGCCGGCGACGACCAACCTGACAGGAGCAGCGAGGGCGCCGAGGGAGCAGACGAGAGCGAGAGCACTGCCGGATTTTGAGGTTTGAAAGAAGCATCCGCTGCTGCCGCCGGCAGTAGTGATCGGAAATCGGGTCTGAAGCTGCCGGTTGAGTCAGATTCGAAGAGAAGAAGCGAGCGGTCGACACTCGGTCCCGCAGCGCCAACGGCGGTGAAGGATCGGTTTTCGTTGCGCAGAGCCGCATAGGGCCGGCAACGCGTTCGAGCCTCTCCGTCGGCCAACGGAGGGGCGACTTCGATGACAGTGGGGATTGCGACGTCGTCCCGATGGTAGCTCCGGACAGAGCCGGCGAGTGAGGTGACGGTCAGGTGCTCTGTCGACACCGAGAGCGACTCGATCGCCGACGCCGGGTGGGTAAGCGTCTGGACGAGGGCTACACGAGGTACCGGAGAAGGCATCAAAGCCTTGCCCCGCCGTCCGGTCTTGGCCGGAGTCGTCTTCGCTGCTGGCGGCACCGGCAGGCGGACTCTTTGTAGAGCACCTGTGCCAAAGGAGACGAACAAGTCGGTTGGCCGACTGGCGTCCGGTGCCTCTTGGCCGGCTAGTCTCCAACTGACCGGCACGAAAGCCAAGCCAGTAAGCTCAGGGCTCAGCAAGGCACTGCTACCGCTTGCCGCGCCTGGCAGCATCGTGGGATCGCCGTTGCTGTCGTACTCGGCCTGACGCTCGGCGCGCACTCGAAGCGTCGGAGCCTGCGCGAGGGGTGGTAGAAGCGGCGCAGGCCCAAGCCCGATCTCCGAGCCGAGCGCCGCCTCCCAGACCCGATCGACTGCAGCCTCTCCGAGTTGATCGTCGACAGCCTCCCTGAACTCGTACACAAGCAGCGTTCGTGGTGATGTGGGCGAGGGCATGACGATCCGCCGCGCACTTTTAGTCATGAGTGACCGCGTGGCGAGAGCACCGGCTTGATGCCGACGGTGTGCGGGAACCGACGACGAGCTTGGCGGCAGTGCGAGAGCACTGGCTGCGAATCGACGCTGGTCGTATGCGACCTCGGCGTACGAGTGCAGGTGTCGAGCGAGCGCACGCGCAGGCCAACTGTGTGACACAGGCGAGAGAGGCAGCTCTCTCGCTCCGGGGAAGCTGGCTCGGGTGAGAGCCGCCCAGCCGACGCTCTCGACCTGGAGGTAGGCTCAAGCTCATGATCAGCCCCAATCTGCCTGACGGAAACCACCCTGACTCGAGGCCCACAGCCATCGCTGGGTCTGCTGGACGAGCACCCGTGCGGTGCTACGGAGGGAGCAGCTTGGGACGCACTGTCCGGCGGCTTGCCGAAGCCGTTGCTGCGAATCGGGCCAGGTCTCCGTAGCTCAGACGCTGAAAAATGTCGTTCAAAACATCCTCGGGGACCTTGTCAAGCGGGTGCGTCCGGGCAGGGGCGACCATGCTCGAGTCCGACGTCTCGAGGAGGAGGGCGACTGGTGGTGGTCGGAGGTCAGGAAAGCTCCGACGGGCAAGCGCAGCGGCATGGTCGTCGCACTGCCCTCGAAGCGTCTCGAGTCGACGAGGCATGGCGGGTCTTGCGCACAGGAGTAGGACATGGCGTTGGAAGCGGCCGAGGCATGATTCAATGGTCTAAGGGCAGGTGAGTGGTCGAGCCGTTAGTCTGCTCACCTTATAGTCGGCGCTCGCGCCCACACACGGCGGCAGTCGGCACCGCCTCAGCTGGATTTACCCTCGCTGCTCTGGTACTCGCCTGGCACCCTTGGCTTTGATCGCATGCAAATGTAGGCGTCCAGACCAGTTGCCATCGAGGTCGCCAGAGGCGAGATCAGTAGAAGAGGGCGAACCCTCCGGTCGGTCGGACGAGGGTCGGCTCAAGGCCCGAGCGTCGCGCCGCGAGGCCCGGCGTCATCGAGCTCGGACTCGACGGCGCGCGATGTCTGCCCCTCGACACACGCATCCTTCCGGCCTCACCTTCATCCCTTCCAGTCGTACCCAGCTGCGGACGCCGAATGCTCGCAGGCTTGCCGATCAGGGCTCTGTTTCGCTCTGCCACGGCCGCCGGCTGTCGGACAGCGACCGGTCCACGCTCGCCGCCGCCCCGAGCCTTCTTCGCGTCCGCCTCTAGCCTTGTCGAGCACTCAAGAGGGGCAAAGGGGCCTTCGAGCGATGTCCTCCTCCTCAGCTGGGGGCGCACGGCTTTTCTGGCAATCCCAGCTGCGGCGCTCCGCCGCGACTCACTCCATCCGGCTCAGCTGTCGCGTCGGTCCTACTCCTCGTCCCCCTCCTCGCCGGCGCGCTCTCTTGACTCCTCGCTCGCAGCCCGCCTGCGGCTCCTCCTTCGACGGCGACCTCGCCTGCTGGTCGTCAAGCGGCGACCATCGCTCGTCCAGCTGCTGGGTCTCCTCGCCCTCTTTCTGCTCGCATCGACGGCCTCGTACAACCTTATCCCAGAGACGCGGCACTTTGCCCAGGCCATCGTGCGATGCTCGCGCCTGCTCACCGCTGTCGCCGGCGACGTGGTCGAGTATAAGCGGACCTTCAGCAAAGAGTACGCCTCGGACGAGGAGCGGGCAGAGGCCTACAGCGCCTGCCACAAGCGGAGCGCCGTCCGTCTGCTGCGCGCTCTCGAGAAGCTCGGCGGCATCTACATCAAGGTGCGTTGACCGACCGTGCTGCGACCGGTGCCGGCCCGGAGCTCCGTCCGGAAGGGTTCGTTGCTGACGATGTTACCCTTTCTGCGGCCGGCTTCTGCCCTTCATAGCTCGGTCAGCACTTGGCATCGACCGCTGTCATTCCGGTCGAGTGGTCCGAGACCATGTCGGTCCTCCAGGATCGGTGCCCGCCGTCGCCGATGCAGGACATCGACGCGATGCTTCTGAAGGACACCGGCAAGAGCCGCGAGCTCTACTTTTCTGACTGGGATCCGAACCCGATTGGAACGGCCTCCATCGCCCAGGTCCATCTGGCGACTGATCGCCAGACCGGCCAGCGGGTGGCGGTCAAGCTGCAACACCCCGATCTCGAAGAGTGGTTCAGCGTTGAGTGCGTGCCCTCTTCAGACATCGTGACAGACGGCCTCCCAGCTAATCTGACCACTGCTTTCCTTCAGCCTCGCCACCGTAAACTTTGCCGTCCGCCTCGTCGAGTGGCTCGAGCCCTCATTCGAGTTCGGCTGGCTCGCGAAGGAGATGGACGAGTCGCTGCCGCTCGAGATGGACTTCCGTGCGTGGCTGTCGTCGGCCCTGGTGGGCAGCGTTCGTCGGCTGACGGCCTGCTCCTACTATTCTACATCCTCGCAGGCGTGGAGGCGACGAACGCAGCGCGGACGATTCACGACTTTGAGCACATGCGGCACACGTCGCTTTACGTGCCAGAGGTCAAGTGGGTCGAAAAGCGGATCCTCGTCATGGAGTGTGCGTCGACACCGGCCGGTCAATGGGAGGCGATTCGCCGCTGACCGCGCATTTCTGGCTTGCTGCAGATATCACCGGCGCTCGGGTCGACAATCTGGAGTACCTCGCCGAGCACAACATCGACCGCAACCTCGTCTCAAAGGAGCTGTCCCGGGTGCGCATGGCCCGCCAACCAGATCTTCTCATGTGCACCCGCCTTACTGATCAGCACGCATCCTTCTCCCAGATCTTCTCACAGATGGTTTATCTCAACGGATGTGAGCGCCCTGCCAGGCTTCTTCAAGCCATGTTCGCGGCCGGCTGATCGCGCGCGCGCCTTTCCAGTCTTCCACGCGGATCCCCACCAGGGCAACGTGCTTATCCGCCCGCGACCGGCAACCTCACGGAGCCCGCACAACTTTGAGATCGTCCTCCTCGACCACGGTGCGACCCTCTTCCTTTGTTGTCGCCCTCTGCCACAGGCC
>Ga0308160_10007751_pt1 | contig 10581 bp, 7 predicted proteins | sample PhyFR1_FD_201036 | JGI IMG/M metagenome (GOLD analysis project Ga0308160, IMG submission 201036) | Phyllosphere microbial communities from UC Gill Tract Community Farm, Albany, California, United States - DLSLF.R1 | ecosystem: Host-associated > Plants > Phyllosphere > Unclassified | place: USA...
AGAGAGCAGACGATGCCGATCGCTGACGTTTCCCAAATCCTGCTCTCTCTCTCTTTTGTTCTTTTCGCTGTGTTCATCGTCATCATCAATCCAATCGTCAAATGTCACTTTGCTCATCAGCCTCTTCACTTCAATCCCCGCGATCAATTCATTATAGGACTCTCCCGGAGACTCTGTCGGTACAAAGTCAATCAGTTCAGTTCAGAAGTTTTCGACAGCCTCCGGACCCATCCATCAGCCCTTTCTTATACTTGATATAAGGCTGCTTGATCCAAACCGACCACCCGTCCTCGATTGCCTTTGCCCGGACCACCTTTGGCTTTCTCCCTTTCGACTCGACTCGACTCTTAATCGCTTATCAGCGTAGCAACAACCTTCGCTTGTCTTTCACGCGACTCATTCCTCAGGACGATCAGGACGATCAGGACGATCAGGACGCTTCAACTCAGATCTCCGCCCTCGCCCTCCTTCAAGATCTATCTTTCTTCTTGGCCCTGACCTGAGCCAGAAAGGAAAAAAAACCACTCGCCTTGTTCTTTTACCTCCGAAGCGCCCGGTTCTCCCTCGCTGCTTCTCGCCCTGCCTCTCCCGCCGGACGCGTCCCCGAACGGCTTTACGGCATTTCCGTGTTGACTCACCCTTTCGCGCGCGCGGCAAATCGACCGCAAAGAGGTTTCAGTTACGGGAAACAAACAGGGATTCACACGTTCTCCTCACCTGCGATCGCCTGCGACCGAGGTCCGAACCCGAACCCTCCCTTTTTCTTTTTGTGCCTCCCCGCCTTCGCGCCCACTCCGATTCTACGCCATTCCCTTCGGCTACCGAGGTGCAACGAGGCTAGTTAGGATAAGCCGAGGTGAAAGTCATCTCTCGCTCTCGCTCTCGCTTTCACACTTTAAAAGCTACCGGTTGCTGCTCCATTCCACTTGTCACCTCGTGCGTACCAGGTCACGAACCCGGCTCGTTAGTTATATAGACTCGCAAGGACTGACTCGTTTCTACTTTCTCTCTTTCATATCATCTTCTTACTTCGACCTTGGCCTACTCCTTCACTCTCTCTCTCCTCTTCATTACCCTTCACCTCTATCAACGCTTGTCCTATACCAACCAACGACTTATCTCCACGCCTCGGACGCTTTACTTTGTTCGTCTCATCCGGGCCCACCGACCTCGGACGCAACTATTATACTTCCCGACGAACAACATCAACGCCTGCGCCATCTTCTGCTTCTTTGTTTGGATCTCTTATATACGACAACGATATAACGACAACGACTTTTACCAACACTTCACTCCATCGCCTCATATATCTCAAATCGGTCGACTACAACCCCTATCTCGACATTCCGAACCTATAGTCTGCCCCGCCCTAGTCCTCCTAGTCCTAGTCCCCGGCGCTCAATCAGTCTCAACCTCGACCTCTATCTCATCCTCGGAACCTAAATCCATTAGGTCAAACATCCCCCAACAATGCTCCTTCGACTACTACCTGCTCCTTCTGCAAAGCAGTTGTCTCCCCCTACCATCCTCTTCACCCTACCTCTCGCGACTGCGCCGTACACGTGGGTCTCTCGGGCATCATCTCTTGCGCGCGTCAGGACCTATCACTGACTTTGATGACCCTCCTTTCCTATTTCGACAGATCAAAGAGCTTACCGCTTCCTCCTTTCCTCTTGACTCATCGCAATGCATGCACCAAGGAGGGTATCGAATGCTCCAACGCTCTTCTCGGTGACAAGGCCTCTTGGATCCCCGGGATCGTCGACGAAGTCACCTTCTCCGTCAGGGAACGAAAGATCAGCATCGTCTTGATCGATGGGACCGCCATGGTTCTCCCTATCGAGAGGGAATGTCGAAGGGTTCTCGACTCGGTCATCTCCGAGGTCCAGTTGTCGTTTGCCGCTCAACACGCTCCTCCTTCTCCCTCGGCGAGGATGAGCCCCGTTGCTGGACCTTCCATGTCGAGGTCAGGTTCTTCAAGCAGCACCTCGTCATCCAGCTCCGGGTTGAGGAGTCCTTCGGCTCTTCTCTCCGCCTTGTTGAGCCCTATCATGAACAACGTCTCCTCCAGCGTCAGGTCATCACCCCCACCTCCCAACCCATCCCGAATCCACCGACGCCAAGCTCGATCCCTCTTGGTCGACGCTTTCAGGCAATACGTCTTGCCCGTTCTCAAGGAGAGCTTGCCTACCACGTTTATGCTCTGGAGCCTTCAAGGAGAGTTGGCTGCCAAGCGACAAGAATGGGAGGAGATCAAGGCCGAGGTGGATGCTATTCTCGTTCGAACGGGAGCTTCCCCACTCGCTCCCGTCAACGCCTATGCTTCTTCCTCTTCCTCCTCTTCTTCATCTTATGGCCAAGTCGCTGCCAACCAACGGGGGTTCAAGTCCTCCTCCTCGGTTAACTCATACGACAGCGCAACCAGTTCGGACAGCGAGTCCACGCCTCCTACCACTCCGGCCACTTCGATCTACAACCACGACAACTCGAGGTCGGCGTCCATGACTCCCCTGGCCCACCTCTCCACCTTGCCTGCCTGCTCCGCCCTTCCCTTTGCTCAACGAACCGAGTACGCCAACTACGTCTCTCGTTTGGCTTCCCTCGCCTCCCGTCTCAGCTCCATCCAAAAGCTCCAGGCCATGATTCACAAGGAACAAGGCCGACGATCGTGGTTGGAGAGTCTCGAGGCTAGTCGACAGGTTGACAAGGCCATGAGGAGGTCTTGGAGTAACCGAGAGTCGCTCAAGGGTTGCAGTGGGAACGAGCACGTTTCTCGACCGGTCCGTTCGAGTCCTCTTTGGGAATCTCATGTTGAAAACCAAGCCGAGGATGACGAGGACACGCAACACCCAGCCATGATGATGGACATCGACGAGTCGGAAGAGGACGACGAGGAATGCATGTCGGATGATGACGTCTTTTCGCCCAACATTGTGGTCAGGCCCATCTCGCCCATCGACGTTTCGAGCTTGTTCACCAATGTGCCTGCGCTCGTTCCATCTTCTCCTGCTGGGACGCAAGATGACCTGGACCCTCTCCCTGCGATCTGTGCTAGGCGGAGGTCGAGCGCAACCTCGACTGGCTCGTCGGATCCCACCTCGATGGATCGTCTCAAGAACCGACGACCAAGCATCGAGACCATGGACCTGAGCAACTACCGAATCATCTCCACCGCCAGCATCGATTCGGATGAACACGCTGGCTCGCCATCTTCATTGCTTGGCCATATCCAATCCGCTCAAGTGCACGATATCCCACCCAAGGCTGGAGAAGCTGGCTTCCGAGTCGGAGTGGCTATCGTACGATAGATATCGGCCCTCATCATCACCTCCATCATGCTCACCAACAGCATCACGCCACCTTAACGAAAAAATACGAGACAATAGGATATTTGAACAAGCTTCAAAACCTTTTGAATTGCTTTGGCATTAGGATCATTCTGTTTAAGGCTTTCATGTGCATTTTACGTTTCATTTTTGTATTTTCGTAGATTTGTAGCACCCCATAATTTGTTCGCCTGCTCGATGACAATCATTTGTAGAGATCTACTTTCATTATTCAATGGTTTCATCTCGCCCGCTTTGAGTCTCGACTTCAATCATGAGATCTCAGAAGCGTATTCCAACACCTGTTATGAGAGCTAGCAACCGCTTCCCGACCAACACGTGAAACCGAAAGGTTATGACGAATCGCATTGACTGCTTCGATCACCTCATCATCAGTAGATCCCGGATTGACCTATCTCGAAGAAACAAAACGCCTTTCCTTGTATCCAAATTGAGACCGTCCTATCGGTCCACAGGTTCACAAGATTTTTGAAGCGATGTCGAGCAATGGCATGATCTCAGCCATCACTTCGTCTTTCCGGCGAGAGAAGAAGCAGCCAAAACAGCGCGATGAGGAGGAAGAAAGGATTCTGGGTTCATCACGGCCGACTTCTGTCAAGGTCAAGGACACTCTGAACTCCACTCAATCCGACTATGGAACTACATCTGATCAACAATTCCAGTCATCTTCTAGAGAAGGCGGAAGGGTGAATGACGAGAATCGGCTCGACGGAAACGACGCAGACGTCTGGTCGTCTGTGCCGGGGAGAGGACTTGATGGCAGAGGCAGCATTCGGAGCGTACGAACATATTCTGATGATGGACAGTTGGGACGTCGACGCCATCTCTTGACAAAATGTCAGTCAAACGGAACATCGTGTTCTTCCCGAATGCTACTGATAGGCCTTTGTTTGAAGCGAGCTATACATATCTCAAGCTTACGTACTTACTCGTTCCTATGAGCACCCTTGTTGGAAGCTTCGGTCTGATTCTTCTTGCCCGGTATGCATGGTAGGTACTTCAACATAATTTAAACCATTGATAGCGAAAGTTGACCCGACATACTGCAGGCCTCCAAGCAGAGAAGAGCGCAGACTACCTCCAGGTGCCAAGCCAACCTACCCGCATCCCATTTTGTTTGCACCGCTTGTCATTGGCCTCCTTGCTGGCACCTCTATGCAGGCACTCAGAGATCCTGTATTGGAAGGCGTCAAACTAACGACATCACAGATGTCCCGCATGTTCTCGAAGAAGGGGACTCCAAGGGCAAGGGCGAGGACTGGATTATGGCCCCTTCTGATCGTAGCTCTGTCAGTATAGTACAAAGAAGCAGCCGCCGAACCTACGTCTGACCGCTTTGAACAACAGTGGCATAGCTTTACATACTGCTTTCCAAGAGCTCCTGCGTATCCTGTCGCTATACCTCCTTGTGGACCCTCGGCGAAGCGATACCGTAACAACGACAGAGCTTTTCCAGCAATCGTATTATCTCGCGATTGGATGGGGTTTGGCTGAATCCTTTTGGGGGATTAGTAGAGGGTGGTTCGAGGGTGTGCGGCTTTGGAGCGATCTTTTAGACACGTCACATCAAGAGCACGTCGGTGAGGTGCAGAGGAACTTGTCTACTTCAACCGCAAGAGATTATGCGACTGCCACTTCACATCTCGATTCGGATGTGATCGCTGAGGACGAGGTATCATCTGCTTCCAGTCTGGAGGACGAAGAAGACAACCTCCTAGACAAAATCGAAGCTTTGCAGCGTTTGAGGGGTAGAAAGGGTGAGTGATATACATTCTTTCTTCTATGAGCACCCTTGTCGAAGATTGAGCTGAGCTCGATGTTCCTATGCTACGATAGACCTGGAAGACGCCTTGGGAAAGCCGTTTCCTGTGAGTCTGCCCTATCGCGAGTCTCTGCACAAACAGCTTAGCGGTTTCGCATAGAACATCGCGGTCGCGGTGCATATCCTTTGGCGACTTGATACGCTGCTACTCAATCTGGGACTGACTTTGGTCATCTCGGCGTTCTACTTCAACACCGAGCCAATCTACCACCGCCTCCCGCTGCGTCATGATGTGTCTCGCGCAAGGCATGGCCAGAAGACTTTCGGAGATTTGTCGCCACACAGACTCTTTCCTCTGGTGGTAGTCGGAATTTACCTGGTTCACTTTGCAATCTCGTGGATTTGGGCGGCTGCGGTGAGACGCGTCGGTTTATCAGCAGTGACTTGGGGCGTGAGTTCCAGGGTTTCCACTCCTTAAGCCTCCATCAAAACCTGACCATGGAGACGTCTTTAGAGCTTGGTTGGATCTCTGGCTCTCTTCTTTGCTGGATTGGGGAGGTAAGCAATTTCGGTGAGAAGAAGATCGATGAGCTCACCTCGCCCGCCCATGCGACTCGCAGCTGGGGAGGTCTCGTATGACCTCGTTGACTGATATAGAGATGGACTAGTTTTCAACGATCTGACGCTCGAATTGTAATGGTTGAACGGTATATATATGCATACATCAGAGCGTTGATACCTCTTCGTCTTCCTCCAAAGGAAATGGCAAAGGAATGGATTAACAATCACTACTAGATCATCTGCAAGATTCCCTGCATGCTAACGCAATATATACATATTCAATTAAACACATCGTCTACAGATAAAATGCACTACAACCCATGATACATCGAAAACGGAAGCGATTTGTCTTAGAACCAAGGCTGGAAATCCGGGTTCGTCGAGGCGAGAAGTTGCGTGTTGGTTGCTTGACAGATGAGGCTGGTGATGACTTGAGTGATAGGAAGTACCTCGTTCTGAGCCCCCGAAAAAGCGAGATAGTGAGCCTGTGATCGGGAAAACCTTGCTGGCTGCCTACTCACCTTGTCTCCGATGTCACCAGTATATGCGAGTTCGCTACATCTCTGTACCCAACCCGCGCTACAGTTAAGAACCGAAATCGGATGATCGCTCGGTTTGCCAAACATGGTGAACCACAAAGATATCTGCCGGGGAGAGGGAGTGTGAATGCCTGGATGCTACCGTGTCTAGTTCTGAACACTCACCTCATCTCTCAAGAAAAGGCTCAACGAGCTCTCGAGATCAAACTCGGGGTTTGAAAGACTTCGAGCCATTGCCATCACACCGGAGGTGAGCAGACCTTCTATCCCAGCAGGAGTGATGAAGTGTTGCATATTCGGCGTCAATCTGAAAGGTACAGCATCGTTCGACTTGTGACCCGGTCGTTGCGTGTCGAAGGCTGTCGCGATGGAGACTCCATCAGCAAGACTCCTCCCCAGAGAATTCTTCTTGTCAACTTACTAGCAAACAGCTCGGTCATAAAGATCAAACCCGTCTTCAAGCTGAAGTGGAAGCGATTAGGGTTCCGGTTGCTTAGGCAAGCAACGTATGACAAGAAGACGGTCGAGGCAGTTTGCAACGCAAAGTGTTTTCGCATCAGCCATAGAGACGAGGGATCGGACATCGTGCGGATCATGTACTAAGAAGGAGTTTGGAGGGCATTGTCAGATTTCTATCTTTTAAAGGCGGCAAGCACCGAACTTACGTTGGTGAGTATATTCTCTGGCACATATTTCGCTGCGACTTCCTCGACTAATTCCATGCGAGCGACCTTGTATTCGACAGTGTGTCGGTCGCGTTCGGGATTCTGGAGTATATAAAAGCGTCAGCGTGACGCGTCAAGACGAACTGAGACGATGCACATACGTCGCTTGGCACATAGATCTGCCGCCATTTCGCAATGAACTCCAGCATGGGCTTATCCCGGAACATGTCCATTCGACGACAATGCTCGTCGAAAACGTCTTGCAAGCTGATGTAGCTGTTGTCGCTGGTAACCAATCGCAGAGTTGGTGTCAAAGGCACCGCGCCAGGTAGATGAATGGACAAGTTGCGCTTCCTGCTCTCCTTCCGCTTCTGCAGCACCGTGTTCAGGATCCTAAAGAGCTGCGTCAACCTCTCTTCTCGCCTACAGTGTCTGCCAGAGGGCGATTGCACCGCAAAGGTATGCGAGCCACCGTTCGTCCCCAGCATGGTAATGCGTCTGAAGAAGTAGTTGAAACCACGAGCTACCACCATTGTCGGAGCGAATCGCGTAATTTTAGCAAACCCATTATTACTGTCGACGTGCTCGATGTACTGTCCAGGGATCTCGACATCGTCAAATTTGCTATGATGGAAATCAGACAATAGACAGTCCCCGTGGTCGAGCTGTTCACGTCGAGGTCTTGCGTCGAGAGCAATTTCGTAGCGCTGCTGCCATTTCTGCAGTCTAGTGATGTATTCGCGTAAAGTGATAGGCTGCTGAACGAATTGTTCATACATGACTTGCCGGAGGTCGTGTTTCGTCTGAGCGCAGAAGGCGCGAACTTTATCGCGGATGGCGACTGGGATCAGTTCGTCGTCCTTGAAATGGACCTTCTGAGTCCAGGTTGATATGGCCTCGTGAAGCAAGGCAGAGAGGAAACGGTAGCAGTCTTCCTCAACCGGAGGTTTGGTTCGGACATTGATGTGGTCGACCATTTTTTCCATCGAAAGCGCAAGCAATGGGAACGCAGTCTTGAGAATGTTCAAAATCTCCTCGAGTAATTCTTGCGGTTGGCGAGACATTTGCATCACCGCTTGCATGTTGTTGGGCATTCCCGGTCCGATAACTTGCGGCGAAGGCGCCATCGTTGGTAATGGGCCTCCAGCGTTAGCGCTCTGGGGCACGCTTGTAGCGGTATTTGCGGAACCGGGAGGGGCTGCGTCGTCAGGAGTAGCCTTGTCAGCGTCAGTCTTGGGGGCGTCAGCGGGGACCGCAGTATTCCCATCCTCTGCTGGGGCATTGCCGTTAGGTGCGCGGGCTCCGGAAGTGTCGCTAGCAGAATTGGGATGCGCCTCGATCGCCTCTTGCTTGATGACAACGGCGTCAGACGATTTAGGTGCATTGCGCTGTTCAACTGCCATGTCCGTGTCCTTGCCGGAATCTCCCGCAGCAGGTCCCGTTTGTGCAGCCGGGGTCTGCTGTTGTTGCTGTTGCTGCTGCTGCTGAGCTTGTGCAGCTTGCTGTTGTTGCTGCTGCTGTTGCTGCAATTGCAAATTTTGAAGGTGCTGAGCTCGGAACTGGTTCATGCGCTTGGCCTGGTATTGTCTGGCATGCTGTTGGTTCTTGTGGTGTTGCGTGAAGTCTTCCTTTGAAGTCCTCAAATGGTAGAAGAGCGCCTGTCATACAATACGTATCAGCATCCTTGCTAGCACAAAATCCAAACCACTTGAGCTCACCTGGGGGAAGTTCTTCGCGATCTTCATCAAGATATTGCGGGCATGACGGGCCTCGCGATGCGTCAGCGAAAGCAGAAGTTGCGGTATCAAGGTGATCCAGTACCAAATTGCCACATCTCCAGTGTAAGACTCGAAGGCTCTTGAGACTGTGGATGCTGAGTCATCGACACCAAGAAGCCAAAGAACCCTCACGAGCAACTTGCGCGCCTTCGCTGATTTGTATAGTCCAGCAGCTTGAAGATAGCAGGACACTGCGTTGGCGGCTAGACCCATTCGCTCTTGAGCATAGTTTGCTTGCCATTGCATTTCCGAGAGACGAGGCTTTCCTGGTTCGGGTTCGGGTTGCTCTGTCGCGCGTACTGGTCTCTCTTTGAACGAACGATCGTTCCAACGGCCCCATTCCGCCCATGCTTTGGGCAAGTTCAAGTCGACTTGGACTGCCTGAGCAAATGCGATGTTCGCTTCATTTTCACGGCCCAACTTGGCGACAAACATTCCCTTCAGGGTCAGAAACTCGGCCTTCTGGTTGCTGGCGAAGTACATCAAATTGGTCGTGCTGATGCTCTCCAACCCTTCGGCAAAACGTTCTGGTCGTTGGAACAAGCAAAGAGCCTGCTCTCGCAACTTCAAGAACGCTTCCGAAATCTCGATATTCGGAAGGGCATAGATTTTCCCTAGAGCGCTCAGGCAGACATCCGACAACCCGTGTTTGCGCGCCACATGGCCGAAACGGTTGATCGTCCAGGCAGTCTCGTGGAAACCACGGAATCCGTACGTCCCGGGCTCATTCGCGTTGATCAATGGGCTGTATACCTTGGTAACTGCGGAAAAGACGTGTTGTCTCCAGGCGAGGATATCGCTCCAAACACTGATGTCGTCCCAGAAGTTTGGAAGTCGCTCACGCCAGGTTTGGAATATCGGTTTAAGATCCTGTGTCACTCTGGCCTCGAGGGTCTCCCTGTTGGTCTGGGAAAGGCTTTCGAAAACGCCCGCAGCTTCTTGAAGTTCGACATATTGCTGGAACATCTGCAACAGGGGAATATGCGCGGCGGACAGCTGAGTCGGCAATGAACACCATTTGCGCATGGATAGCTGAATTGCCTCGTCAAGCACCCTCAAGAAGTTTGACGGGTCTTCATGTCCCGTGTGCGCCTTGATGAGACAGGTGTATGCTTGGAACACCTTGCGACGGGGTGTCGGTACGTCGGAAACAGCGTCGAGCGTTCTCTCGATCATTTCTCGGTCTTGGGAACCCCAATCAGAGAGTCGCCAAGCACACTCCAAGAGAAGGTCGTGATTGTTCTCGTGTCGAGCCAGATCGGTCAGAATATCCCACTGTTGAAGCTTCTGCGCAGCTATGATCCAGTGATCCTGCCACACATTGTATTCATTTTCGGTATAGGGTATGACGCCGTTCCGCACTTTGGTTTGGGCTTGCTCGTAAACCTCTTGAGCTCGTGGCCAAAGACCCATTTGCTCCAATGCAAGGCCAGCATTGGTCTCGTCATGCAAACAGCGTCTTCGCCACAGACCATAGAATAGATCATCCTCGCTGAGCTCCGCATATAGCTCCGTCAGCGCATCAGCACAACCGTCTCGAAGATCCTCTGCATCCGTTTGCTCAAGACCCATGGAGAGCAATTCCATGGCAGTATGCCAAGCTCCAAAAGTCTTTCCGAAATACTTGATGACTAATGGGGGGATCAAGAAAGATCTCCCACAGGCTAGAGCGCCACGGAAGAGCGTCTGAATGCCGTTTGGTCGTTTTTCGACTTGCTCCATGTGATGTTCCTTGCAGATCAAACCAGTGAACCAACGCTGAACATCAACCTGAAGGGGTCTATCCAAAGTCGACCAGCATGATTGGAAAGCGTCGGCCCAGACTTCGTCTACCAAGGCATTATCGAGAGGCAGAAGCGCACGGAAGGAGCGGATGAGCACACGAGTGTCAAGATGAGTATCTAAGACTGATCCTTGTCCTTCTGGGAC
>Ga0308160_10007752_pt1 | contig 10581 bp, 13 predicted proteins | sample PhyFR1_FD_201036 | JGI IMG/M metagenome (GOLD analysis project Ga0308160, IMG submission 201036) | Phyllosphere microbial communities from UC Gill Tract Community Farm, Albany, California, United States - DLSLF.R1 | ecosystem: Host-associated > Plants > Phyllosphere > Unclassified | place: USA...
GTACTGGAATCGCGGGTCAGCCAGGCTCCGGCCCACCGATGGGCCCTTCTTATCCTTACCAAGGCGGCCACTACGGGCAGATGCCAGGGCAACATGCCTCATATGGTCCCCCGCCAGGAGGATCTATGAACCAGCCGCAGAACCGTATCCCATCATCCTCACCTGGCAATGTTCCTCCTCCGGCTTGGAACCATGTTGGACTCATCAACGGACTACCCCCCATGACTCAAAATGGCGGCGGTGGTTGGGGTGTCAATCCTGCTGTACTTAACGTCGTTGCACCTCCTATCGGTGGAGGCGTCCCGGGTCAGCCTGGAACCACTCACCACAATTTGCCCCACCTGCATCCCGGTCAAATGAACTCACATGTGGTCAACGCTGCTGGCATCAACGTTGCAGCCTGGAATCTTGGAGTTGCTAGCGGTATGACAAGCCCCACAAACCAAGGCGTCAGGCGATCTTGATCTCGATACAACATCCGGCAGAACAATTTCCCTCATCCAACTCAAACATAACGCAAACCTCATGACGCACGACTCGGCATCCTGGCACTTCAATGTTCTACATTTCGTTCATCTCCACAGTCTGTCCGACTCTCATCAACAGCGACCGGCTTGGCGTACTCACAAAACCGACAACTTTTCAGAAAACTATCGGTTCGGTCATCTTGTTCAACGTCTCATATTCGCATCGGATATTTCATCGACATCCTTCTCGACGGTTCTTACCTTGCAGCGCCGAAACATCCGATTCATCAGGAGTTGGCTTCGAATCCCTTTCTGTTGTCTTGCCGCTGGACCACGCGACCTAGCCTTTCGCCACATCAGATCAAAAGCAAAAATATGGCACGCCTGCCGGAGCTTCCGCAGAAGTCAAAGATACCATGCTGCCAAGATCAGCTAGATTCTCCCTTAGAGTTGTGTCTGTATTGTTTGTCAGCATTTTCCGGATAAGAACATACATAAACCATCTCTGGGAATCTCGAGGGTGAGCTTTGTTGTTGACAAAGGCGACGCGCATCGAAGTCGCTCGCATCGCGATTATGAGAAAGTAAACAAACAAGACGATTGCAGTCATCTATATGATCTTTGATGTTCGATGTCACACATTGTGTTCCCCTTCTTATGTACATCGTTCCCCTGGGAGCCTAAGCATTAGGAATAGAGTTGCTCGTACAATCACATCAAAAGTACTCTCTGGAAATGTCTGACGAAGAAGAAAGTCGAAGTGACGCTCCGCGTGCTTCTCGAAGGATCCCGCTGCAAGTAAACAAGCGATCTTCGGGACAACGCAGTGGCACCGGGTTGAATCAGAATGACGACGAAGCCGAAAAGAGCGCACGTCGGGCTCATAGACGTTCTTCAGGTGCTGTCAGAAGGAACAAGGAGGATCGCGCCGACGGAGAAGACGTGTCGAGCGAAGATCAGGACATGGATGATTACGGAGAACCTGCTGCAAGGAAGACCAAACGGAAGGCCAAAGTTGCTGTTGGAATCTCGGATACGCAAGTCAAGGGCAACAAGACAGCGGCTCGACCCAGAATATCAGTGGTCAACCGGCCCGTGACCAGTACTCTGACGACAGCAGCCTCAGCTACAACGGTCGCCGGAGCAACGGTGACAGGGAATTATTCGGTAGCCGCTTTAGGAGATGTGACTACCATACCAAACCAAGTTCCCCGAAAGGTTATGGACGACAATTTTGAGGAATGGATGAAGATGGCAACGGACAACGTGAGTGATCGTTGCTAAACTCGAATAGCGATACTGATCTTGCAACCGACAGAAAATCACGGCCAACAACACCTGGGGATTCGCTTTGATTGATTATTTCGCAGATATTACGTTTTTGCGCAATGCAGACGACGATCAGAGTCAGTCGAGGATGCCATCAAATCGCTGCGTCATATCACTAATTTGCTGGACCTGTAGGCATCAATTTCCAGAAGGCCTCGTGCACGCTCGATGGTTGCGTCAAGGTCTGGACATCTCGGGTAGACAGTGTAGCCACGGAAACAGGCAAGCTGCTGTCAGGTCTATCCACCGGTCGCCAGAACGAGGTTGAGGGATATGACGAGGACCATCCCGACGCAGACGGGGAGCAAGGAGATGAGGAAGATGCCCAAAAGAAGAAGCAGAAGAAATCTCGATCGGGCGAGAGCACACTGGCCAAATCGTTTGAGACTCTCAAAGTCAAGAAACTCGACCTCGAATTCACCGTCGACCCCCTCTTCAAAAAGACGAGCGCCGATTTCGATGAAGGAGGCGCTATGGGCTTGCTCATGAATCACCTCGGCGTCGATGGCAAGTGCCGGGTCGTCTTTGATGCAGGGGACGTCGGTTTCGAGGACGACGATGAGGAGGAGGACGAAGAAGCCAATGACACCGTTATCGATCTGAATCGGCTAAGAGGTACGGAACTTCCATCTTATGGCTTGTAATCTGGGCTGAACCCAGCCACCCTTTTTAGAGTTTGTGCCACCTCTCCAGAACGTACTGTCTAGAAATATCTCTGTGACTTTGGCGGACTTCAAGTTCTCCGCAGACGCGAGGAGTGCTTTCGATGTCTCAATGATGATGAACGGACGAGACGATGACGACGACAAGAACTTTGGGCAGGACCTTCAAGGCGGCTCAAATTCCACTCGAGTCATGCCTGGCCAGGACTTTTTCGGTGACGATGGTATTGGTAACGATTTTGCGGGAGATGCCGGAGGAGACGGTTTATTTGACGGTGGTGACGACGACAACGATGCTGGTTTCGATGACCATGACGACGCTGGCAGTTTCGGACGTACTGCCGGGGCTCCGGGGAATCCCAATCGTTTCGGACATGGTGAACCTTTCGACCCTAGATCACATGGCGGTCCTTCCAACCTGTTCATGAGTACCGAGGAAGGCCAAGGTTTGATGCTGGATCACTTCGATGAGGGGTATCTAAAAAATTGGGCTGGGCCAGAGCATTGGAAACTGAGGAGAGTTCGACGAGGTAAGCCGAGACTGCTACGAAGTTGGACAAGTATGCTCAACCATTGCCATACGTAGATGTGACTGCCACAACGTCCACTACCGCACCTCGTCAAAGAAAAGAGAAATTGCCCTTTGTGATTGATTTCGAAGGTCCCGCATCCATGACTAGTAAAAAGCTCTTTGAAGCTGGAACAAAGACCGCCACGACTCTGCCAGTTCCAAAGCTCAAGAAGCGCAAGGTTGCAGGTGCAAAGAAGGGCAAAAAGGCAACACCGGAAGTCGACGTCGAAGAAAGAGACGAACATCTTCTGCCAGACGACATGCACTTTAGCAGTCGGCAGCTGCTACGACTTTTCTTGAAACCCAAGTTCACGGTGAGCGAATATCTGCCCCGCTCTACTTCGAGAATGTTCTAACACCCTTTTCCGCATGGCATAGTTGAAGATGAGGCGACAGGGTGCGGTTGCGAAACAGCTGGAAGGAGGTAAGCTGCCGTCGCTGAATCGCAACATAGTGCTATGGACCACTGACTTAGCATTCCAGGTCACGACGCAGATCTTGACGAGAACTTCTGGGCCCAAGCTGCGGCTGAAAAGGCTGAGTACGAAGCTGCCGGAGCAATCGACGATGACGGTACGTCTGTTGAGCTCGGAGGGGACAATGACCTCGTGGCATGTTACTAAGCGTTGAGAATTTCACTTTTAGGAGATGGTGCTCCAGGTGGATTTGACACCCAGTTCTTCCACGACGATGTGGACGCAGAAGATTACGCCTTGGTAGATGATGGGATTTTAGGAGAAGACCCGGAAGGCGGCGATACAACGAAGCCTGAAGAAGATGATCTCTGGGCCGGTACGCAGGGGCAACTCAAGCGCGCTCGTCCGGATAGTGTGCATTATGCAAAGAAGGCCAAGAAAGTGGACGTGAAGCGACTTAAGGATAACATCTGGAGAGGTCTGCAAATTCAGGAAAAGCCTGACCAGGATGATTCAGAGGTGAGATATGGGGAACACTGTATTTGAGAGCCATGGTGAATCTGCGACTGACACGAGCTCAAATTTGTCTATCGATGCAGGCCGCGACAGAAACGCCTACAGGGGAGGATGGCGAAGCTTTGACAGAAGCACGCGAATTCTCGAGCGTCATCTCGAATTTGCGGACGAACTACACCAATGAGAAGATGTCCGAAATCTCGACGTCATTCTGCTTCATTTGCCTCTTGCATTTAGCGAACGAACAAGGACTTAAGATCGAAGTTGGTTCAGAGGGCAAGCTTGAGGCTTTACCAGAGGAGGAGGACGTCCGAGCAGAGGAAGTTGGTAATTTGGAGGCCTTGAAAGTGTGGAAGGTAAGACACCGCTTCATTGAAAATGCAGACGAAAGCGTAACTGGAAGCTAGCACTGATACTCATCCTATCTATCTATCAATCAGGATCTGAATGCCGGTAAAGCCGCATAGTCTTTGACAAATAGGCTTATAATGTGTGCAGATTCGGTTGTAGCGAATGAGTTCATGTACTGTCGTAACGGAGAGATGATCTTTCTAGCTATCTATGGTTCTTTGACATTGTACATCCCTAGAAGACCTATCGAGCTATCCGGCAGAGGGACGGCGCCGGTCGTTGGGTCGCGCGCGTCATCCGACGGCGGTGGTGGTAGCTGATTGTTTACACTTGACTTCGATTGCTCGACTGGGACCTCTCCGATGATCGCTGATGCTGCAAGCTGAGAGAACGAGCCGGTATAAAGCTTTGTCATATTCAGCTATAGCGCTACAAGATAGGAGAGCTTCCCTACGTAGCTGCAAGGCATAACGGCGCAGTTAGATAGCCAATTTCGTTAACATAAGAAACTGTCCAAAGCCTTTACCTGACGCTGGATCTCAATGGCAAGTCCTCATCGGCGTTGGCTGCATAAAAACCGGCATAGACTGAGCCGTTCTACCTCCTCAGAAACACTTTCTTCCTCTCCCGTTGAAGCGGACAGAAGCCGCTCCAGAGCTTGCGTCGCGAATCAAGAATTACATCTCGGAACACTTCCGAGACACACACCCAGAAGCATATGCTTCGGACGCCGCGCAGTTGTACACATTGCGACGAGAATGGCTGCAAGGCAACGGTGAACCCGACATTCATCCCACTTCTCTGGATGGATTGACACTGTAAGCCTCCCTGGCGGTCTCAATTCTCAGTTCCGTTTGCTTAAGCGATATTCATGGGGCAGCTACCATGCCCAAATTTCGTTTCTTTTGACTAAATTTCCCTCAGACGTAAGCACTCCAGACATGCCCGTCTCATAGTAAACGCAGGCTCATTTTTTGATCTTTGGAGAATGTAGATTGACATGTCCTTCACGTACCATTTACCGTTCCCATCATCGTTTTCCTTCCAAGCGGAATCCACGATATCAAGGCCCTCCCTGGTGTTCGAAAGGTCAGCATTGTTGTACAATATCGCCGCGGTCTATTCGGGACTAGCAGCTGTCGAGAACCGGGGAGACGCCGAGGGAATCAAACGAGCATTAGCTTATCTGCAGGTAGGCTCATGTGGCTTGCCAGCTCTGCTCGAGATCTCACTAATCACAGCCTGGCAGTCCGCTTCCGGGACGTTGACTTATCTCCGAAAGGAAGTGCTGCCCACTTTGGCTTCGGAGACGATTCCCAACTATGACGGGCCGTCGTCAGACGATGCAGGTTATGACATGACAACGTCGTATATCGAGACAATGGAGATCTTCTGCTTGGCTCAAGCCCAGGAATGCTTTTGGCAGAGGGCTATGGGCGAAAAATACACAAACGGTGTGATCGCAAAATTGGCAGCAAAGGTCCGTAAGTTCCAGATTCGAGCGAGATCGCAGAAATCTGATCGCTTTGGACTCCATGACGTAGGTCGCTGAATACTACCGGCTCAGTCTCGATGCGGCCCGAACAGGCTCAGAACCCGCTATAGATCACATTCCCCAAGTACGCTTGTGCTAATGGTCAGCTTGACGAGGCGGGGCATTAACATACGGCTTGAGCTGCCCATAGAGTTGGCTAGCGCATATGACCGCGAAGAAGCTCTACTTTGAGGCTGTATCACAGTATCGTATGAGTCAGGAGGACCTCGGAAAACAGAGGTTCGCAATCTTGCCTATTCTGTAAACGATGTCCCGCAAGCGTTGATAGCTCAAGATATTCCAGGTATGGAGACGAGATTGCCCGTCTGACTGTTGCAGCAGCAGCGCTACGACAAGCTACGAACGAATCGAAACGAGCTCCGACCGACCTAGCTCTACAGGATATCAAGGTGAATTGCAAGAGAAAGACCGCTTTGAAATATTCATTATCGAAACTGATTCTGATCGATTTCAGGGCCTCCAAGAAGCTTTGAATACGAATCTGGGCCGGGCAACAAGGGACAATGACCTCATCTACGTTAGTCCTATCCCTCCACCAGGACAATTATCGGCGATTCTTCCTGCAGGAATGGTTAAGCCGATCCTGCCAAGCGCAATCTCTCAAAGCCTCGACTGGCTCAAAGAAAAGCCTGGCTATCCGCTATTTGGCGGTCTCGTACCCTACGGCGTTCACTTGGCGCTCGGTAAGATCAAGATTCAATCTTTCGATTTCCATTGCGCTTTACTGACCTCTCCCTTTTTCAGAAATCTACGAGGATAGAAAAGGGAACCTGATACAGGATGAGCTGGAGAAGGAAGCGGATAGGATCGATGGCTTGACCGCAACGTGAGTTTGCCCAGTCCAAAATGATGATTATGTGACATTCAATAACGGAATTCTGCCTTCCGCGGCCGTCGTCAGGCGTCTGCAAACACTTGGTCTGCCTGGTTCTATAACAGCATTGGAACGTCCAGTCGGTCTACCTCCATCCCTCCTCAAGAAAGCAGAGGAGGTCTTCGTGGAAGGAGGCCTGCAGAAGCTGCAATATCTCATTGGGGAAATCAAGCAACATGCTCAGAACAACGCAAACTTGCTGGATCAAGTGAGTTTTGCGCCAGCAATACCTCGGTACGATCTGTTCTGACGCGATGCAACAGGCGCTAGATTTGCTCGACCAAGAAGCAGTTGAAGAGGAGCAGATGCTGGAGCGATATCCCGAACTTCTCGGCAAAGCCGAATCATCCGCTGTTTCGAACCGCCCGTATCTCGAACAGGCAGATCAATATAGAACTCTGTTGAAGCGCGTCCGCAAAAGCGATGAAGAGGTCCGCTCGAAGTGGGATCAGTGGGCTCCGCTCGTCAACATCTTGGCCGGGGGCGAAGTAAGTCGTTAAAATCCCTTGGCGAGACATTTGTTGAACTGATATTGATGACCATTATAGGAGGCCCTCTTGAAGCACGTCCCAACATCAGGAAAAAGTACTGACGCCAATGCAGAGCTGCCCGCTGCCGCTCGGCCACTACAAATGATGCTCGAAGATCTCGACGATGCTCGCGCTCACCGAGCCCGCTTGGTCGCAGAAGCCAAACGGGTGGCATCGAAGGATGATATACGCCCGCAAGTGTTGGAAATGACTACGAAGCTAGTACATGGAGCACCTGGCGGGGTCGTTAAGCCAGAGATGTTTGAAGACCTGTTTGACAAAGAGCTTCGCAAATATCATCGATTAGCCGGCGAAATGCAGGATCACATACGCCAGCAGGAGAAAAGCCTTGAAACATTGGAGGTGAGTTCAGGCTCTGAACAGTTGCGGTATACACCATAAGAAAGGCTGATTGGTCCCTCCGTCGGTTGTGTCCCTCAGGAACGTAACAATCAATTCTTGTCACAAAGGCAGGATGATTCTAGGGTGCGCTTCAGGGAAAAGCGCCTACAGGAGATGGAACAAGCATACTGGAAATGGCGAGAGATTCTTAGCAACTGTGAGGAAGGTTTAAAAGTGAGCTGGGTACGACTCTTAGCGATTGAGGGATAACGCTCATGTACGATCAACATCACGCCGCTCGAAGTTCCATAGCCAGCTTGGTGTCCAGATGGCCCACTACAAGGACAATGTTCAGGCTTGGGTTTATAACCGGCGGTCAAACACTGAGTCAGCATTTACAATAGCGGCGAATCGCGAAGGGCCTCACTCAGATATTTTTATGGTTCTCTCGTCATAGACATCTCATGGGTCAAAGGACTCGAGACACAAATGAAAGTAGAAAGTCGGCTGAAGACTTCAAACCGCCACCCGCCGCATTGATGACAGAGCCCGTTGCCCAACGATTGACGCTTCCGCCTCCAACGGCCGCTGGTTGGGAATCCGCTGAAGACTTCTTGCCACCACCACCGGCCTCGAGCAGAGCGAAGCGTCAGACTGAGCTTGTGAGACCAGATGAACCGCCAGTCACTCCGTCACGCCGGACTACGCGAAGCTCAGCGATCACGCCGAGCGTTCCGATATCGTCGGGCGCCACAGTCAAGCCGCCGAGGAAGAAAGGAGGCATGGCGGTGTAGCGTCGAGTCTATGCTCTTGTTTCGTTCTTGACTAGTACTATTACGTCACTACATCGGAGAATTTAGTATCCTGCGTTAAAATGCTAGGGAAACGCACGAGCACCTGTGCGAAGGGCATTATTGACAGGCGCGTTTGCGATTACATCATGCATGTTGTTCTGTAATATTTTGAGTGGCCCAGGGCGCAAGAGCGGATGATGACATGTCGATTTCGATCGTCGGCGAGCGGAACTCGCGATCATGGCACGTGGCTCGGCGATGTTCTCGGCATCCTCGGCGGACCTCGGCGTTTGTGAACGGTTTATCGTCCGCGGATTCACACCTTTTGCCAGCCAAAAGAGACGCGAACTTCCTCACAACCCAACCCCTACGTGCAAAGCAGAGAGTAGATCCACAACTCTGACCTTTCACTTTACTCTCCTATATGCAATCGCGATTGACCATCTCAAAGGCATACTCGGGGATACCTGAAACGGCTTGGTCTCTCACTTCACTACTTCCCTAAACGCTCAGCCCGTGGGGTGGATGCCGGGGGGTCGAGACGACATCACAAGCTGACGTAGAGAGTGCACAAACTCGATAGAGCGATACCACCAAAAGAGATCTAGTCAACGGTTAAAACATACTCATCAACGTAGACCATATCTCGCCACCGGCTATACATCGAGGATCACTTCGGACTTTCCTCTTCTCAACCACCACCGACAGCAAATATACCGCCTGCCACTCGACCGAACGCGCGCGACGTCTACCCTGCCATGGAGGAAGAAGCTGGTCAAGCACGACTCGACGATGAGGACAGACAAGAAAGGGATGAAGAAGGGACATACACCACGCAGAATGGTTTGAGAAGCTTTATCCCGCTACGAACCTCTCGAGCGTGTGATGTGATTATTCCAGCTAGTGATCCGATGTCTTTGCTTGAACTGATTTAGCTTCGTTCCCATTTTCGTATATAGATTTGCAAGCTGCGGTACGCGCGTGGGCGAACTTGTTCGAAAAGAATGATACTAAACCTTAACCGATCGATCGTTTTTGCCACGATGCAGGAAAGTGAAGGTGAGTTCGCCCGAATACGTCACCTGATGTAAATACTCATGGTTCTATGGCTGTTCCAATGACCCTTCTTTCCGCTCAGTGTGACGGAGGAGACCCATGCACAGCGTGTCGACTACATCTCTCGGTATGCGTGTACAGCGGCACAACTCGAAGACAACTGTTACACATTGCATCTAGTCGGACCGAGACCCCTGAGGTGAATGCAGGAACAGGTTCGAGCAGCAGTCAGGCTGGTTTACCCGTTTCCAGCGGAGCGTCGAGCTTTTCATCGTTGCGCGATTCAGCAATCCCCCTGTAAGCATTCGCGGTCTAGCATATACGCTCCACGCGACCCGCCTGATCTGGGTTTATGTTCTCGAAGTCCGTCTCCGTTCGGATCTGGTTCTCGCGATAACTTCCCTGACCCACAAAGTCAGGCGTTCGCCAAACAGAACAAGAGGAATCGACCGGACTCGGATCGACCATACGATAACTTCTTCGGAAACTTTGGATCGCACAGCTTTGAGCCAGACTCTCGTACGTCTTATGGAGATCGGTCACAGGGTCAAGATTTGCCACCTCCTGTCTTCGAGCCCGTGTCGAATTTCTCTCGGACTGCTATATCCGAGTCTCCTCGATTCTCTTCAGGCAGCTCGCTCTATGCGCCAGGCGACTACCCATTCACCACAAATACGTATGGTTCTGTTCCCGGCCCCGCGGGACCGTCAACATCGTCCCGGTCTCGCATACCTGGTGACCACGAACGACAAAGACAGTTCTCTGCGTCAGGCCACGGATTTCCCAGTCTCAGCGATCTTCCAAATGACCCGCCATCCCCCGTTTCCTCCGGAGACAAAGGCCCTAACAGGTCTGCCTCCCTTCGCCGATCGTCCGGTAAGCACTGGAGGTTCATTGGATGTCAGATGGAACGTCTAATCTCGGATGTACTGAACGCTTTGCAGGATCTCCGACATTGGACGTCTTCCGCACAGAAACTGACGCATTTGGCAATGCTGGGTTGACTACATTCCGCGCCGGCATGAATGTTCGCCACATGAAATACTGGGGTAAGTGGGGTTTTGATACTCTCTTCTGGATCGTGACTACACGATGTCAGCCGTGATAACATGCTATGT
>Ga0308160_10007753_pt1 | contig 10580 bp, 8 predicted proteins | sample PhyFR1_FD_201036 | JGI IMG/M metagenome (GOLD analysis project Ga0308160, IMG submission 201036) | Phyllosphere microbial communities from UC Gill Tract Community Farm, Albany, California, United States - DLSLF.R1 | ecosystem: Host-associated > Plants > Phyllosphere > Unclassified | place: USA...
ACGATGGAACAATAGGTTTGCAGGCGATAAAGACGTGCAGAGGAATTACCGTCGTGCAGAACCCCGCCGAAGCTGAAGCCTCGGACATGCCTTTTAGTGCTCTTAGATATGTGGATGTCGACCATGTGCTCAGCGTAACTCAGATAGGGCCAACGCTACTAGAGCTGCTTAATGCTGACATATCGCCAAGCACCGGCGATCAGCACAGTAGCGCGTCGAGCACGCCGAACTGGATCGATATCGAAAACCGCATTAGCGCTAAGGACAGCGATATGGATGATCTAGAGCAAATCGGCAAGTTGTCATCACTTACTTGTCCAGAGTGTAACGGCGCGCTATGGGAAATTCGGACTAAGGGACCAATTCGCTACCGCTGTCATACTGGTCACGCGTTCACCGCCAAGGTACTGGAAGCATTGCAGAGTGAAGCAGTCGAAGATGCTATTTGGGGCGCCATTCGAGCGCTACATGAGCAGGGGCGTCTCTTCAACAAAATGGCCGAAAAAGAGCTTCTGTCCGGCCATCAGGGCGGAGCTGCTGAGTATCAGGCTATGGAAGCTCAGGCACATGCCCATTCACAGGCACTACGGCAAGTGGTTGCTGCTCGTGCTTTGTTGCCCAAGACGGAATCGTGACTGAGGCGCCTCGCCCAGATCTTGGAAAGCGCTGATTTATTCCTGAGCTCGTCGTGCCGATGCTGCGCGGTGCTGGCATGAGGGTGCATCCATTTTTCCCATGTCGACGATGAAGCAAACAAGCTTTTCGGATGCCGAGTTCGCCAGCAAGAAAAAGCTGACTCGACGCGAACGCTGTTTGGCCGAGATCGATGCCGCAACGCCGTGGCCGGCGCTGGTGGCTGCTGCTGTCGCACTAACCAAACGGCGACGTCGTAGCCGCCCACCGATGAAATTCTTGCCGGACCCGGTCGACCAACATCTTCGCCTTCCTGAGTGCCCAAGGCATCCCCACCGAGATTGTGATCGGCGAGGTGAACATCAACGGGAAGAACGAGTTCGACGCCACGGTGGACCTGATCCGCGACGAGGCGTCGGGTATTAGGCCGTTGGCAGGACCGGAGTCGGTCCATGCCTGGATCTCGCTTGGCGACGACATGATCGTCGACGCCGCGCTGCTACCGAGAATGGCGAAGTACTATGGGGTGCCCGACCGCTGCAACGACACGATCTTCATCGGTCGTGCGAACGGACTGTTCGCGCAATAGCGCATTCGCTACGTACCGATTGTCGCCAATTCCGAGTTTTTTGCGAAAACGAATCCTCCAGATCCAATGCAACTGCTCGACACCTGGCGGAACCGATGAGCGTAACAAGTAACCCGACTCGACCCAAGCACCGGAGTAGCGTCACGCTAGCGCCGTGCCGACGCTCGCCTAAGAAGGCGTAACAAGACTCTCCAGATGCTCCGAAGGCAACAACTGGGTACACTGAGCCGTGCCGACGCCTAGTGTCGGGTGGCCAAGAGCGGACCTTCGTGATCCTTTCGCTGCCCAAGTAATACACGCATTGGTTGTTGTGCAGTGCTAGCGTGACAATCCGAGTATTTTGACCGCTTACGTTGCTGTATTGTAGTCGGCATTTATTCGGTGACGGTTCAAAGGAAACGACATGGGTTCTCGAGGGGCAGTAATCATGGGCTTCTTTGGCGCGGTGTTTGCAGCGCTGACAATGCGCTTGCAATGGGGAATCGGGGGCGCCATGTTGGCATTGCCTTTCATCGTCTTCCTGGCCATTGGAGCAGCCGCAGTACATGTAGTACGCTCGGCGGGTAAGAGCGTTGTTCTTTCGGAACGAACCAAAAATGCGCTGGTATGGAGCAGCATCGGTGAAGGGATCGGCATCTTCTTAGTATCGAACGTTGTTAACAACTTGCACCGCCCTGATTTGCTTCTGCCAGCGATTGCTCTCGTCGTTGGCCTGCATTTTCTTCCGATCGCTTACGCCGCGTCCTTTCGTCCTTTTTATGTACTCAGCGCGTTCTTGTTGCTAGCTGCGGTAATTGGCTTTCTTGCTGCAGCACCAGTCGGTGGTGAAATTGCCGGAATTGCATCAGCCCTAAGCCTTTGGTTCGCCTCGATTGCTGCCATCAATCGGGATTTGCATGCAAAACGAGCGTCAATGGCGTGCAGCTGATAGGCACTGTTAAGCGAGCTCAGCTGCTAACTTCTCTCGGGCGGAACCAGAAGTCCAAAAATTAAAAATCGGATAAATTTTTGGACCGTTTAGACGACTGATAACATTTAAATGAAGTACATGAACGTTACGTTAGAATCAGTAACTATCGATAATTTTGAGGTTCTGATGGATATGGAACTGCCACCACAGCAGGCTCGATTCCTTGCCAGTAATGCATATTCGATCGCACAAGCACACTACTATGCTGACTGGCGGCCGCGCGCGATTTACTGTGATGGCAGCCCAGCAGGCTTCGCTTTGTACGATGTAACTGGCAATGACGAGCCGGGACACTATGCAATTTACAGGCTTATGGTGGACTACCCTCGTCAAAATCAAGGGATAGGCCGCCGTGCAATGGAGTTACTACTAAAGGAGATCCGAGGTTTCGCAGATGCCCGCCGAATTACCATTTGCTACAAACCTGAAAATGCCACCGCTCGGGAGTTCTACGCGTCGCTGGGTTTCGTTGAAACTGATATCGATGAGCTTGGAGAAATGGTAGCGGAGATAGTGCTGCAATAGCTCTCTGAAAAGTGGGTGCTGCCTGAGCCACGCGCCAATTCGACGGATTTGAGCACTTCAAGCAAGCGCTCAAATTCGATAGGTTTTTGCATCGTAAGATCAACGCCAGCTGAGTATAATTGTTCAATAGTATCGGGACTTGCATAACCAAGTAAGGCTACTATCTTAGTGCCTTTGGAGCCATCCAACTTTCGTAATTGGCGACATAATGCGATACTATCTGCATCTTCAAACCCGACAGCGATAAAGATCACCTCCGGCTCGAATCTAGCTAGTCGCTCCGCCACCTCATGACAACATCTCACAGTAGAAGCACCGTAACCAAGTGTCTCAAGTACGAGCGCAAACACATCTCGAACATCATCGTCTGGTTCAACTATAAGCACCTTTAATGGCACAGTAGCATGCCTTAGCATTGATGTACTTTCGATGTGGAATTGAAAAATTTCTTAAATTTTGAATGCAATATTGCAACAATCTCACTCAACATTGGCCCCTTATTGTATGACTTGCCTCTAGTGATTGTCGATGCTGAATCTGCCATCTCAACAGTCAAAAAGCTTATCGAACGTCCTCTAAGTGTGCTGCATGCTGAAATGAAATTATAGCAGACGACCCCTAGCCGACTGTACAGCATACGGGCAAAGGTCTCAGCTGCTTACGACGGCAACATGGCCGGCAGGCACGGCATCGAATCAATTTGGTGCCATCGCTGTCTTCGCTCTAAAGGGCGGTAAAGTACCCGGTCTATAGTTTCCTGACGCAAGCCTAGTTCACATAACTCTGCGGCTGCGTCAGTGGCCCCATGGGAAGCTGAGGCATTGATTGCTGCTTCGATCAGGAGAGCTGTGTGAGTATCGGTTCGCTTGTCCATAGAAGAACCTAGCGCACTCTAATAAGTTTAGCATTGATAATTATCAACCACTGCTCATATGGAATTGCCCGGATCAAAAGTGAAGGTCAGGTGGTATCACGACTGGACGTGGCGAAGCCCAACTTGCGCGCAAACCTTGGACAGTAAGCGCACATGTGCTGGACCGCATGTCGCTCGCCAAGGTGATGCGTTGGGCCGATTCTGCCAGGTCGGGTAACCACGACGAGTCCAACGTCATCTCTGTAAGCACACTTACGAGGAAAACTATACGTCAGCTGACCTTGCATGGGGTTGAAGCATTCAGCTTGAAGACCCAGGAACATGCTAGCCGTGACCTTGCATGCTTTGCCCGTCGTGATTTTAGCTAGTGTCTTTCATGGCGACTGGCAGCATTAACCGGATGCATGGCCACGCCATGCATGAGACAATATTTGTATGATGACGCTAGACGACTACCGCGCCGTGTTTCGTGCCTCCCCCTATCCTTACCTGGTGATGGCCCCTAACCTCACGATCATCGGCGCGAGCGGCGCATACCTTCGAGCGGTGCGCCGGTCGGAAGAGGATATCGTGGGGCGCTACGTGTTCGAGGCTTTTCCCGAAAACCCGAACGATCCCGCCGCCACCGATATATCGGAAGTGAAAGGCTCCCTACTTCGGGCATTGGCGAAAGGCGAACCGGACACGACTGCTTTTGTACGATATGCGGTACCGGTGAGCACGCCTGAAGGGATCAAGTTCGAAGAGCGCTACTGGAGTACGGTGCATACGCCTGTATTGAACGACGAAGGAGAAGCAATACTCGTTATCCAGAACCCCGTCGATGTGACTGATCTTTACCGCTTCGACGAACAATCGCAGGTCGCCACACTCCAGCTGACGCCCCCCGGTGCGAGCAATGCGGAAAACTTCAATCGCGCCCAGATGCACGAAGCGCTCTCGCGCATCCTCAATAACGAACGCGAACACTTGCGCAGCCTGTTCAACCAGGCACCCGGATTTGTCGCAGTTCTGATGGGGCCGAAACACGTGTTCGAGATGGTGAATGAAGCCTATTACCAGCTCGTCGGTCATCGCGAACTGATAGGCAAGGCCGTATGGGAGGCTCTGCCCGAAGTCGCGGGCCAAGGTTATGAAGAGCGCCTCGATCAAGTCTACAGGACTGGCAACGCGTGGCGAACCCGCGCGATGCCGATCGCGGTGCAGCGCGATCGCAACGGTCCCATCTCCCAACGCTATATCGACCTGGTGTACGAACCGTATAAGGATCAGTACGGCACAACGATCGGTATCTTTGCGCAGGGATATGACGTTACCGACGTTGTCGAGGCACAGGCCGCCAAGCGCGAAAGCGATGAGCGCTTACGCGACGGTATGGATGCGGCAAAGATGGTCGTCTGGGACTGGGACCTGGCAACCAATCACCTGGTGTATTCCGAAAACATTCAGCTGGTACTTGGCTATTCGCCTGCCACGATGAGTGACATCGCCGCGTATGTGCATCTTGACGATCGCGATCGGCTTTCCGACGCACATAGAAGAGCCCTAGAAGGTGATGGCACCTATCAGGAAGTCGTGCGTTACCACCGTCCCGACAACGGCTTGCAGATATGGGTGGATAGTCGCGGGAAGGTCCAGTACGACGACCACGGGACGCCGTTGCGTATGCGCGGCGTCACGGTCGACGTGACCGAGCGTTATCAAGCCGAGCTGGAGCTACGGAACGCGAATCGCAAGAAAGACGAGTTCCTGGCAATGCTTGCGCACGAACTACGCAATCCTCTCGCGCCCATCAGTACTGCCGCAGAAATGCTGAGGCTGACAAGCCCGAGTGACGAGCGCACGCGGAAAGCAAGTGAAGTCATTAGTCGTCAGGTAAGACACATGACATCCCTTGTGGACGACTTGCTCGATGTTTCAAGGGTGACACGTGGACTGGTGCAGCTTGAAAAGGAGTATGTTGACGTCAAGTCGGCAGTGTCGAGTGCCGTGGAACAGTCCCGGCCTCTTATCGAAACAAGAAAGCATAACCTGACCGTCAGGACGGATGCCGCGCACTCTACCGTCTTGGGCGACCGAACGCGCCTGGTACAAGTCATCGTCAATCTGCTCAACAACGCAGCAAAATACACGCCTCAGGGTGGGGAAATCGCCTTGGCCGTCCACGCCTCGCACGACTGGATCGACATCAGCGTTACCGATAATGGCATCGGTATCGAGGCCAATCTTTTGCCGCAGGTATTCGACCTGTTCACCCAGGCCGAACGGACCCCGGACCGTACACAGGGCGGGCTGGGGATCGGTCTTGCCCTTGTGAAAACCATGGTGACCTTGCATGGTGGGACAGTAAATGCCAGCAGCGCCGGGGCAGGCAGAGGGAGCACGTTCACGATATCCCTGCCGGCCGCGCGCGCGGACCGGCAGGAACGCGTCATCGCCCTGGATGGGACTGGCGATGAGGGGGGCGCACTTTCAGTCAAGGTCATGATCGTCGATGACAATGTGGATGCGGCTGAATCGCTTGCTGCATGGCTGGAGGCGATGGGACATACGGTCAATGTGCAGTCCCATCCCTTCGCAGCAATCACAGCCGCTGACATCAATCCGCCTCAGGTCTACGTGCTGGATATCGGTTTGCCGGAAATCGACGGATATGAATTGGCGCGACGCCTTCGCAAGGCGTCAGCCAGCCGCGATGCTTTGTTCATTGCACTCACTGGTTATGGTCAGACGCATGATCGGATTCTCTCGAAATCCGCTGGCTTTGATCATCACTTCGTTAAGCCTGTGGATCTGGAAAAGCTGGGTGAACTGCTGGTGAAAGTGCGGACCGCCTGAGCCAGGCATATACGTTTGCTGCCGAGTCTCGATATCCGCCCAGCCTTGATGTGTCCCGGCCGCAGAAAGCGCGATGCCGCGAAATGCGAAGCGAACCACCGGTCAGTCGCAGGCTGGACCCGACCCAGCGTCGGAAACGCAAGTGATCGTTTAGAGGTCAATGCAGCTGGTAACAGCGGAATTTCGGAGCCTTGTTCGACTAATAATGCCTAACAAAGCCTACTAGCTGCTCTGATTGTAACAGTCGCGTACACTGGGCCTTATTGCCGTCCGTTACCGGCCTGCTATGTTGAAAACTATGCCTGATGTCGGCTGGAAACGAAACATCGGTAACTCGACTGTCCAAAACGGCCGCCACTGCACGAACGGAGGCCAATTGAACTGTCGACGCCATCGAAAATTGGCCATAAAGTTTGCCGTCCGCTTTTGTCAACACAATAGGCCAGAAGCCGATATTGCCCTTGACAGGAAAAAATGGAACATAAGCCATCGGCGTTGCGTATCATTCGATTCGCTATGCAGCAGATTAAGGCTACGGAAGTAACTGGCTGCGCTACCCCGACAATCTAGGGGTAACATTTTGTTTTACGTTAACGTTATAAAAGTGCTATCAGATTTAGTTTTTGCATGCGTCTTATATACTCGTTATTTACGTGACGCGCTATATTTCGGCTGTACGTAGGTTAACCTCGTACTCGCCATTACCCGTGCTATGCTCGGCAGAATGATTTTTTGCCTTGGAGCACAATACCAAATATGCGCAAATTGTTTCGTATCGGGATCGCGCCAATGCTTGCCCTCTCAACTGCGGGTGCGACATTGGTCTTGACGCTGGGTCTCGTAGAGTTGATCGGTAGCGCCTCTTCGAGACAAATCGAAGCCGACATCGGTCAAAGCCTGGCTGAACTGGCATTTCAGACCACCGACAAACTCGACCGCGGCATGTACGAGCGTTATCGGGAAGTGCAGCTGCTGGCTGAGCGCTATGAGATCGCCGAGAACGACGTCCCGATAGTGCGAAAACGCGAGGTGCTCGCTAGTATGCAGGACACCTATCCCTACTATGCGTGGATTGGCCTCACCGATACCTCCGGTAAGGTCAAGGTTGCGACGAAAGGAATGCTGGAGGGAGCGGACGTATCGAAGCGGCCGTGGTATGCAGCCGCCTACCGTGAAGACCACTTGACGGACGTGCATGAAGCCGTACTGCTGGCCAAGTTGCTACCAAACCCGACTAACGAACCAAAGCGCTTTTTCGACGTCGCGTTTCCCTATCGGGACAAGGACGGCAAAATTCTGGGCATCCTTGGCACGCATCTGAGCTGGCAGTGGGCGCGCGATATCGACGATTCAGTGTTGAAACCGCTTGCCAACCGTAAGTCTGTCGAGACAATTATCGTCAGCCGAAATGGACGCGTCCTTCTCGGGCCAGACCAGTACAAGGACGTAGTACTGCCGCTCACCAGCTTCGACGCTTCCCGAACGAAAAAGAACGGTTATGTGACCGAAATGTGGCCTGACGGGAAGCGATACCTCGTCGGGTACAGCCAGAGCCAGGGTTACAGGGCCTATCCAGGCTTCGGCTGGACAGTTCTGGTACGTCAGAACCTTGATGATGCCTATCGTCCTGTATACCGCCTCAAGAGCCGCATTATTTGGGGCGGCGTGCTGGCCTCGATCATAGTGTCTCTTCTTCTATGGTTCATTGCCCGTCGGGTCACGGGACCGCTGCGTACTATCACGCATCATGCGAACGAACTTCGACACGGCAAGGCCGCGTGCATGCCCGCAATCGATAGCCACCTCAACGAGGTCAGTATCCTGGAAAAAGCCATCAACGCATTGCTAGTTAACCTACAGCACAAGGAAGCTGGATTACGCGAGATGAATGCGACCCTGGAGTCTCGTGTGCAGGCCCGTACTGAAGATCTAAGCAAAGCCGTTGCCGAGACACAGATAGGTGAGCGTCGCGTACGCGCAATTATCGACACGGCCCTCGATGCATTTATCGGTGTCGACGACAAAGGCTTGATAACGGACTGGAACCCCCGAGCCGAGGAGATTTTCGGTTGGTCGCGCGAGGAAGTCCTTGGACGTTCCGTTTCCAAGACCATCATACCGGAAACGCATCGCCACGCGCACGAGCGGGGCATGGAGCGCTTCTCCCTCTCGGGAAGCTCCGGGGTCGTCGGAAAGCGTCTTCAACTTTCGGCGCTACGACGTAATGGTGAAGAGTTCCCGGTAGAGATGACAATCGGCCTGATCAATGCGGGCGAAGAGCATTTCTTCGGCGCCTTCGTGCAGGATATCTCTGAGCGCAAGAAAATCGAAGACGAGCTGGCACGTGAACGCGAACTGTTGAACGTCGTTCTCGATTCGATCGACGTCGGCGTAGTCGTTTGCTCGCGCGACGGCGATATCACCTTGTTTAACCGCGCCGCACGAGACCTGCATGGACTGCCCGCCGAACGCATTCCGCCGTCACGGTGGGCACAGCATTACGATCTTTTTGCAGCCGACGGACTGAGTAGGCTCGAGCCCGAGCAAATTCCACTCTACCGGGCATTGCGTGGCGACGTCGTGAAGAACGTAGAGATGATCGTCAAGCCCAGGCATGGGCGGCCGCACTTCTTGTTTGCCAGCGGACGCGCATTGCATGCGCAGGATGGCAGCAACATCGGTGCCGTCATCGCGCTGAAAGACGTGACGGAACTAAAAGAATCCGAACGCCAGCTAGAAGCCAACGAGCGACTCTTACGGACCATCACGGATAATCTCCCGGTACTGATTGCATACATTGACCGCGACGAGCGGTATCAGTTCGCCAACGCGACCTACGAGAAATGGTTCGGAATTCCGCCATCGGCGATTGTAGGTAAAACCGTAAAGGATGTCCTTGGTCCCGAACTGTACGAAGAAGGCAAGGAAGCGCTTCACAAAAACTTGGCGGGTCACCCGGTGCGTTTCCAAAGCCAAGTCCAGGATCCTTCCGGCACGCGCTACGTAGAGATCGTCGGTATTCCGGACTTTAGAGAAGGTGAGCCGGAAGGCGTGTATGTCTTGACAACTGATGTCACCGCGGCAAAACGTCACGAAGAGGAACTCAGCAGATTAGCAAGAGTGGACACCTTGACCAGTCTGCCGAACCGTCGCAGCTACGAGGAGCGGCTTGCGGAAGCACTTCAAAGGGCGAACCGTACTGGCGGCGGTCTGGCCCTGATGTTCCTCGACGTCGACTACTTCAAGCAAATCAACGATACGCTCGGACACGCCGGCGGGGATATAGTTTTGCAGGAGTTTGGTAGAAGACTCAAACGCTCCGTGAGGACAACGGACGTCGTTTCGCGCCTCGCTGGCGATGAATTTACGATTATTCTCGAGGGTCTACATGAGTCTTGCGAAGCCGGTTTGGTCGCTGAGAAAATCGTTGACGCGTTCATGGAGCCGGTACAAGTCGAAGGGAAAGCTTGGCAGGTGTCCACAAGCATCGGTGTGGCATTTGTGAGGGCACAAGTCATTGATCTAGCCACATTAAGCCACCAGGCAGACACTGCACTATATCGCGCAAAAGCGAATGGCAAAGGCCAGTACGCTATCTTCTAAGACATTTCAAACCACAAACAGCGTCCGGCCCAGGTAGCGGAGATGAACAGTACGTTCTGCTATCCGATTCATCGAAGCCAGTAAGTTATTGACCACAAGTATTCATAGAGGGCTTAACGTTGTGCTTGTAAAAACGAAATTTACGGTCCAAATTATTTTCGGAGAGAAACATTAAAGTCTTGACTACATTGCAACAACGCATTGTTGCGGCGACCGTCATGCTAGTATTGGCGACGTGCACGATCGTTGCCGGACTGTCTTTACATATTGCCGAACTTGAGATTCAAAAGACGACTGGCGACCAGCAAGTTGATCTACTTTCCGCGGCGGCGGCATATCTTGACGGTGATCTCGCAGAGAAACGCGTGCTATTGAAGACAATGGCGGAGGGTATCAATGGATCCCTGCCCGGCGCATGCAACCGCGTTCAGGCGCATATCGAACAATACACCATGTCCCGTGATGAGTTTGCTAATGTGGTCGCGCTCGATAATGAAGGGCTTTTGATTGCCGATTTACATGATCGTACGATAATCGGATCGCAGCGT
>Ga0308160_10007755_pt1 | contig 10577 bp, 9 predicted proteins | sample PhyFR1_FD_201036 | JGI IMG/M metagenome (GOLD analysis project Ga0308160, IMG submission 201036) | Phyllosphere microbial communities from UC Gill Tract Community Farm, Albany, California, United States - DLSLF.R1 | ecosystem: Host-associated > Plants > Phyllosphere > Unclassified | place: USA...
CCCATTTCCCTTCTCCATCCTGCTCTTATGGTCCCCCTCCTTAGGGACGGCGCGCTGACGCGAGCCCCTTCCAAACAGTACTTCGCTTGAGCGCGTCGCCGACGATCGCTCGTGCGCACCCCTCCCTGCGCGCTGGGTCGACCCAGCCTACCCGCACGATCCACATGCGCTCTCACAATCTACGGACGTGCCCTCGACGTTTGAGAGGAATGGAGAGGCTACGACTTCCGCGAGGGAGGGCCGACGGTCGGCCCTCCGTCCAGATGAGCAGGGGCTGGAGCGACGGCTAGAGCGAGAGGATGCGCAAGCGCGCCGCCCAGGGATGCTGCCCGAGCGTTGTCTTCTGTGGCTCGTGAGCGTCCAGTCGTGTTGCGTCTCACCGGTTCCCTTGAGCGAAACAGAGGTTTTGGGGGGGCGACAGGATCCTCTGCCTGGTCTCTGACGGTGGCTGGCCAGAGGGCAGAGGGAGGCGCACGCAGTCGCTCGCCCCTCGCCCGTCCGCCCGCCCGGGAGGACGAAGCGAAAGCACCGGCCGGGCAGACGACGACCGCCCGGCCTTCCACTCTCGACCTTCTGACCGCGGTTTCCTACCCTCTCGAGCACGCAAGGGCCATTCAAGAATCCGGCAGCAAGCGAAACGTCAGCTCTGCGCATCCGAGCACGCACCGCCAGGGAGAACGCCGGCCTCGGACAGCTTTGGGTGCGGCCATGCCCAGTCCCTCGACGCCCGCCCAGCTCCCCACCTGCCTCCTCCGGCCCTCCTATCTGACCCAACCCACTCAGATCTTGCACAGAGCCAGGACGCCTCATCGCTCCAGACGGCCGCTCGACGAGCGTGATCGAGGGCCGTCGGCATGTCGACCTCGACCGCTCTCGACCCAGTAGGGCCGCCGGCAGCTCGGTCGCGGCTGCCGCCCCATCCCGCCGACAACAGCGCTTCAGCACCTCGAGGCTCGTCTCGGATCGACCGGCCTGGAGCCTCGGGTGAGCAGGCCGGCCCGTCCGGACTTGGCTTGGCCAGCTTTGGCAGGAAACGTCCGCGCTCAACGACGGCGGCCTTGACGGCTAGCGAGGATGAGAGCGACGACGCCGGAGAGCCCGGTGCTGCTAGCCGGGCCCATCTCGTCACGCCTCAGGCTGCACCCAACCTGTCGCGGCTGGCGACGCGCGTCCGATTGTCCGAGAGTCCTTCAGGCATTAGTCGTCGGGACGGCTCGGCGCCTGGGCAGTCGAGCACAGGACGGCAGGCGAGTCGACGGCCGCTGCAGGTGGCGATGTCGGGCTCGGCGAGCGCGACCGAAGAGCGACACAAGCGCCGGCGATCGGCGACCGACAGCAGCGACGACGACGACGCCGTGGCCGACGAAGACGACGAGGGAGAGACCCCGACTCGGGCGCGGATAGCATCGGCGAGGGCCGGCTCCTCGTCGTGCGCCACTCGGAGGCGACGGCCGACATCGGTCGTCGAGCACGATGGCGCCTCGGGCGACGACGAGCCGATGGACGTCGACCTACCGATACCGCCGGCAGCGCGCGTCCCTCGGTCGTCGTGGCTCGACAGCCCATCACATTCCGCTCATCGGCCACTGGCGTCGTCATCGACCGTAGCTTCACCGCTTCGCCTGTCGGCGCCGACGCCGTTGCGCTCGAGCGGGTCACCGTACAGCCCATTAGGCGGGAGCCCGAGCGCAGCACTCGCCTCCACGACGTCTGTCCACGCGACGACGTCGGCCTACCGGTCGCCTTTCGCTTCGGCCTCGGCCTCGACCGCCCTTCCGTTGTCGATGCGGCGTCGGCCGCCACTCGTCCGTAATGCGACGGCCGTCCCGGCTCCGCTGACACCTGCGATCAGCAGCCAGAGCGTCAGGCCGCCGACCGAGAACGATCTACATTACTTCCATCCGACGCCGCCGGCATCTGTCGGCCCGCCAGTTGGTGCAATCGATCGCTTCGGCCCTCTGAGGCGCCATCTCGAAGAGGCCTCGCCAACGAGCGCAGTGTCTCTTGAGGCCGGATCGCGCACTTCCAGCTCGCGCACTTCCGGCTCGCAGACGCTTCCCCGGAGATCAGGCGCGATGGATGCTTCGGGCCGGCTGCGCGGTCCGAGTCGGGGTGCCAACGAGTCGTGGCTCGGCATCCGGCGGTCACCTTCTCCTCCGCCCGCTTTGCCGACGCTGGGTCTGGCAGCCCTCGCTACTCATGGGCGCTTCTCACCGCCCGTGACGCCGGTGCCCGAAGGCAGCTCTGGTCCGAGCGGCCGATCAAGCGCTAGATCCTGGGCGCCGATAGGCGACGACGACGGCCACCTAGCCCGGCCGCCCAGTCCTGCCGGGTCCGCTGTGCAAGGCATCCGCGAGCGTCGCAGCTGGCTGGCCAGTCTTTCCGCAGACGGTTTTTCGGCTGCTCCGGTTGCATCGTCGAGCTCGGCAGCCGGAGCACCGAGCCTTCGGCCGTTCCGGCTTCGACCTCAGGCAGTCAGGCCATTGCAGCCCGTGACGACCTCGCCATCATCGTCAGCCACTGCACGGCGAACAAGCTTGCTCGCTCAGCTCGGAAGCGCTAACGAGGCCGAGGAGGCGCTGGGGAGCGAGTTTGTCTCTTCAACCGCCTACCCTCGGTCGCGCTTCGACGGCCTGCACGCTGAAACCGAGGCCCGCCGCCGGTGGACGGCCGCTCTCGGCTCGCTTTCCGAGCCTGAGACGACGACAGCGACAAGCAGTGAGAGCCCGTGGTCGGCTTCGGTGACCGGATCGACGACGCCGCCTTCGCCGCCGCCGTTCTCGGCCTTCCGGCCCTTCCTGCTCGGCAGCGAAGGCCCTCGCGACCGGCCACCGCCACCGACACTTTCGTTTCTCCGGCCTCCGCAGCTGCCGTTGAGTAGCACCAGTAGCGAGGCGCAGGCACTCCCTGCGGCCGTCTGGCCCACGACGGCATCGTCGGCGTCGCATCGCTCTCAGCCCGCCCCGCCCGTCTTGACTGCCGCCTTCAGCTTTGGCGAGGACAGCGACAGCGAGTCGTCAGCCTCCGATATGGGCGATCCTCTACCGGTCAGACAAAGGCCGCCGCCCCCGCCGGTCCTGACGCCGCAAACCAGGCTGCCAGTCATGCTCTCGTCTGGCCTCCATGCTTCGCGGTCCGATGCCGGCAGCACTTTGATCGGCTCGGGCGCACTGCCGTCCTTCGCATCGACGCACGCCTCAGACTGGTCGAGCTTGCTTCCAAGTCCTGATGACGCGGGACTGGCCCGTCGAGTGCCAACTCTCCGGCCGTACGGGGCGGCCGGCCACGGTTTTGGCGAGCGTTTGGCTGCCTCTGCTGTGGCTACGGGGGGGAACGCGTCGCCGACGCCCGTACCAGACTTCCGGTCAGCGACGTCTTCGCCGCTTGCCCCTTCGTTCTTCTCAAGCACCTCTGGATCAGGCGTCGCTCGCACCAGCCTGTCGTTCGATCAGGCATCGACAAGCACGGCCAGCGTTCGGACCGGCGAGCAGCCTTTCGGCGCTGGCTCGCGCCTCGCCGAGTACCTTAGCCGACACAGCGAGCGCCGCCGAAGGCTTCTGCCTGGTCTCGTCGAGGCCGAGGAACGCGAGGCCGAACGGCAGGAAGACGATGACTGGACGGTTAGCCTGCTCGACTGGTTCACCGCGCGGCCGGTGAGTCCCGCTCGACCCTCCCCCTTCCTCTGACGATGCCTGATGTCTTTTGCCTCCCCGATCCAGAACTCATCGGCCGAGCCGGCTGAATTGCAGCAGGCAGAGGAGCAGCTCGCAGCTCGCCGTCGACGCTTACACGAGCTTCGTCGCTCGCGTCCACTCGTCGCACCTTCGGCCAGCTCGACCGACGGGGAGTCGATTCCCAGCCTCGTACAAACTCCGAATGAGCCTCCGCCGACCGCGCCGATGACGACCTCGTCCGTCTGGGACGCGCTTTTCTATCCATCGCCATCGGCCTCGGAGTCGCGTCCGCCGGCAACCGCCGCAACAACCTCCAGTCCTGAGCGATGGGTCCCGGTCTCTCCGACAGCGGCCGCCGCTTTCGGCCCTGGGTTCCTGGCGCCGCGGAGCTCGCGAGAGACGATCATCCAGGAGCTCCTTCGACAGATCTCGGCCGACTTGTCATCCCTCTCCTCCCGGCCGCCGGCGCAAGCATCGAGCTCGCCTCCGTTCCCCTTCCGTCATGAGCGACTTGGGCCTCCACGCCGTCGGGACGGCTCCGGCTGGACCTCGACCGCCTCGAGCGGTCAGCAGCATCCACCGCCAATGCCGCTTGGCCTCGGCAGCCTATTTTCGTCGCTGGCCTCGCCAGCCTCGGCGGCGTTGGGAACCGACCTCCTGACCGAGGATGAGATCGACTTCTCATACGAGAGCCTCATTGAACTCTCGGCCCGCGTGCCGGCCGTCGTCCGGGCGACGCCTGGCTGGGTTGTCGAGGGCCTTCCAGTCTGCAGCTACCGCGATCAGGCGCTCAAGGTCGCCGGCGACATTGACAAGCGCTGCGCAATCTGCCTCGACGATGTGAGTCTATGCGCTGCTTTCACCCGTCACTCCGGTTCATACTGACACCGCTCGCTCTCGCCCTCTGCAGTACGTCGGTCACGACCTAACAATGACGTCTCCCTGCGGTCACTTCTTGCACAAGGGCTGCCTCGAGGTCCGCTTTCTGCGCCCGTCTGCTTGCATCGTGCAGGCACGCCTGCTGACAATCTCGCCTGCTCTTTGCTCAGGAGTGGCTTCGGGCCAGCCACGTTTGCCCGCTTTGTCGCGCAGACGTCGTCCCTCCGTCGTCGGACGGCGATGTGGCCTATTCGACAGTAGGCTCGGGCGTTCGTTACCACTCGACGCCCATCCAGACCGGCGAGGCCTGATTCGTGCATCGTCAGCCTCCCCTACTCGCTACTGCTTCCTTCCTTTCCTTCCTCCCTGCCTCCCTACGCCTTCTTGTCCTGGCGCGCCGATGCCTCTACGACCTACTCACGCCCCCCTTCGCCCGACTAGGACCTTTTCCCATCTGCTAGGTCGCTCGCCCGCTCGCTCAATGTCATGCACGCCTTCGATACCCTCCGCTCTTGCAGCGACGCCCGGCTCGTCCGTCGACAACGCCGGTGGGTCGCTGGCCATTCGGAAACGCCTGGATGCTTATTGCCGGCTGCGCGCCGGCTCGATCGCTGATCTTTCGCCTTCTTGCGTGATCGATCTGGAGCTGATCCATGGCTGTTCTGGGCCCGCGCAGGCACGCGCCTCCGCTCACACGACTGTCCGCTCTTCCGCACGGGCGCCAGACACCCTTCGCTGTCATCGTCGTCCACTCTTCCCCCCCGCCCGCCACACACGACCAGCTCGCCCATCTCACCTTCGAAAGCTACAACTCTCGAAAAACGATGCCCATCGCGACGCCCTCGTACTCGCGGCCGCTCGAGTCGGCCCGCTCGCTCGCCAAGCTCGCACAGGTCGACCTGACGCCGGCCATCGGCACGGAGTTCCCCTCGACCGTCTCGCTCCGGGCGCTGCTCGACGACCGGCAGGCGATCCGTGACCTCGCCATCCTCGTCTCGCAGCGGGGCGTCGTCTTCTTCCGCGAGCAGGACCTCACGGTCGAGGAGCAGCTCAAGCTGGTCGACTTGATGGGCCGCGAGACTGGTCGGCCGCGCGAGAGCTCGCTGCACATCCACCCGCTGACGAGCTCGACCGACGAGCTCGGCGCCGTCTTCAAGATCACCGCTGGTACGTCTTAGCTGGCCCTTCTTTCGCTCGAGACCCAGTTGCATGTCGCGGCATGGATGGCCCGACGTGGCAAGGGAAGAGAGCGGGCTGACCAAGCCGCCCTCGTTGCCTCCGTCGTGCTGCCGTTTATCTGGCGCTCGCTCCTCCTGTAGACTTTAACGAGGCCGGTCACAAGCTGCTCGGCAACGTCTCGACCAAGGCCTCCAACCTCTGGGTATGTTCAATTCTTCCTCTTCCTCTTCCAACCGTTACGGCCAGCATTTTCCTTTGCCTTTGCGCGAGGGAATCGATACCGCGCGGCCTTCCCTGGCTGGAAGACCCGCGCGGGCCGAGCGGCCCGGCCCGTGCGTCTGGATTTGCGCGGCGGGCTGACACCAAACACGCCGACGGCCCCGAACCGAACCTGCTCCGGTCCCCCCTCTTTCGCAGCACACCGACATCTCGTTCGAGGAGTACCCGAGCGACTATGCCTGCCTCCAGATGCGGGAGCTCCCCAAGACCGGTGGCGACACGGTACGTCCTCTGTCCTTCAGTGCGAGCTGCGAGACGAGACCGCGCAGCAGCCACTCGGCGCTGACCGGCTCTCCGAAAAATCCCTTGGCGCCCGCCCTGCCTTCCTTCTCTTCCCTTCGACGCAGCTCTGGGCGTCATCCTATGAGGCCTACGCGCGCCTGTCGCCCTCGATGCAGGCCTATCTCGAAACGCTGACGGCCACGCACACGGCTCACTCGTTCCTTGAGACGGCCGCCCGGGACGGCATCACGTTCCGAGAGCCGCGTGGGCACCCGGACAACAAGGGCCAGAGCCTGAGCGCGGTCCACCCGGTCATCCGGACGAACCCCGTCACCGGCTGGAAGGGCCTCTACGTCAACAAGTTCTTCACCAAGCGCATCAACGAGCTCACCGTCGACGAGTCAGATCACCTGCTCGCCTACCTCTTTGGCCTCGTCACCGACAACCACGACATGCTCGTCCGCTTCCGCTGGACCAAGGACTCGGTCGCCATCTGGGACAACCGGTCGACGCAGCACACGGCGACGAACGACTATGCTCGCAAAGTTCGGTGGGGCGACCGCGTCGTCAGCGTCGGCGAAAAGCCTTACCTGGACCCGAGTAGCCTCAGCCGCGACGAGGCCCTCCGCCTGACGGGTGAGGACGACGAGTAGGCCGCCCTGCCTGTGCCCTTGGTCCCTCTCATCCCCTTCTCTGCCGTTTCGCCGCGGTCACGATCAGCCCCTTGCCGGCCTCAACCCCTTCACGTTGTACACTCCTGCCCCCCTTCCCTTCTTTGACGCCTTGCCCCACTCCTGCCGCCGCTCCCCCGACGACCTTTACGACACTTGCCCCCACGCCCCCCGCTTGCTCGCAACGGGATGACACTCGCCATACATCTCGACGCTTCCCCCTCCCCAAAAAGACGCGGCTTCAACCCGCCGTCGACAATCAATGTCCTGCCTCTTTCGAATGATTGCGTCGGGGACGCGACGACGGTGAGAAAGCCGGCCGTGTCGAAGCACGCGCCGCGAGCGAAAGCGTGTGTGCTGCCGACGCTTTGAACGACATCGAGCCGGGCGAGGACGTGATCGTCGTTGGCCGCAAGGATGAGTGCAGCGGGTGGAAGGGCCAGCCCGCCGGTGAACCCTCAGACGATTGGAAAGCCGGTTGGCCCTGCCTTGATGAGAGCGATTGAAGTGACAAGTCCGTTCGATCGACGAGGAACCATCTCGGTTGTAGAGACGAAGCTGGACAGAGGGAGAGCGCGCGCGATTGCAGGATGCGTCGCTTGGCTGCTCAATCGCCGTCGCTCTCGCTCTCGTCCGCTGCCTGGCCGACGCCGGTCTCGAGCAACTCCTGGAAGCGATCCTCCTCCTCACGGAAGAGCCGCCTTTTCCGCCGCCGCTCCTCCTCCTTGATGTCGACCTTGCGCTCTCTCGATTCAGCCTTGGACCGTCGTGCAGTGAGGTCAGAGGACGAGTCGGTGCCGAACGACGTGTCGCTGCCTTCCTCGCTCTCGTGCTCGTCGGCCTCATCCGAGGAGGAGCCGTCGGAGCTGTCCTCGAAGGCGGCCTCATCATTGAAGGGCAGCGCAAATTGGACCGCGTGATTGTGGTCGTTCGTCTCCGACATAAGCTCGCCGTCGGACGCGGCGTCAAAGTCGAGCGCGCCGCCGGTCGTGTCGGGGTAGCCCGCTTGGATGACCGAGTGCTTGATGTACTCTTCCATCAGGATGCCTGATACGGAGCAAGATCGAAAGTGGAGCGGGCCATCGTCAGCGAGACGAAGACTTGAATCGGCAGCGACCGCCCGCCAGGTGGCACTTACCGAGCGCGATGAGCGTGTCGCCCGTCAGCGCCTTGTACATGTTCTTGCGTGTGTCCCTCGGCCCGCCCCGCTTCTTGGCTGCGACGCCGTCCTCTTGCCCGGCGCTGAGGACGCTCGCCTGCGAGGTTTGGCGGCCCAGACTGCGGCCTGACCGCGACGAGCGGCGCGAGCCCATCGTCCGGTCCGAGCCGGCGCCGTCGTCGTCGTCCGAGCTGTCGAGCTCGTCCTCACCCTCGTCGTCGGTGCCTGACCGGCTGCCATCTTCCGAGCGAGGCGGCGGTGTCGGGCGTCTTTTGCGTCGCCGCAAGCTGTAGGCCTCCCAGGCGGCCTCGTCGAGCAGCCGCCGGCCGAGGCCGCCAGAGTGTTCGCGCGAGTAGAGAAGCGTCGTCTGCCGGTGGATGTGCTTGAGGAGGTCGTCCGGCGGAAGCTCGCTCTCAGGTGCTGCTCCGTAATCAGCCCAAGGAGCAAGTCGGTCAGGACGATGCGAGCCCGGGTCGAAGGGTTTGGAGGTTGGGCGAGGTCCTCGTGCGCGCACCTGACGGCGGCTCGAGGTAGGTCCTCAGCCGCTGAGCATGCTTGCCCTTCGGTCCCTCGTCGCCATTACGCTCGCCACCAGCTCGTTGACCGCCACCGCCGAGCTGAAAGTCGGGCTCGGACCCGCCGTCGTCGGCCGCGAGGTCGCTCTGCCGTCGGCGACGGGCGCGGTAAGCCTTCATCCGGGCGCGGACGAGCTCGCCCTCGACTTGCGCGTCCTCGAGCCCAAATATGGCGGCGACCTCGCGCTTGGTCCGGGAGGCCGACGGCCGGGGCGAGGCGAGCGCATAAGCGTTGCTCTTCATGATTGCACGGGCGGGGATGGGGAGTAGACGGCCAGGAAGGGGTCGGGTTTCGGGGTCGGACGAGCAGACCAGGCGAGCTGCGCTTGCCTGCTCTTGACCCCGCTTCCGACGATGATCTGCGACCGAGCGCAGGCGGACATCTTCTGCCCTCACTCAATTCGCTGGCATCCTCTCATTGACACCCGGTTGACCTTGGTGCCTCCAGCCTCGAGCCGGATAGAAATTCGCTGCCTGCGAGCACTGGACGAGAAGATTTTGATTCGACGAGGCATGCGCTCAGCAGCGTCGGAGGCCGAAACTGGTTAAGGCGGGGAGGGGAGGGGCAGCCCTGATACCCAAGCTGACCTCTCATTGCCGATCGAAGCGAGCAACCCTGCGCGAGGGCGAGTGCTGATGGGCGCGTATGAGGGCGGGTCCCTCCCAAGGGCCAGCAAGCACACACGTTCAAAAGGGGCTGGCATGCTTCCCTGCCTGCCCTCGCTATCGCCATCCTCTGCAGGGTGCGTCAGGTCGAAGAGCTGAGGGGGCGGCCCTACTAGGCCTCTCTCTCGCGGCCCGGCGTCCGGGCCAGCGTCATCCGCGCCCCTCGATCTCGCCGCCCGCCGGCGCCGCCATCTCGGAGCGAGTCTGCTGCCCCTCCGACACCCACTCACGCCTCCCAACAGCAGCAGCATCCACACCGATCTCCGCGACCGCACCTCATGTCGTTCCTCCTCGCCCACACCGCCTTCCTCGGCCGCTCGGCCGCCCGGCCCGCCGCCGCCGCCGCCGCCACCACCAGTGCGAGCTCCCTCAGCCGACGAGGGGTCAAGACGGCCGATGACGGCAAGCAGCAGACGACGACAGAGGGCAGCCGGCCAAAGGGCTACGACGAGCAGGGCGCTTCGGTCCGTCCTATCCCTCAGCGAGCTAGTCCGCGTGGGTGACGGGTCGACTGATGTGCTCGCCCCTTGCGCACCGCCCGCTCCAGGCCGATGCCGTCGCCGAGACCGACGCTGCGTTCGAGCCCGGAACAGGTCCTAAGGAGGCCGCCCACAAGGTCGAGCAGGAGGTGCGAACCCCCTTTACACCCGCAGAGCTCGCTCGTCGTCCGTCGGACTGCAGACTGATGATGTCGGAACCCTTCCTCGTGCGCTGTGCGCCCCTCTAGAGCGGCCAGGGCATGCAAGACTCTCCGGCCTCGAGGACGGCGTCGGACCCCAGTGGAAAGGCGGCTGAGCCGAAGAAGTGATCGCGGACCTCTTGTTCCGCCCCCGTCTCTGAAGGATCGACTCGGCAATCGCGTCGAGAGATGCTCGTCGGCCGTCGGGACCCGTCTTCCGCCGAGGTCACCAGCTGCGCCCTCGTCCGCGGCTCGTCGGACCACCGTTGTACGCTCGATGCCATCGTCATGGCTGTTGTCTGATCAAACGCCCGTCTAGAAATGACGGGTTGAGTGCCAGGACGGTCAGCCTCGCTGTGCCTGCTCCCGGTCATTCCCTCCGGCTCGAAGCCATCTGTGCCTAGCCCTAGGCTGCTCGACCAAGCGGTCTAGCCGAGCGGCCGAATACTTTCTTGCACCTTTGCCTGGCTCACCTGCCCGCTAACGTGGATTCCTTCTTTGCTGGCTGATTCTGGCCTTCCGCTCTGTCGGCTGGTGATTGAGCGGCCTGCTGTGCCAGGCGTCGACCTCCACCTTCACCAGGTGGAGGTCGAG
>Ga0308160_10007756_pt1 | contig 10577 bp, 8 predicted proteins | sample PhyFR1_FD_201036 | JGI IMG/M metagenome (GOLD analysis project Ga0308160, IMG submission 201036) | Phyllosphere microbial communities from UC Gill Tract Community Farm, Albany, California, United States - DLSLF.R1 | ecosystem: Host-associated > Plants > Phyllosphere > Unclassified | place: USA...
GGCCGCGCCGATCAGCGGGCCGGCCGGCAGCACGCTGCCGTCGGGTCCGCGCATGCGCAGCAGCACCTCGAAGTTGAGCGAATCGTGCGGCGTCTTCAGCGACATGATCGGCTGCATCTCGAGGAACAGGCCGTCGGTGGCGTTCGGTCCCTGCAGCCTGGCCACCAGGTTGAGTTCGGCTTCGCGCTCGTGGAAGGCGCGCGCATTGCGCTCGTACACCACCAGGCCGTCGCTCGATTCCTTGGCTTCGCGGCAGGCGCGGTCGGCGGTCGAGATCGCGTCCTTCATCGGCATGCCGTGCGACACCTCGATCAGGCCGACCGAACCGCGCACATGGAAAGCCTTGTCGCCGACGCGGTAAGGCGTGCTGCCGATGCGGTCGACGATGCCGCGGCAGATGAGCGAGGCCAGCGGGATCGCCGTGTCCGGCATCACGATCACGAATTCGTCGCCGCCCACGCGGCCGATCTGCTGGCCGCCGGCCAGCATCATGGCCATGCGTTCGCACACTTGCTTAAGCACCTCGTCGCCGGCGGCGTGGCCGAACAAATCGTTGATCAGCTTGAAGCGGTCGAGGTCGATGTAGGCCACCGACAAGGGTTTACCCGAGGCCAGCGACACTGCGGCCCCTTCAAAGGTTTTTTCGATGCCGCGGCGGTTGAAAACCTTGGTCAGCGGATCGTTGTTGGCCATGAAGCGCAATTGTTCGGTGGCCTTGGTCTTTTCGGTGATGTCTTCCAGCACGCCTTCGATGCGGCCGTGCGCCAGGGTCGCGCGCACCAGGAAGCGGCGCTCGCCGTCGCGGTTGGCGATTTCCATTTCGATGTTCGTCTGCAGGTGCACCTGCTCGCGCAGGTGGAACCAGGAATTGTCGTCGAAGAACTGCTGCCACAGCGTGCGCTTGCGGTCGGCCTCGGATGCGGGCAGCGCGCAGTCGAGCATGCGGCACAGGGCCGGGTTGGCCGACAGGAAGGCGCCGTACAAATCGAGCGTGAACAGGCCCACCGGCATCGCCTCGTAGGCGTGTTCGAGTTCGGCCTGGACGGCGATGCGCTTCTGCGTTTCCAGGCGCATCTGCTCGGCCACCGCCAGTGCGGCCAGCAGGCTCGAGGCCAGGGCGGCAGTCACGCTGTTGACCACGCCCAGCATTTCGCGCAGGCCGATGGCGGCCGAGATCACTTCGGCCAGGGTCGACATGAAGGTAACGGCGAACGAGGCCGCGAACCACATCGCCACCCGCGCCTGGGCATTGCGCATGACGCCGAACAGGCCCAGGGTCATCAGGGCGAGGCCCGGCGCGACCAGCACCCACATCGCCGGCAGGTAGATCTTGAAAGGCAGCAGCAGCGCCATCGGCAGCAGGCACAGGCAGAGCCCCTGCGCCACCCGCAGCGGCGTGGCCAGGCGGCTGCGCGCCAGCTCTTCGCCGAACAGCTTGAAATACAGGGCCATGGTGGCGATGCCGTACAGGGCCGTGGTGACGGCGCGGCTCGGCGCCAGCCAGGCTTGCGGCAATTCCTGGCCCAGCCACTGGATGTCCCAGCCGGCCGAGATCGCGCCCACGCGCAGGTTCAGGATCAGCCAGACCGCGAATTGCAGGTAGAGCAGTTGGCGGTTGATCAGGGCCGTGATCAGGATGAACAAACTGAGCACGATCATGCCGCCGTCGAGCAGGCCGGACTTGCGGTGGAACTGCTGGATCGACAGGGTCATTTCGCCGGCCGGCCACTGCACGGCGCTCACGCGGGCCGGACCGGTAAAGCGGGCGCGGCAGACGACTTCGGCCGGCATGGCCTGGGGCTTGAGCACGAAGCCGGCCTTGGCCGGGCTGAGGGCGCCGCTGGAAGCTTCATGCGAGGCGAAGCCCAGGGCTTGCAGGGTGGCGCCATCCCAGCAGCGCAGGTCGATCGCGTGGCGCGACGGGAATTCGATGACTTGCGGACCTTCACCCTGAGCATGCGGACGCAGGGCGAACCAGATCGGGGCTTCGGAAAGATGGGTGTCGTAGCGGTCGACCGGGTGGCGGTGGGCTAGCGCCTGCAGGGCCGCCTCGGGCGTCACGCCGGGTGCCACGCCCTGCCCGTCGCCGGCGCCGCGCTCGGCCAGCACGCGCAGCGGCAGGACCACGTCGCCGCGGGCGATGTAATGGCTATTCCAGGATGCCAGCGCCAGGATCGACACCAGGGCCACGCCGATCGGCACCAGGTAGACCGACAGCAAATGCATCACCGCCGTCAGCAGACGGTCGAGCTGTGCGGAAAACGAAGGTCGTGCGGACGTGGACGTCTGGGGCATAGGCTGGTCGAATCGGGCTGACAAACGCCAGCCTGCTGCCAGCGCGCTTCACCCCTTTAGGATACAGCCTGGCCTAGATGCCGTCATGCAATATTTGGTCAGGCGGCGGCCAGCTGGCCCAGCGGAGCCGAAATCGGCGTGTGCAGCACGGCAGGTGTCGCCTGCGCGCCACGCTGCGGCACGGCTTCGCTTGCCACGCCGACATCGATGTCCGGATGGTGGGTATGGCGGAAGAACTTCAGCAGCGGATGCTTGGCGGCCGTCCAGCGCGCCTCGCCGCTGGCGATCTCGAAGGCCATCACGCGGTGCGGCATGTTGCCGGCGTGGCGCAGCGGCACCATTTCGTTGTCGCCGAAGACATCGGTGAACATCAATTGTTCGTAGTGACGGTCGACCGGGGCACGGCCCGCGATCACGGCGTATTCGATGCCGGTCTTCTCGAAGTACTCGAAGAAGGCCTTCACCAGCGCCACCTTCACCATGTGGCCGATGCGGCCCTCGCCCACGCCGAGGCGTTCGACTTCGCCCAGGCTGCGGCCTTGCAGCCACTGCGGCAGTACCACCGATTCCTCGATGTGCAGCGGGTGGTGGATGTTGGTGCGGATGCGCGCGGTGCCGAGCGGCGTGCCGTCGAGCTTGGACTCGGCCAGCAGGACCACGGTGTCTTCTTCATAGTCGCAGGCTTCGGGCAGCGCCAGCGTACGGGCGAATTCCGGCACGTGGCGCGCATAGGCGGCATGGCGGATGGCAACGGCTTTCTTCAGGCTGTCCTCGTTCTCGACCCGGCGGATCGTGAACGGCAGGCGCTCGCTCGGCATTTCCGAGCGCGCAGGAGTTGCGGAGAACATTGCTGGGGTACGCATTTCCATGACAGGACATTCCTTGAAAGTGATGTTTGGCTGACTGCTTTGATGTTGACCATTATCAATCTTTCAAAAGAAACCGAAACGATGAGCAGAAGCGCTTTTTGCCTTCAATTCATCGTTCCTGGCATGGACGTGCTAACACTTACACAAATCCCTCGCTCAGCAATTCTACGCAGCGCCGGTTTATATGGAGCGTGCCGTGCCCGACACCCGGATCGAACTGCCCGGCGTGGCATCGATGGCGGCGCGCAGGCGCGAGCGCATGCCCATGTCTTCGCCCTGCACCACATCGATCTGCCCGCCATGCGGCCAGCCGATGTCGCGCAGGTAGCCAGCCAGGGCAGCGGTGCCCGCGCCGGTGGCCGGGTCTTCGTACACGCCGCCGGCGGCGAAGGGATTGCGGGTGTGGAACAGCGTGTCCGACTCGGCCCAGGCCAGCACCACGGTGACGATGCCGAGCTCGCGCATGAAGGCGCGGCCGGCGTCCAGGTCGTAGCGCATGGCGGCCAGCAGCGTGCGGCTGCGCAGGGCCAGCACCAGGTGGTCGGCGCCGCCGTGGGCCAGGGCCGGCGGGATGCGCGGGTCGAGGTCTTGCCGGCTGTAGCCGAACAGGGCCAGGGCGCGCTCGACCACATGCTGCGGCGCCGGGGCGCTGCGCGTGGGCGGCGATTGCAGGGCGGCCGAGACCAGGGCCGGGTCCTTGTTCCCGCCCTGCTCGCTGCGCCGGCCTTCGACCGTGATGCGGGCGTCGTTCAGCGTGAGCGCAAAGACGCCGTCGCCGTTGGCGGCCGCCAGCGCGGCGCCGAGCGCAATCGTGGCGTGGCCGCAGAACGGCACCTCGGCCTCGGGCGAGAAGTAGCGCACGCAGTAGCCGGCCTCCCCCGCATCCAGCGGCGCGGCGAAGGCCGTTTCGGAAAAGCCGATGGCGTGGGCGATGCGCTGCATCTCGGCCTCTGGCGGCAGCGCGGCGCCGATCCAGACGCCGGCCGGGTTGCCGCCTTCGGGACCATCGGAAAAGGCGGCGATGCGCTGGACCTGCGCGGCGTCGGCAGGCGCCTGGCTTGGGGTGGCGTGTTCGGAAAATTGCATGATTGACTGGTGTGGTTCGGTAAGGGTGCTGCTTTTATGTCAAGGTGTTTTGAGTCAGGGATAGTGCACCGGCTTGCCCAGGGTCTCGGGCAGCGGGATGAATTCGGTTTCGCCCGGCACCTGCGGGAAGGCGCCCTTGCGCCAATCCTCGCGCGCCTGCTCGATGCGTTCGGCGGAGCTGGCAACGAAATTCCAGGACAGGTAGCGCGGGCCATCCATCGGCTCGCCGCCGAGCAGCATGGCGCGCGTTGGTCCTGGCCCCGGGGCGCGCAGGATGACTTCGGTCTTCGGTTTCAGCACCACCAGCTGCCCGGCCTCGAACACGCCGTCGCGCCCGAGGTCGATGCTGCCTTCGACGATGTACAGGGCCTGCTCATGGTACTCGGCCGGCATGGCGATGCGCGCGCCGGCCTGCAGGGTCAGGTCGACGTAGAACATGGCGGAATGGGTCGGCACCGGCGCCGTCTTGCCCCAGTAGCTGCCGGCCACCACGCGCGCGCTCACGCCGCCGTCCTCGATGAAGGGCAGCTCGCCCTTGCCGATGTGGGCAAAGGCAGGGTCGCTCTCTTCCACCGCGCGCGGCAGGGCCACCCAGCATTGCAGGCCGAACAGGTCGGAGCCCGCCTGCCGCTTGTCGGCGGCGGTGCGTTCGGAGTGGACGATGCCGCGCCCGGCCGTCATCCAGTTGACCGCGCCGGGCTGGATCGCTTGGACGCTGCCCAGGCTGTCGCGGTGCAGGATCTCGCCGCTGAACAGGTAAGTCACGGTGGCCAGGCAGACGTGCGGGTGCGGCCGTACGTCCAGGCCCTGGCCGGGCGTGAACACGTGCGGGCCCATCTGGTCGAGGAAGACGAAGGGACCGACCATGCGGCGCTGGCGGCTGGGCAGCGCGCGGCGCACCTTGAAGCCGTCGCCGAGGTCGTGCGTGGGCGGAACGATGACGATGTCGATGTCGTGCATGCCGCTGTCGTGGTCCATGGTGTCCAAGCTGCCTCCTGTGACGTTGTAAATTTTCCAAGTGAATCTGATTGACTGGTTGCGCTAATCAGATGTTTACGACTAACCGCCGGGCTCCGCACAGTTTACTTTTCGGACCTTAGTTGCGCAAATATCGACACACTTTACCAGCCTGAGCATTAGCGGTCCTGCCGCTCTTGGCAATGACCAAGGATAGTTCGGAACTTGTTGGTTTTTACACGATCTTATTTGTCTGGCACCCAAAACGGTGAGTGAGCAATGTTCGAGATCGCGGCAGTTTGATAATTCCCTTGACGGCTTACTTCCAAATTTCCGATGTTGATAGCGCATCGCATTCGGCTTCATCCGAACAACGCACAATGCACCTACCTGACGCGCGCGAGTGGGGTCTCGCGCTTTGCCTACAACTGGGCACTAGCCGAATGGGAACGCCAATTCAATGCGAGCCAACTTGATCCCGCTTTGAAGAAGCCGAACGAAGCAGCATTGCGGCGTCAACTCAATGCAATCAAACGCGAACAGTTTCCCTGGATGCTGGAGGTGACAAAGTGCGCAGCGCAACTGGCGATTATGCAATTGGGGCGAGCCTTCGAAAATTTTTTTGCTCATCGCACCTGTTATCCAACGTTCCGGCGCAAGGGTTCAAATGATCGGTTCTCGCTTTCCAACGATTAGTTCGAGATCGATAGCGCACGCATCTGGATTCCGAAACTGGGCTGGGTACGCATGCACGAAAAGCTGCGCTTCACGGGCCACATCATGGCAGCTACCGTCACGCGCAAGGCAGACCACTGGTATGTCAGTATCACAGTCGACTGTTCCGACCCGCCGCTACCACCCGCCGAAAACCAAGGTGCGGTAGGTGTGGACCTAGGTATCCGACGGCTTGCCACTTTGTCGAATGGCGAGATCGTTACGGGACCAAAAGCGTTACGCCAACAGTTGAGACGCATGCAAAGGCTATCGCGCAGTTTCTCTCGCAAACTTGTCGGTTCGCGCAATCATGCAAAGGCAAAGTTGAAATTAGCACGACTTCATGAGCGTATTGCCAATATCCGTCGCAATGGCTTGCATCAGCTCACGACGAGCCTGACTCGCCGCTTCCAAACCATCGGCATCGAAGATTTGAATGTGCAGGGCATGCTTCGGAACCGGAGATTAGCGAGAGCGGTTAGCGATATGGGCTTCTACGAGTTCCGGCGCCAGCTAGCATACAAGGCTGCGCAGCGAGGGTGCCAAGTGATTATCGTCAACCGCTGCTACCCGAGCAGCAAGACATGCTCAAAGTGCGCTCATGTGCTCGATATATTGACAATATCTCAGCGTATCTGGATATGTCCAGTCTGCCGAGAAGTGCATGACCGCGACATTAACGCAGCAATTAATTTAAAGAACAAGGCAGTGAGTTCCACTGTGTCTGCCTGTGGAGGGGAAGGCGCTGGCCCTGTGCTCGACGCCCAAGGCGAAACCGTCCCTCGTGAAGCAGGAATTCAGCATTGAAGTCAACGATGGTCAGCTTTATCTCAGTCTGAAAGAACGGAGTAGCCTGCTTCTCGCTTGGAAACTATATGTCGTTAGACGCTGCCGACATATTATAAAATCGGTGTTACGGCAGCCGTTCAGGTAGTAACCTTTGGCAAGTTCGCGTGCGTGCTCGGGCCGCGCGAGCCTGCCTTTGCGTTCGCCCGACAGAAAGCTTTCCATGAATTTCGCCGCCACTGCCTCCCTCGCCCTGGCCATGTCCACCGATGCCTTTGCCGCCGCTGTCGGCAAGGGCGCTGCGCTGCAGCGTCCGCAGTTGCGCGAAGCCTTGCGTACCGGCCTGATTTTCGGCGTGATCGAGGGCCTGACGCCGCTGCTCGGCTGGGTGCTCGGCAATGCGGCGGCGCCCTACGTGCAGGCCTGGGACCACTGGATCGCCTTTGTCCTGCTCGGCCTGCTTGGCTTGCGCATGATCCGCGAAGGCCTGGTCGCACCGGAGCTCGACGACGACGATACCAAACCCTCCAGCCACGGCTTCTGGCGGCTGGCCATTACCGGCGTGGCCACCAGCATCGATGCGCTGATCGTCGGCGCCGGCCTCGCCTTCATCGACGCCAACATCGCGATCACGGCGGCGGCCATCGGCTTTGCCACCTTCGTGATGGTGACAATTGGCGTAATGCTGGGCCGCGGCCTCGGCGCCCTCGTCGGCAAGCGCGCCGAGATCATGGGCGGCGTGGTGCTGATCGTGATCGGCAGCGCGATTCTCTATCAGCACCTGAACGGCGCCTGAGCAGCACTGAGCAGCATGAGCAACACCTCAGCAGCACCTGAGCACCGTGCCGGTCCGAGCTATGGCACTGCTCGAACCCTGCCAGCCCAAGCGTTGTTGCTCAGCAGTCCTCAGGCGCACATGCTCTTCATGGCCTCCTGCATTTCTTCTTCCGACACGTCGCGAACGTGCTGGGCCAGCGACCAGCGGTGGCCGAAGGGATCTTCGAGCTGGCCGTAGCGGTCGCCCCAGAACTGGTCGGCCAGCGCCATTTTCACGGTCGCGCCCGCGGCCACGGCCTGCTCCCACACGGCATCGACGTTCGGCAGCGCCAGGTGGATGGTGACCGGCGTGCCCTTCAGGCTCAGCGGTCCGAAGGAGCCGTAGTCGGGGAACTCGTCGGCCAGGAACAGGGGCGAATCGCCGATGCGCAGCATGGCGTGGCCGACCCGGCCGTCGGGCATGGGCGAGCGCATGACTTCCTGTGCGCCGAAGGCCTTTTTGTAGAACTCGATGGCCTCGTTGCAGTTGGCGCAGACCAGGTGCGGGGTAATGGTGTGCATGCCGTCTTCGACAGGTTTGACTTCCGAACTCATATTGCGCGCTCCTTTCAGGATGGGTGACCACTGTCGTGGATTCTTGTACAGCTTTCTTGTGCTGCTGTTCGAGCCTAGCGCCGGCTTGAAGTTCGTGCAACCACCAGCTGTGCTGCGCTGCGCCAAACGAACGCGGCTTTTCTTCGCTCGCCTCAGTCGTCCAGCACCGTTGCCAGCTCGCGCGCCAGGAAATCCACCAGTGCCGCCACCCTTGGCGCCAGTGCGCCCTGCTTGTAGAACACGGCCCACACGGGCTGCCTCCATTCGAGCGCCACATCGGGCAGCACCGGCACGAGGCGCCCGGCGGCGATGTCGGCACGCGTGAGGAAGTCGGACAGCGACGCGATGCCGGCGCCGGCAAGCGCCAGGTGGCGCACCGTCTCGCCGCTCGATGCGGTAACGGCCGGCGCGATCGTATAGCCCTCGGCGCCATCGTGGGCCAGCGGCCAGGTATTGAGCGAGGCCGGCCGGGCGAATCCCAGCAGGCGGTGGCGCGCCAGCTCGGCCACGTTCGCCGGCGTGCCGTGGCGTTCCAGGTAGCCCGGTGCGGCCAGCACGCGGATGCGGCTGCTGCCGAGGCGGCGCGCGTTCAGCGTCGAGTCCGGCAACTGGCCGATGCGGATTGCCAGGTCGGCGCGTTCCTCGATCAGGTCGACCACGGTTTCGCCGCTGGTCAGTTCCAGTTGCACCAGCGGATAGGCGTCGAGGAAGGCCGGCACCAGCGGCGCCAGCAGGTGGTCGAGCGCGGGCGTGGCGGCGTTCACGCGCACCAGGCCGGACGGCTGCGAGCGGCGCGCCGCCGCTTCCAGCTCGGTATTGTGCAGGTCGGCCAGGATGGCGCGGGCGCGCTCCAGCAGCCAGGCGCCCTCGTCGGTGAGCTGCAGGCGGCGCGTGGTCCGGTGCAGCAGGGTCATGCCCAGGTGCTTTTCCAGGCGCGCGATGGTGCGCGATACGCCCGACGGCGTCTGCCCCAGCCGCTCGGCGGCGCCGGAAAACGATCCTGCATCCATGACTGCGGAGAATGCAATCAATGCCTCTACGTCGATCATTCGTGACTCCCAGTCAAAAGTGTATTGTAGGGCAAAGGATTTTTCTCCGCGTCCGTAACGCTCACACTGCAGCCTATTCACAAACACTGGCTACAGGAGAACATATGCCACTCGCTTTATGGGCGCTTACCTTGAGCGCCTTTGCCATCGGGACGACGGAGTTCGTGATCGTCGGCCTGATTCCCGACGTTGCCGCCAGCCTTGGCGTCTCGCTTCCTTCGGCCGGCCTGCTGGTCAGCCTGTACGCATTGGGTGTGGCCATCGGCGCCCCGGTGCTGACCGCCCTCACCGCCCGCGTGCCGCGCAAGCGCCTCTTGATCGGCCTGATGCTGCTGTTCACAGCCGGTAACCTGGTTGCCTCCGTCGCGCCCGGCTACGCCGCCCTGATGGCCGCACGCGTGCTGACCGGCCTGGCGCACGGCGTCTTCTTCTCGATCGGCTCGACCATCGCCACCAGCCTGGTACCGAAGGACAAGGCCGCACGGGCGATTGCCCTGATGTTCACCGGCCTCACCGTCGCCCTGGTCACCGGCGTGCCGCTCGGCACCTGGATCGGCCAGCAATTCGGCTGGCAGTCGACCTTCCTCGCCGTCGCCCTGCTCGGCGTGATCGCCATGGTCGGCAGCATGCTGCTGGTGCCCTCCTCGATCGGCGCCGGCAAGCCGGTCAGCCTGGCGGCGCAGTTCGCGGTGCTGAGAAAACCGCGCCTGCTGCTGGTGTATGCCATCACCACGCTCGGCTACGGCGGTTCCTTCATCGCCTTTACCTACCTGGCGCCGATTTTGCAGGACGTGGCCGGCTTCGCCGCATCGAGCGTGGGCCTGGTGATGCTGGTGTACGGCGTGTCGGTCGCGGCCGGGAATATCTGGGGCGGACGCCTGGCCGACCGCAAGGGGCCTGTGCGCGCGCTGCAGACCGTGTTCGCGCTGCTGGCCATCGTGCTGGCCGTGCTCACTTTCACCGCGCCGCATCCGGTGCTGGTGGTGGCCACCGTGCTGGCCTGGGGCGCGGTCGCCTTCGGCAACGTGCCGGGCCTGCAACTGTACGTGGTGCAGCGCGCCGAACGCGATGCGCCGCAGGCGCTGGACATGGCCTCGGGCCTGAACATCGCTGCTTTCAACCTCGGCATTGCGCTGGGCGCCTGGGGCGGCGGGCTGATCGTCGAGCACCTGGGCCTGATGGCCACGCCGCCGATCGGTGCGGCCGTCGTGCTTGGCGCCCTGGCCTTGACCACGCTGGCCGGCCGCCTCGACCGCCGCGATGCGCAGGCCCGCAAGGCGCAACCGCAGCGTGCAGCAGAATTTGTTTAATTCATCAAAAGGAAATCACATGAACATGCCCAACATCGGCGCCGGCACCTTCCGCCTGGGAGGCCAGCAAGCGATCGACAGCGTCGCCAACGCCCTCGACCTCGGCTACCGCCACATCGACACCGCCCAGATCTACGGCA
>Ga0308160_10007757_pt1 | contig 10577 bp, 13 predicted proteins | sample PhyFR1_FD_201036 | JGI IMG/M metagenome (GOLD analysis project Ga0308160, IMG submission 201036) | Phyllosphere microbial communities from UC Gill Tract Community Farm, Albany, California, United States - DLSLF.R1 | ecosystem: Host-associated > Plants > Phyllosphere > Unclassified | place: USA...
GCAGGTCTTAATGTGGGGTGCACTGGCCTGATGCGGTTCACGGATAGCCAGAAGCGAAAACAGCGCACGACCATCTGGAAGAAGGCGCAGGCACATGAGTGGCTGGCGATGTGTAACCGGCTGACGGACTTTGTAAACAGCGGCGGTAAGCGCAGCCAGGTGCTGGTTAACCGGAGAACAGATTTTAAGGCATGGTGCCTGCGTGACGTGGAGGCTGAAAAGTGAAGATTACAGCCATTTTATGCGCGCTGCTGGCGCTGGTCTCTGGTGGTCTGCTCTGGCAGACACATCAGCGTGGTAAAGACTCCGTTCGCAATGAAGCGCTTTCCCGCGAGGTGAAGAGTAATGGTGAGGTGCTGGGAGAGCTGCGGGCACTGACTGCTGACGCCCGCGAAGTCCTTGCACAGTTGCGGGCAACCGAACAGCAAAGAAACGCCCAGGGAGAAATGCGACGTGAAAACATGCGCGATGCCATCAAAGACGATACGTGTGCCAACACTGTTGTGCCTGCTTCTGTCAGTAACAGCCTGCAACACCGTACCGCCGCAGCCACAAATGAAAATCGTGCACGAACCGGTGCCGGAAAGCCTGACGGCAGCAACGCCAGCGCCGGAACTGACCGCTCCGGTAACGTGGGGCGCGATAGCTATCTGGAGTGATCGCCTGCGCGATGCGCTGAATACCTGCAATGCCGATAAGGCGGCGATAGCCGATCTCGATCTGCGCCGCCTGAAAAGACTGACTGACCACGCGAGGGCCTCACAATGACCTTACCCGACTACCTGAGCGCTCACCCCTACTGGACGCTTATTTATCTGCTGATCATTGCGGGCGCGATTGAACGTTTCGGGCGCTAAGAAGGTATCACCATGCTGAAAGCTGATTCACTACGCGAGATCCTGACCCGCGCTAACAAATGGTGCAGGGCCAATCCTGAAGCCTTCACCGTTTTTGTGGAAGAAGGGAACATCGAGACGACAGGCGAAACACCGTCGTTTGTATACCGTTATACCCTGGTGCTGTTTGTGATGAACTTTGCCGGTGATATTGATGATTTCACGTTGCCGTTAATGGCATGGTTCTGGCACAACCAGCCCGATCTGCTGCTGAACCCGGAGAAGAACCGGGACATTAAATTTACAACCCTTATCAATAACGATGATACCGCCGATATTCTTTTTGAAATGCCGTTGCGCGAACGCGTGAAGGTCACTCTGGATGAAAACGGCATTCCCCGTGCGGAGCATTTGCCGGAACCTAAACCGCGCATCCCGTCAGCGAACGGCGACTGGAGCGCCATCTTTGAGGATGTGACGTGGGAGGCTGACGCGCATGAGTAACGATCTCTTCCGTGAGCTGGATCAGGTCTTCAGCGCCATCCTGGCGGGCACCTCACAGGCCGGACGTGTTCGCACGGCCCGCGCGGTTGGTCAGGCACTGCGAAAGAGCCAGCTACAGCGCATCAAAGCGCAGCAAAACCCGGAAGGTTCGCCATATCCTGCCCGCCGTCGCCGGGTGCTGCGTTCTCAGCAGGGTATTGTATTTGTCTGGCACGGTGAGATCCGTCGCCTCAAAAACTGGCACGGTGGCCGGGGCAAGTACGGGCGTACCCTTACCGGCTTTGACGAAGATCGCAATGATATCCGCACGTTTTACCGCAGTGATATTGAGCGCTACATCGAAATAAACACGCGTGCAGTGCGCCGAAACGCCACGAAAAAGACGCCGATGTTTCAGCGGTTACGCAGCTATCGCTTTCTCAAAATGCGCGCTGATGCAGGCGGCACATCCGTGGGTTATGACGGCGTGGCGGCACGCATTGCGCGTGTGCACCAGTACGGCCAGCGCGATCAGGTCGGTTCGGGTGCATTTGCTAAATATCCGGTGCGTGAGCTGCTGGGCTTTACCGCTGGCGATGAGCAGATGATTACGGAACAGGTGGTTAACAGCCTGGGGAGTGCCGCACGATGAGCGCTGAACTGATCCGCCTTCTGGAAAATATCCTTCGTGTCGGCGTCGTTATCGCCGTTGATGAAGAGAGCTGGCGCGTGCGTGTGCAAAGCGGCGAACTTCAGACCGACTGGCTGCGCTGGAACACCACGCGCGCCGGGGCATTCAGTATCTGGGTACCGCCTTCAGTGGGTGAACAGGTCTGGCTGGGCTGTATTGGCGGCAATCCTGAAACGGCGGTCATTATCGGCAGTATCTACAGCAACGATCACCCTGCGCCAGGCAGCAGCCTGAAAGAGATTGTGCTGACAGCGCCAGACGGTGCCTCTTTCCGCTATGACGCAGAAGCCAGCGCGCTGGAAGCGCAGGGCATGAAGACCGCACATATCAAAGCCTCTGCCAGCGTCAAGCTTGAAACGCCGGTGGTTGAATGCACCGATCATCTGAAAGTGAGGACGTTTGAACTGACGGAAGGCGGCACGATGAAGGGTGATGTAACTCATTCTGGCGGATCGCTTTCGTCTAACGGCAAGGTGCTGCACACGCATAAACACCCTGGCGACAGCGGCGGCACTACAGGGGCACCGCTATGACTGTTCGTTATACCGGCATGAATCCGGACGGCACGGGCCAGCTTACCGATACCGATCAGCTGTGGAATTCAGTACGCGACATACTGACCACGCCGCTGGCAAGCCGGGTGATGAGACGGGATTACGGCAGCATGATCCCCGATCTGCTGGATGAACCACAGAACGAAGTGGCGCGCCTGCAATGTATGAGTGCAGCAGTGATCGCCCTGACGATGTGGGAACCGCGTGTTGCCCTGAACGGCATCAATATCAGTTATTCAAAGGATGGCGCTGTCACCGCTGAACTGGTCGGCATTATCACCGAAACCATGCAGACGGCAGGCACTGCGCTGACGCTCAGGAGTGGCAGCAATGGCAACAGTTGATTTATCGCAGCTACCGCAACCGCAAATTATCGAAGTCCTGGACTTTGAAGTCATTCTTAGCGAGGTCAAAGCCGTGATGCTGGTGGCATTTCCGCAGGAGCAGCAGGCATCTGTTGCCGCCGCGCTGGAACTGGAATCCGAACCGCTGAATGTGATCGCCCAGGTGGTTGCCTACCGTGAAATGATGCTCAGGCAGCGTATTAATGACGGCGCGGCAGCGTGCATGTTGAGCCATGCCGTTTCGTCCGATCTTGATAATCTCGCGGGCAACCTGAACACCGAACGTCTGATCATCACCCCGGAGACGGCAACCACTGACGCGGTAACGGAAAGCGATACCGCACTGCGTTTGCGCGCGCAGGCTGCATTTGAAGGGCTTAGCGTGGCGGGGCCAACTGGCGCATATGAATATTTTGCCAAAAGTGCCAGCGGCAAAGTGGCGGACGCCAAAGCAATAAGTCCGTCGCCTGCCGTGGTGGTAGTTTCGGTTTTGTCCACTGAAGGCGACGGTACCGCCAGTGCGCAACTGCTGGCGACGGTGGATAAGGCGCTGTCTGCTGACGACAAACGCCCCGTTGCCGATCGTCTGACCGTTCAGGCAGCGGAAATCGTGAATTATCAGATCAATGCGCTGCTGTATTTCTACCCTGGCCCGGAGTCTGAACCAATCCATACCGCCGCGCAGGACGCGCTTCAGTGCTGGCTTAATCAGCAGGGCAAGATTGGCCGTGACGTTGCCCGCTCAGCCATTATGGCGGCGCTGCATGTTCAGGGCGTGCAGAGGGTGGAGCTGCTGGAGCCTGCCAGCGATATTGTGATCGCCGATACGCAGGCGGCGCGGTGTGAGTCCTTCACGATAGAGACCGGGGGTACCGATGAATAACAACATGCTGCCGCCTTCGGCCAGCGGTTTCATGCGAAGTACTGAGAAGGTGACGGAACGGCTTACCGATATTCCTGTTGACCTGCGCAAGCTGTGGAACCCGGACGAATGCCCGGCTGAACTTCTGCCTTATCTTGCCTGGGCGTTGTCAGTTGACCGCTGGGATAAGAACTGGTCGGAACAGACCAAACGGCAGGTAATCAAAGCCTCCTGGCTGGTTCACCGTCAGAAGGGCACTATTTCCGCTTTGAAGCGTGTCGTTGAACCGTTCGGCTTTCTGCTGCGCGTGATCGAATGGTGGCAGAGCGACGAAGAGCCGGGAACCTTCAAGCTTGAAATCGGTATTCAGGAACAGGGTATTACGGAGGAAACCTATCTTGAGCTTGAGCGCCTTATTGACGATGCGAAGCCGAGAAGCCGCCATCTTACTGGCCTGTCTCTTTCGCTTCAGTCGCAGGGATATATCGAAGCCGGGGTGGGATGTTATATCGGCGATACGTTGACCGTTTATCCCTATTTTCCTGAAACCATATCCGTGGGCGGAAGTGACTACACCGGCGCGGCAGTCCATTTATTTGATACCGTGGAGATCGCAAGTGGCGACTAAATATTATGCCCTGTTAACCAATATCGGGGCGGCAAAACTGGCTAATGCCACGGCATTGGGTGCAAAGGTAGAAATCACCCATATGGCCGTGGGTGATGGTAACGGTGTGCTGCCGACACCGAACCCGGCGCAGATCGCACTGACGCATGAGGTACACCGTGCTCAGCTCAACATGCTGACCATCGACCCGGTAAACACCAATCAGATTATTGCTGAACAGGTGATACCGGAAGATGTGGGCGGATGGTGGATCCGTGAGATCGGATTGTTTGATAAAGACGGCGATATAATTGCGGTTGCCAACTGTGCAGAGACTTATAAACCGCAGTTGCAGGAAGGTAGCGGTCGCGTGCAGGTCATTCGCGTGATCCTGATTGTCAGCAGCACCGAAGCAGTAACATTGAAAATCGATCCGTCTGTGGTGCTGGCAACCCGTAAATATGTTGATGATGCCGTCATTGAAGTGAAGGCATATGTGGATCAGCAACTGGCGGCGCATATCGCCGAAGCTGATCCGCATACGCAGTATTTGCTTGAATCAGATTTTGATAAATTTTTCCCGGCGGGTTTCCCGCTCCCGTGGCCGCAGGCAACGCCGCCTGTGGGTTTCCTTAAGTGTAATGGAGCAGATTTTGATAAGTCGAAATATCCAAAACTGGCGACGGCTTACCCTTCTGGTGTATTGCCGGATTTGCGCGGCGAATTTATGCGTGGCTGGGATGATGGGCGCGGGGTTGATTCTGGACGTACCTTACTTTCGTCTCAAGGAGACGCAATAAGAAATATCACCGGCTCAGTAACAGATATTAGATTTAACGTTTCTGCCGCGTCTTCCGGTGTGTTTGCTAATACAACTAACGGGCCTGCATCAGGAGACGCAGCCGGTGGCGGATCCGCAAGGAATATTAGTTTTGATGCTTCACGGGTTGTTCCAACCGCAATCGAAAATCGTCCACGTAACGTCGCGTTTAGCTACATAGTGAGGGCCGCATAATGGCGCAGGCAAAATTAAACAGCGAATTTATTGCTACAGTGTCAGGTGATGTAACCGTGTTTAACTATGATGGTGAGACGCGCGAATATCTTTCTTCATCTGTTGAATATCTTCCCGTTGGTGTCGGCATTCCGGCTTACTCAAGCACTGACGCGCCCGGCGAAAACAAAGAGGGTTTTGCTATTTTCCGGACGGCCGATTTTGCCGCGTGGGAATACGTTGCTGATCATCGTGGTGAAACGGTATACAGCACTGAAACAGGCGAGTCGGTGATCGTTTCTTTGCCTGGTGATTACCCGGAGGGAACCACCACGCTGGCACCGTCCACGCCTTACGATACATGGAACGGTAGCGAGTGGGTGACGGATACGAATGCGCAGCACGCGGCGGATGTGGAAGCGGCAGGCCAACAGAAAGCTGCGTTACTTACAGAGGCGCAGGAAACGATCGGCTTCTGGCAAACAGAGCTACAGTTAGGCATTATCAGCGATCAAGATAAAGCCAGCCTGATCGTTTGGATGAAATACATCAAAGCTGTGCGGGCGGTGGATACGCCGAAAGCCCCGGATATCATCTGGCCGGATAAGCCGGAATAAGTTTGCATTCCGTCACGCATGGCTGGTTTTAACCGTGCTGGCCATATGTATCGAGTACGGTCATTTTTAACGGTGCTATAGCACTGTCAGTTATGGCGGAGTATTCCAGAAGATGAAGCGGGCAAATGCCCGCTTTAGTTTTATGTGGATGCCGTCAGAACAGGCCCGACAGTGTGTTACTGGCAGAGTTGTAGGCAGACGTGGCTTTATCCTTCAGCCCTGAAAGCAGATCGCCAACGGACGACGCTTGCAGGCGTTCGCGCAGGTCTTCATCACAGCGCTGGAAGCTTATCGAAAACTCTATTTTTTTCGCCTTTCCGTAACGATCAAACTCCGTATGCGTGGCCTGTAGCCCGGTCAGCACATACATGCCGTAAATCTGCCCCGCACCGCTGATTAAAGGCCAGGGGCGTCCAGTGTATGCCTGCGTTGCAAGCACGGTAAGAGATACGTCTCCGCCCGTAATTTCAGGGTAAAGCACCCCGTCAAGGTTGATCTGCGTCTCACCAGCGCCGATGTACTGCCATTTCGCCGATCGGTTTATGCGATCATTCTTCACATGCCGCCAGTTCAGTGAATGCCGAAGCTGCTGGTAAGGTAGCGTCTTCAGTTCAAAAACGAACATTCCGTATATCATCATCATAGTGTTGCTTCCCCTTAATCTCTGTCTTTGAAGCTGCCTCGATTGAGCCGCGCAAGGCGGGCCAGTTCGGCACTTACTGCATCGGCGGCAATCCGGCCAATTTCACGCGCATCCTGCCGGTCAACACCGTGCAGGTGTACGTGGATTTCCCCCGTAAAGCCGCCAGTGGAAACCGGTATATTGCTGGCGCTGCGACTGACTGGCAGAAGTTCCGCCTGTTTAACCGGAAGCGATGCCGCCACCACTGCGGGACGTTCACTTAATCGGCCTGCCGTAGTGATGCTGGCAAGTTGTGACTCCTTCCATTCACCACGAACGGCCAGCGCACGAGGCAGGTTTTTAAACACGATATCGCCGGGGCCGATCTTCTTCGTGTTGTCGGCTGTCGCTTTGGTGTTGTTGTCGATACTCTGCAACCGGCGCAAAGTGCCGTTATCGCCGGTCAGCGGTGATGTGGGTTGTGGTGCTCCGGGCGGAACGTTATTCACCTCAACTTTTTTTGGTGCAATCTTAGCAATATCACCCTGAAGAAGCGCAACTTTGTCCTGAAGAATGGCCATGCGTTGCGCGTCTTCTATTTTCTTTCTGGCTTTTTCAGCCTCATCAGGCAGCACACCGAGCTTTTCAAGAATCCACGCCAGCGTATCCAGCAGCATTTTTGCAGGTGTAAGAACAAGCTGGAGCGCACCACCCAGAACGTTACCGAACACCTCACCGGCGCTTGCGCATTTATCCAGCGTTTCCTTGCTGGACTCCATCGGGGAAAGCAGAGATTTTAACCAGTTAAAGACATGGCTGATACCATTGCTCATCGCATCAAAGATGGGGCTGAACTGCGCGAAGTTCTCGCGCAATGGTGCCAATCTTTCCATGATGCCGGTGAATACACCTGCAAAAAATGCTTTAAGAGGTTCCCAATACCGCCAGATAAGCACCCCGGCAGCAACAAACGCCGCCACTATCAGGCCAATCGGACTAAACAGCAATGACAGCGCTGTACCCAGCATAGACACCGCAGCAGTGATCATGCTCCATATGGCCGGTAAACCTGTCAGGCGAAGGGCAAGCATTCCGAGGTTTTTAGTCAGTGCTCCCAGCGCGGCACCAGGAGCAAGAAATACCCCCATAAGTGCGCCACGCATAGCGGGTATGATGGCTGAAACTCCCCGCATTTTCCCTGCTAACGAGCCGAGAACTGGCACCCATCCGCGCACGCTTGCCATTGCCGGGCCGGAAGCCGTTCCGAGTGTTCGCAGCGCGACAATCGTTCCGGTTATGCCTCTGCCCCCTGTCAGCAGGGTAAAACCTAACTGGAGTTTAGCCAGCGGCCCCATCAGCAGGCCGATCGCCAGCGATGTGCCGCCAATGGCGGCGGTCAGTACCAGAACGCTACCGCCGACAACCAGCAGGGATTGGGCGAGCTTCGGATTCTCTTTCGCCCACTGCGTCATATTCCCCACAACGTCACTCAGTCCATGAGTCAGGCCGCGAAGCTGATTGTTGACGAGATCGTTAATCTGGATGCGGAAGCCTTCCCAGGCGCTGTCCAGATTTTTGAGATCGCCATCAAGGTTATCCGCCATTATTTTGGCGGCTTTCTGTGCCTCACCTTTGGCGTTTTTCAGTTCACCCAGCAGCTTCTGAAGTTCGCCGCTCCCGGCCGACATAACCAGAGCCTGGAATGACTTTGACGCTTCTTCACCGGCAATATCCTTGAAGAATGAGAGCTTATCGGTATCCCCGTACTTGCTGATCTTTTTATAGAGATCGGTTAGAACCACTTCAGCAGGGCGCATTTTCCCCGTTGCGTCAGCGACTTCTACGCCCAATTCTTTAAGCGCGGTTTTTGCCCTGCCGGTTGGCGCGGCAAGGCGTGAAAATGTGGCCTGCAAACCTGTACCGGCGATACTCCCGCGCAGGCCTACGTTCGCCATTACGCCGATCATGGCTGTTGTTTGTTCAACACTGACGCCAAGATTGGAAAGACCTGTCCCGGCGTACTTCATTGCCTCACCGATATTTTGCAGATCAGTGTTAGTACGGGTGAACGCGCCAGTTAATACGTCGCTGACGCGATCCATTTCTTTGGGATCGAGGCGGAACTGAGACAGGATGTTTGAGCTAATATCGGCGCTTTCACCTAAATCCATACCACCGGCCAGCGCCATATTGAGTACGCCGGGCAATGCTGCCTGAATAGCCTGCGGAGTGAAACCGGCCATAGCGAGAAACGCCTGACCGCTGGCGGCGTCAGTCGTGGTGAACTGCGTTTCAGCGCCCAGCTTTTTGGCCTGCTCACGAAGTGCGGAAAAGTCTGTTGAGCTTTTATCTATGCGGGTCAGCGCCTGCACGCGGGACATTTCCCGATCAAACCCAACGGCGGGGGATAAGAAACGTCCCGCTAGGTAACCGGCAGCAGTGGCCCCGGCAACGGCCATCGTGCCACCACCGCGAAGTTTGCCTGCCGTTTGCTGCATCTGGTCGTAGCGCGCCCGTGCCTGCGTAACAGCGGCAAGGTGTCGCTGTTCCCGGTCAAGCGTCTGGTTGTACTGTTCGGTTCTACGTATGGCGCTCTGAATGGTGCGATCGCTGCCGACCAGCGAAACGCCGTGGCTGCGCAGCGCCTGTGAGGCGGCGCGCAGCTTAACCATTTCTTGCGTGCGTGCAGAGTTAAGGCGCTCCAGCTTTGTGGCCAGCGCTACCATATGTGCTTTCTGCTTGTCTGTAAGCTGCGTGCCTTCCCGCTGAGCCTGACTCAGCCCTTCGAGAGTCCGGCTGGCGTCGTCAATTTTGCGGGAGGTTTTTTGAACGCTGTCACGCAGACGGTTGAACGTACGGGACTGGCTGGCCAGATCTTTAATGCTGGATTGCGTTTTTTTGAGAGATTCTGACAAACCGCCCGCACTCTGGCGGGCGGCATTGACCGGGCGGGTAAGTTTATCGATCGCGCTGAACGCGACGCGGATATTAAGGCTTTTCACTGTCACTGGCTCCACTTCGGACAGCCGCCCGCTCACGCCAGGCTATGACTTCGCCCAGTTCCATCGTGAAGACTTCAGAGGGCGGCCAGTTGAAAACGACCGCGATATCAGCGACCAGATCGTCGATCAGGTCGAACCGCAGGAGTGTTACTGATTCTCCGTCTCCGCCTCGTTCGATGCTCCAGACCCCGTAGGCGTCAAAAAAGGGACAAGCGCTTCTGACAGGCTGACAAAATCGCGGGTATCCATTTCGTTGATTTCGGTCTGCTTGAGGCGCGGTGATGTGACGCGGGTCAGCAGTACCGCCACCGAATCCACATCCATATTCATCACGTTGACCAGCTTCAGCCCACGCAGGGAGCCAGCCTGTTTGATCTCATCCGTGATCGTTACCTGAGTAATTTTCTCATCGCCGCGAACAACGGGTTTTGCCAGCGTAATGGCGTTATCATTTTTTTTGCTCATTGTTGAATGCTCCGGGCGGCACGGGTGTGCCGCCACTATCAAGTTAATCAGTTACCCATTCCCAGCGCAGACGTGATGCGGTCAGGGTAGATATTTTTGCCGTCTTTCTTGTAGATGAAGTTCAGCAGATCAAACTCAAACAACGGCTTGTCATCGATGGTGAGCTTGTAATAGGTGTTCTTCATCGTGTAGCTGACGGAGGTGTCTTCTCCCTGCTTGCTTTCGCCGCCGTCCATTTCGGTGATGCGGCCGCGCAGCTCGACCTCAACCAGCAGGCTTTCGCCATCGGTGTAATACTCACCGGCGAAGCGGAAGCGGGTCTCGTCGATATCGCCGCAGTAGTTCAGCAGAAGCGATTGAACCAGCCCGCCAACCACCATCGTGGTATCCAGTGCGCCACTGTCCAGACCGAGATCTACCGCAGCGGAGCCAATCATCCCGCCGCCCTGAAAGTCTTCCGTCTTGCGCGTCAGCTTTGGCAGCGTCACGGAAGAGACTTT
>Ga0308160_10007758_pt1 | contig 10575 bp, 8 predicted proteins | sample PhyFR1_FD_201036 | JGI IMG/M metagenome (GOLD analysis project Ga0308160, IMG submission 201036) | Phyllosphere microbial communities from UC Gill Tract Community Farm, Albany, California, United States - DLSLF.R1 | ecosystem: Host-associated > Plants > Phyllosphere > Unclassified | place: USA...
CTGGCCAAGAGCCTGCGCACCCGGGTCCAGGAACTGACCGAGCGCCTGGGCGTGTATGCGCCGGTGTACGTGATCTTCACCAAGGCCGACCTGATCGCCGGCTTCGCCGATTTCTTCCACGACGCCGAACGCGGCGAGCGCGAACGCGTGTGGGGCGCAACCCTGCGCTACAACCGGCGCAGGACCCCGCAGGACGTGCTGGGCTTCTTCGACCTGCATTTCGACGAGCTGCACGACGGCTTGAAGGAGATGAGCCTGGCCAATATGGCGGCCAACCGCAGCATGGCGCTGCGGCCCGGCGTGTTCACCTTTCCGCTGGAGTTCGCACAACTGCGCCCGCAGCTGCGCGCCTTCCTGGCCACGCTGTTCGAGGAAAACACCTGGCAGTTCAAGCCGGTGTTCCGCGGGTTCTATTTCACCAGCGCGCTGCAGGAAGGCGTCGTGGAAAACATGGCGTCGCGCCGCGTGGCCGGCCGTTTCGACCTGCAGCTGGGCGCCCTGAAATCGGCGCACAAGGAGGGCCAGAAGGGCGCTCCGGTCGGCGATCAGTCGGGTTACTTCCTGCTCGAGCTGTTCCGCAAGGTGATTTTTGCCGACCGCGACCTCGTCAAGCGCTACACCAGCCCGGCCAGCACGCGCCTGAAATACGGCGCCTTCTTCGCCGCCACCATCGTGCTCGGCTGCGCGCTGGGCGGCTGGAGCTGGTCGTATATGGGCAACCGGCAACTGGTGGCCAACGTGCAGGCCGATCTCGACAAAGTGAGCAAGCTGCAGGCGCGCCGAAGCGACCTGCAATCGCGTCTTGAGGGTCTCGAAATCCTGCAGGACCGCATCGAGCAGCTGGAAAAATACCGGGCCGGGCGGCCATGGGCGCTGTCCTTCGGCCTGTACCAGGGTACGACGGTCGAGCGCAAGCTGCGCGACGAATACTTTGCCGGCGTGCGCGAAGTGATGGTGCTGCCGGTGGCCGGCGCGATCGAGTCGCTGCTGGCCGAGACCAACGCCAACGCATCGCAGCTCGATCCGAACGCCAAGGCCGCCCCCAGCGCCAAACCGGGCCAGCCCTACCAGGATGTCTCGCCGACCAACGTCGGCGATGCCTACAACGCGCTGAAGACTTACCTGATGCTGGCCGATAAAAGCCACGCCGAGCCGGGCCACCTGAACGACCAGCTGACCCGCTACTGGCGCGGCTGGCTGGCGGCCAACCGCGGATCGATGTCGCACGAGCAGACCATCCGCAGCGCCGAGCGCCTGCTGACCTTCGTGCTGGCCCACGTCGACGACCAGGCCTGGCCGCAGATCACGCCCAAACTGAGCCTGCTGGACACCGCGCGCGAAAACTTGCGCCGCGTGGTGCGCGGCACGCCGGCGCGCGAACGCGTGTATGCCGACATCCGCACCCGCGCCGCCACCCGCTTCCCGGCGATGACGGTGGCGCGCATCGTCGGCGAGCAGGACCAGGCGCTGGTGGTCGGCAGCTATGCGGTGAGCGGCGCCTTCACCCGCGACGCCTGGGAAAAATTCATCCAGGGCGCGATCCGCGAGGCCTCCAACCGCGAGCTGCAAAGCACCGACTGGGTGTTGAAGACCGTGGCCAAGGACGACCTGACGCTGGAAGGCAGCCCGGAGCAGATCCAGAAGACGCTGGTCGACTTGTATAAGGCCGATTATGCGAAGGAGTGGAGCAAGTTCGTGCAGGGCGTGACGGTCGCCGACCTGAACGGCTTCGAAGGCAGCGTGCAGGCGATGAACCGGCTCGGCGATCCGCAGACCTCGCCGCTGGCCAAGCTGCTCAAGACCGTCTACGAGCAGACCGCCTGGGACGACCCGGCCCAGGCGCGCGTCGTCAACGACAAGGTCAAGCGCGGCCTGATGGCCTGGTTCCGCGAAGTCGTGCTGCGCCAGACGCCGAGCGAGGCGCGCCAGATCGCCGACTCGATCGGGCCGTTGCCGATGGGCGGTGCGCAGGGAGCAGGCCCGATCGGGCGCGAATTCGCCGGGGTGGCGCGCCTGGTCGGCGTCAAGGAGAAGGACGCTTCCCTGATGACCGGCTACCTGGATGCGCTGTCCAAGCTTCGCTCGCGCCTGAACCAGCTGAAAAACCAGGGCGACCCCGGTCCCGGCGCCAAGCAGCTGATGCAGCAGACGCTCGAAGGCAACGGCTCGGAACTGGCCGAAGCCCTGAAATACGTCGACGAGCAGATGCTGACCGGGATGAGCGATTCGCAGAAGCAGATGCTGCGCCCGCTGCTGGTGCGGCCGCTGGTGCAGACCTTCGCCATGATCGTGCTGCCGTCCGAATCCGAGATCAACAAGACCTGGCAGGCGCAGGTGGTGGAGCCGTTCCAGAAGTCGCTGGCCGCCAAGTACCCGTTTGCGCCGGGCGCCCAGATGCAGGCCACGGCGGGCGAGATCGGCCAGGTGTTCGGTCCCGAGGGCGTGGTCGCGAAATTCGTCGGCACCACCATGGGACCGCTGGTGGTACGCCGTGGCGACGTGCTGGCCAGCCGCACCTGGGCCGACATCGGCATCACGCTGGCACCGCAGGTGGTGAGCGGCTTCCCCGGCTGGGTGGCGCCGCTGTCGGCCAACGGCGTGGCTGCCGGCAGCGGGTCGCAGCGGGTGTTCCAGCTGCTGCCGATGGCGACGCCGGGCGTGACGGAGTACACGATCGAGATTGACGGCCAGCAGCTGCGTTACCGGAACACGCCGCCAGCCTGGGTCAACATGGTGCATCCGGGGCCGCAGGGCAGCAGCGGCGTGAAGATCAGCGCGGTCACCTTCGATGGCCGTACGGTGGAACTGTTCGGCGAGCCGGGCGAGTTCGGGCTCGAAAAGATGATCGGTGCTGCCGAGAAGAAGCGCCTGGGTCCCGGCGTGGCCGAGCTGCGCTGGAGCGCGAACAACGTCACGGTCGGGATCACGCTGAAGGTGGTCAGCAACGCCAGCGCCGGCAGCGGCGATGCCCAGGCCAGCCGCGGCTTCAACGGACTGCGCCTGCCGGAGACCATCGTCGGCCGTACGTCCGCGCCCGCCGTCGCGGCGAACGTGGTGACCGCGGCCGCCGCCGGCCCGGCCCTCGCCGGAGCGGCGCAATGAACCGCGCGGGCGGCGCCAGCCGGATCGGCTACTTCGGCAAGATTCCGGCGCACGACGACTTCGTCAAGGCAGCCGACGACCAGCAGGTGGTCGGCATGCTGGACGACTGGCTGGCGCAGGTGATGTCGCGCCTGCCGGCCGACGCGCGCTGGAAGCTGAACTACGACGCGATGGCGCCGGTGAGCTTCGCCTTCGTCGGCCCGCACCGGCGCCATGCGTTGGCCGGGCACCTGGTCGCCAGCCATGACCGCTCGGGACGGCGTTTTCCCTTCCTCACGATGCGCAGGCTGGACGTGCTTGACCCGTCCGACTTCCTGGCGCGCTGTCCGCTGGCGTTTGCACCGCTGTGGCGCTTGCTGGAAGCCAGCGCGCCGCGCGTGCTGGCGGCAGTCGATCCGAGCGCGCACCTGCAGGCGATCCTGGATGCGCCACTGCTGGGCGAGCCGGACGGCGCGATCGATGCCGACCTGACCGAATTCCTGGCACTGTCCACGGTCGGTTCTCTTTCCGGTCTGCTCGGGATGCCGGCCGACCGCATGATCCTCGGCCTCGGCTTGCTGCTGCAGCCGGTGATGCACAGCCGGCCGGCGGCGCTGCACAAAAGCCTGGTGCTGCCGTTGCCGGCGGACGACGTCGGGCGCTTTGCGGCGGCCGCGTTCTGGCTGGCGCTGGTGGCGCCTTTTGTCCGCCGCACCGGCTACGATCTCGTGCTGTTCGTGACGCGCGTGGAGGGCCGCCCGGCGCTGGTGATCGGCTTCGGCGGCGATGCGGCCGGCACCCTGCATGCGCTGATCGATCCGCTGGTCGGCTTCGATCAGCAGGTGCGCATGGAAGACAATGGCTGGATCGACGAGCAGATGGGCATCGACATCGACGTGCGCGCCCTGGCCAGCTACCTCGAACAGCCGATGCTGCCGCTGCGCATGGCGCGCGACCTGTTCCTGAAAACCTTCATCGGAGCCGCTTCGTGAAAACCGTTTATTTGCCCACCATGCTTGCCGCTTCGATGCTGATCGCTGCCCCGGCGGTGGCCCGGGCCGATGCCGCTGCGCCCATCGTGGTCTCCGGTACCGTCGCCGACGAGGCCAGCAAGGACGCCATGCTGGCGCGCCTGCGCGCGCTGTACGGCGCCGAACGCGTGGTCGACCAGTTGGCCGTCGGCCGGGTCTCGGCGCCGCCCAACTGGAACGACTACGTCGGCAGGCTGCTCGGCCCCAACCTCAAGCTGATCAGCCGCGGCCAGCTGCAGGTCGACGGCACCAGCATCAGCCTGCGCGGCGACGTTGCCAGCGAAGCGCAGCGCCAGCAGATCGCCAGCGACATCGCGGCCGGCATCGACGCCGGCTACACCGTCAACAACGGCCTGCGCGTGGCGGCCTCGGAGCAGGGCATGCTGGACGCGGCGCTGGCCAACCGCATCATCGAATTCGAATCCGGAAAGGCCGAGCTGGCCGACTCCGGCAAGGCCATCCTCGACCAGATGAGCGTGGCGCTGCTGCGCCTGAAGGACAAGAAGGTCGAAGTCATCGGCCATACCGACAATGCCGGCTCGCGCGCCGGCAACCTGTCGCTGAGCCAGGCGCGCGCCGAGGCGGTCAAGACCTATGTGGTCGGACGCGGCGTGCATGCCGAGATGGTGGCGGTGTCGGGGGAGGGGCCGGACCGGCCGGTGGCGGACAACCGCACGCCGGAGGGGCGGGCGCGTAACCGGCGGATCGAGTTCAAGGTGGTGCAGTAAACCGGCAACGACGCCCCGCAACGGCGGGGCGCCTGGCCTCAAGGCAGCGTAATCGTCACACTCGCCGACCGCGGCGGCAGCTTCACCAAGTCGTTGTAGCTAGCCAGCGCGGTATCCGTCTCATGCACCAGCGCCGTACGGAAGCCGACGTAAGCCCCCAGTCCGGCCAGCGCAAACACCGCGCTCAGCACCCACAGCGACACGTCGCTGCCCAGCTTGTGGACCACCTGGTCGGGCCGCTCGGCATGCGGTGCGAAGCCGCGGCTCTTGCCGCGCATGCGCGCGATTTCGTCGCCCAGGCGCGCGGTCAGGTAGTTCAGCTTGTCCTTGCCGTCGAGGGCGAAGCGGCCCTGGAAGCCGAGCAGCAGGCACATATGGAAGACTTCGAGCGCCTGCAAATGGGCGCTGCCCTTGGCGCGCAAGTCTTCGAGGCGCTGGAAAAAGTGCTCGCCGGCGAGCTGGTCGCCGAACAGGCGCAGCTGCAGCGGACGGGTCTCCCAGGCGTCGCGGATCTCGTAGTCGGAGCCGAGGATGATCTCGTCGACCGCCGCGCAGAACGCGTACTTGGCCGCGGTGACGTCGTCGGCGGCGACGCCGAGCGCCTTGGCGTTGCGGTCGATGTCGCCGAGGAAGGCGGTCATGTGGTCGGCGAAGGCGGTCTTGTCCTGCGGGCCGCAGCCGCCCTTGAGCAGGAACAGCGCATAGAAGCCCTCGACCATGATGTCGGCCAGGGATTGCGGCGCGCCGCCGGCGCCGCTGCGGGATGGGGCCGCCGCAGCGCGCCGTTCGATGTGGGGTTGGATGCTCATGGGATTTACGCGGCGATCGCGATCAGGTCGAGTTTCAGGTCGCGCAGCCCGTTCGGGACGTAGATCGAGATCGACTGCGCCTTCAGCATGCTGTCGTACAGCAGGCCGCGGTTTTCCAGTATGAAGTAATAGGTATCCGGCCGCACCGGCAGCGCGCTCGGCACCTGCGGCGCGTGCACCAGCTTCACGCCGGGCATGGCCGACAGCACCAGCTTGTCGACGTCCTCCGGCGCGCCGATCTTGAAGCGCAGCGGCACGATCTCGACCAGCTGCAGCGCCGGCATGTCGGCCTTGACGCCGAGGTAGAGCGTGGTCTGCGGCGTGATCTTGCCCGAGTCGAGCGCGCCGAGGTGGTAAGAGGTGCGCTCGTTGGACAGCGCGATCGAGAAGTATTTCGACGAGATCACGGTATCCAGCAGTTCGCGCAGGATGCCGTCCAGGCGCGCGAAGGCCGGCCCCGGATCCTGGTGCGCGTAGGCCGGCAAGTCTTCCAGCTTGACCGCGCGCGAAAAGGTCATCAGGCCGCCCGCCAGCACCAGCAATTCCTGGAACAGACGCTCCGGATGCAGCTCGCGGTGCGCCAGGTAGTGGCTGAGCGCGGCGTAGCCCGAACTGGCCGTATGCAGCAGCCAGAACGAGGAGACGTCGCCGCCGCGCAGCTCGACCACGTTCTTGCTCGGTTCGCGATGGTGGCCGTACAGCGCATTCACCTTGGCCAGCAGCTTTTCCATCAGGCGCGCCAGCCGCGCCTGCAGGCCCGGTGCGCCTTCGATCGAGATGCTGGGCGGGATGAAGTCCTGGTCGACCTCGAAGCCGCCGGTGGCGACGCGGCGCAGGCGCAGCAGCGGAAAACTGTCGTAGGCGTCGAGCGCATCGATGTCCGGCACCAGGCGCAGGTTGCGGGTCAGGTAGGCCAGCGGCGCCGGCGCCGCTTCGCTGTACAGATCCTGGGTATCGTGCTCGCGCTGGCCGAAGCGGGCATCCATCCTGGCTTCGCCGCGCGCCGCGCAATTCTCCCCGTGCACCTTGAGCGCGGGCAGGGCGGCGTGGAAGGTCAGGCTGCCTTCGAACGGCGGCAGGTCGGCCAGGCGCACCTGGGGCGGCAGCAGATCGTGTTCGGGGGCGCGGTAGACCTCGCCGTCGGGGAAGATCAGCGCCAGCTCGGTGATGCGCAGCACGTCGGCCTTGAGGGCGTCGCTGTCGATCGCCAGCCGCCGCACACCCCAGCAATAGGGATGCAGGGCGCCGGCGGTTTCGTTGAGGCGCGCCTCGTGGTAGCGGTCTTGCTGCTGGAAATGCTGGGGGCGCAGGAACAGGCCCTCGCCCCACAAGATCTTGGCCGCCGTCGTCATGCCTTGTCTCCTCGTCGCGTCGTGGATGGTTTTCCGGGTTTCCGCAAAACACTAGCTTGCTGGAAACACATGGACGCTCATTGACAGCGCACAAGCGACATGGGCTTGACACCTGCACCGCTTGCAGCCGCGCCACTGCCGACGTTCATCGCGCAGGCATGCAGGCCGACCGTCACGCCGGCCTGTTCGGCGTCGGCGGCGGCAAAAGCCAGGCGCCAGCCGTCGCGCGCCGGCGAGTGATACAGGGCGACGATGCCGAGCCAGCCGGTGTCGCGCGCCAGCTTGTCGGCCAGTTCGAGCTGCTGCCCCGGCACCAGCGTGACTTCTTTGACTTCGACCAGGTCGGCGCCCAGCGCTTCGCGCTCGGCCTGCGCCGACTGGAAGGCCGCATACGGCGCCGCGTCGAAGGCGCCGCGCTGGCGCAGTTTATACACGCGCACCAGCAGGGCCAGCGACTGGCCGCGGGCATCGACGTTGAGGCGCTTGGCCGCATGCAGGTGCAGCGTCACGTTGCGCGGCGGCTGCTGTGCTTCCGGCAGCGGCGGCGGCGCCGGCTTGCGCAGGCCGACCGCTTCCAAGGCGGCCTTGGCCAGCGAGGGTTTGTCGGCAGCGGCACCGCCGCCGGCACAGCCGGACAGCAGGGTCAGCGCACAGAGCACGACAAGAGGCGATTGCATTCGAATGATGTTCATGAGGACCTTGCATCTAGTTAATTGATCGCGGCAGCGAGAGATTTAACGTTCAAGGTGCGCCGCGCCCCGTGAGCCGGCGCAAGGACGGAGTCGATCAGGCGCAACGCCCGGCACTCAATAATTGACCATACGCAACTACAGACTATTGCCGTTCTTCAATAATTGGCCTGTTTCCAACCCGGAGGACCCGATGACTTTCCACCGCTTGTTCCCTCGCATCTCGACCCACCTCGCCATCATCGCCGGCGCCGCCATCCTGTCCGCCTGCGGCACCACACCCCCGGCCGCACCTGCCGCCAAGCCCGTTGCCACGACGATGGCCGCGACCATGGCCACCGTCGACGCCGCCGTGCTGGCCGGCCAGAACGACAAGGCCTATGCCATCCTGAAGCAGGCCGGCAGCACCTTCCCGACCGACAAGACGCCGTGGGTGCGCATGGCCCAGATGCGCTTCGACAGCGCCAACTACGGCGAAGCGATCGTCAACGCGCACGAAGCTTTGGTGCGCGACCCGGATGACACGCTGGCCAACAGCATCGTCGCCGTCAGCGGCCTGCGCGTGACCAGCAAGGCGCTGGCGGACCTGAGCCACAAGAACAACCTGAGCGGCAACGTGCGTACCGAAGCCCAGGAACTCGCCAAGCTGCTGCGCACCAGCCTGAACGAAGACGTGCTGGTGGCGAGCCGCGCCGGCGCACGCAAGGACGGCGGCGTCAAGAAAACCATCAGCGCACCGCCGCCCGCGCCCCGTCCCACCGGTGGTGGCGGCGGCGATCCGTTCGGCGCCATCAAATAAGCCATCCCCGAACCGAGTCCACTGGAGCCGACATGCCCAAGAATGAAAGCGTGCAGAAACGCCTGCAGAAAGTGCGCGCGCCGCGCGTGCAGATGACCTACGACGTCGAGATCGGCGACGCCATCGAGAACAAGGAGCTGCCCTTCGTGGTCGGCGTGCTCGGCGACTTCGGCAGCGATCCGGACGCCGCCAGGAAGCGCCTCAAGGACCGCAACTTCGTCAACGTCGACGTCGACAATTTCGACGAAGTGCTGGACGGTGTGGCGCCGGTGGCGCAGTTCCGCGTGCCGAACCACCTGTCGGCCGAGGGCGGCGAATTCGCGGTCAAGCTGCAGTTCCGCGAGATGGCCGACTTCCGTCCCGAAGCCGTGGTGCAGCAGGTGGCGCCACTGAAAGGCTTGCTGGACGCGCGCAGCAAGCTGGCCGACCTGCGCAACAAGCTGGCCGGCAACGACAAGCTGGAAGACATCCTCAACGACGTGCTGTCCAATACCGAGAAGCTGGACAGCCTGCGCAAGACCGACAAAGGAGAATGATCGAATGGCGGCCATCCTCGAAACCGCGGCACCTGCCTCAGCCCAGGCACTCGAACTGGACACCGGCCTGCTCGACCAGATCGTCGAACAAAGCCGGGTCGCGAAATCCACCAGCGAGCACGAACGCGCACGCGACATCATCTCCGAACTGGTGACGCAAGTGATGGAAGGGACGATGATCGTCTCGACCAACCTGTCGGCCACCATCGATGCGCGCCTGGCGGAGCTGGACCGCATGATCTCCGCCCAGCTGTCCGCCGTGATGCACGCGCCCGAGTTCCAGAAGCTGGAGCGCAGCTGGACCGGGCTGCATTACCTGGTCAAGAACAGCACCACCAGCGCCGGCCTGCAGATCCGCATGCTGAACGCCACCAAGAAGGAGCTGGTGAAGGACTTCCAGTCGGCGCTGGAATTCGACCAGAGCACGCTGTTCAAGAAGGTGTACGAAGAAGAATTCGGCAGCTTCGGCGGCGCCCCCTACGGCACCCTGATCGGCGATTTCGAAGTCTCGCGCCAGCCGGAAGACGTCTACTTCCTCGAGCAGATGTCGCACGTGGCGGCGGCCAGCCATGCGCCCTTCATCACATCAAGCGCGCCCGACCTGTTCGGCGTCGACAGCTTCGGCGACCTGGGACGCCCGCGCGACCTGGCCAAGGTGTTCGATACCGTGGAATATGCGAAGTGGAAGGCCTTCCGCGAATCCGAGGATGCGCGCTACGTCGGCCTGACCCTGCCGCGCTTCCTGGGCCGCCTGCCGTACAACCCCGTGGACGGCACCGCCACCGAAGGTTTCAACTTCGTCGAAGACGTGGACGGCAGCGACCATCACAAATACCTGTGGTGCAACGCCGCCTATGCCTTCGCCTCCAAGCTGACCAAGGCCTTCGAGGAATACGGCTGGTGCGCGGCGATCCGCGGCGTCGAGGGCGGCGGCCTGGTCGAGAACCTGCCGACCCACACCTTTAAAACCGATGAAGGCGAGGTCGCGCTCAAGTGCCCGACCGAACTGGCGATCACCGACCGCCGCGAAAAGGAACTGTCGGACCTCGGCTTCATCTCGCTGGTGCACTGCAAGAACACCTCGTACGCGGCCTTCTTCGGCGCGCAGTCGGCCCAGAAGGCGCGCAAGTACAACAGCGACGCCGCCAATGCCAACGCGCTGCTGTCCTCGCAGCTGCAGTACATCTTCGCGGTCTCGCGCATCGCCCACTACATGAAGGCCATGATGCGCGACAAGATCGGCAGCTTCGCGGCCGCCTCCAACGTCGAGGATTACCTCAATCGCTGGCTGACCCAGTATGTGCTGCTGGACGATAACGCCAGCCAGGAACAAAAGGCCCAGTTCCCGCTGCGCGAAGCCAGCGTGCAGGTGGCCGAGGTGCCGGGCCGGCCGGGCGTGTACCGCGCCGTGTCCTTCCTGCGCCCGCACTTCCAGCTCGACGAGCTGTCCGTTTCGCTCCGACTGGTCGCGGAGTTACCGCAATCGACCAAATCCTGATTCTTTATTCAACCTGAATGGAGTAGAACATGGCAATAGACGTCTACCTGCA
>Ga0308160_10007759_pt1 | contig 10574 bp, 11 predicted proteins | sample PhyFR1_FD_201036 | JGI IMG/M metagenome (GOLD analysis project Ga0308160, IMG submission 201036) | Phyllosphere microbial communities from UC Gill Tract Community Farm, Albany, California, United States - DLSLF.R1 | ecosystem: Host-associated > Plants > Phyllosphere > Unclassified | place: USA...
ACTCACATTTGGGGAAGGTAGGTGCTGAAGCAAGGAAATAAGCTCGAGCCTAAGCGAGTGTACGGTGCGGTGCAGAGGCTAGCCAGTTGGCTCTCAAAACCACTTCTCTCGTTAACGAAAAGAGCGAAACACGAAACGCTCGCGAACAGGGTGACGTCAGTGCCGTCCATCATCATACTACCGTCCCGCAAAATTCGTTTCTAAATATGTTTGTTTCTAAACATGTCTGCGAAAACTATGCACAGCTGGCAGGTACAAGTTCACCTGGTTTATATCTCAACTATTTCCTGACCGGTTAAGGTTGTCGAGTTGGAAACCAGAAACCAGGTCGTCATCGAGACTATCACCATCTCGCTAGCTTTCCCAATCCCTAGCTGAGGTGGTGAAAGGTGAATAGAACAACAACATGCGAAAGTCGAATGAACTAGCGAGCTGCTTCACTTGGTAGGCAGACCTTAGAAAACATGCCTTGATCATTGAAGCGTAAAGACGACCTGGACCGTTGAGTACGATCGCCTTCACATACCCTATGCACCCGAATATCATTATGGATCAATACTCCTGACTCCAGCCCACAGACCCCCGCGATCTGGACACCCCACAGCCTCAAATTTACCACAAGCGAACCCCGAAAATGTACTTCGAACTCAAATTCCGCCTCTGTCCATCCATATGTGCAGCGTTCACGACCCACTCACGGTCGTATCGCAACGAAAAGCTATGTCATTAAGCTCGAGCTGGAACGGTTTCCATTTGTATCCGCGCGGAATCAATCACAGAACGAGCGAAACGATCGTCATCAATAATCTGACCACCAACTGACAAATGGTTCAGGAAGAGTCCGACAGGCGACAAACATGAAGAGGTCTACACCGTTGTACATCTGGGGCCAGTTCATCATAGCATCCTATCGTGAAGAACTCATGCCGGAATTTTCGCTCAAGAATTCAACGCCACACATCGACCGCTGATTGGGCAGCGATCCGACGTATTGGGCGAGATGACCGACCGTTTCTCTCATCCCTTGTCAATGGGCCATGATCGTGATGAACAGCTCCATCCGGTATCTAGAAGGGGAAGTTCCTCGGACAAGTCTGCAAGATATATCAGTGCGCTCAAAACCGCTCCCAAAGCTGCAAACTCGACGAGGTCAAACGACCTTATCGGGTCCTCATCGAGGAGGACAAACGATCAAGCATCGTCCCCACGCCACGAACATGACAGCTCAACGACTGCGCAGACGCGATCCAGAGCGTCGACGACCACACGAGCTCGGGTACCAAGAGCTCTGCAGGGTATCGGCAGGGAAGAGCTTGAGATCTATCAACGTCGATGGGACTTGATGTCCGACAGCGAGCTTCTTCGAGCTTGCGGATCATCGTCAAAGGTCGGCCAGAGCCCAAGTCCATCGAGAACGCATTCCGATTCGACCTTGCTCTCGGCTACTCTCGATGCTCGAACCTTGGTACCCGAAGATGTCCCTCGGCTATCAAGATCCTCATCCTCGCTTTCCTCCCCAAGTACACCTCGAATACGACCTCGTCCGGCAAAGAGATACTCCACCCAGATCCTCGCCTTGACGTTGCCCACAGGGCGAGCTGAGCCGACCGCGAGCAGTTCGAGGACCAGCCAGGGTTTGTTTCCTCCCAGTCCTCCGTCCGACTCGGAAACCGGGTTCGGGCGGGGTGCTGGCGAGGAGAATCTCGATAATGATACGCATGTGTCGGGCATATCATGGCAAGAGCTCGATTCTCTAGGTTCGGCAAATCGCCATCCTTTGCGGGTGCTTTCCAGAATCGCAAGGGAACTCGGCGAGTCGTGCTTGATGTTGGAAGAAGAAAATGAGATCCTGCGAGCCAAGTTAGAGCGAGAGGAGACGCTTGATGGGTCAGAGGTGTTTACACCGAGAAAGGGTTCAACAAGTCTAGATCAAGCCCCGGCGATCAAGCGACCTCAAGAGATGTTGCCGACGACTGGCCTACCTGAAGACCTCGTTAACCAGTTCTTGGAGGAGGATCAGGTGAGTAAGCGGATACTGAGCGATGCCCGCGATTGCAGATTCGTTCTGAAAGTTGAGTGTTCCGTCTTTGCCTCTTTCCCGTAGCTCTCGATACACGACTCGCTGAATGAAGCGCTTTCAACTTCCTTGGCATCCCCAACCGTGTCAACCTTTTCTGAACGACCGCATCGGCAAAACTACGACCATGGCGATCCTTTGACGGGGGAAAGAGATGGGGAAGACGAAGATCACTCCGTGCCCGTTAAAGCGAGGGCGGGACCATCGCAAGCTCTATTCCATCTCGACACATCTGCCCGATCGACGTTGGGGAGTCATCACCGGAGTCAGTTGCCTGGATCTGTCAATCGAGATCGGTCAGGGAGCACATCGACGAACGCATCGAGGAACGCAAAGGCACCTACGATCGTTGTCAGGTCGGTCGCGCCGCATGACACTGACGCAGCAAGCTTTGTCGAGGAAGCCCTCCTCGACGGAGACTTTCTGGGGACTGTCCCTCAGCCGAAGAACAAGATACACCGATCTAGCTGGACGGAGAGTCTCTGGGGATGGACCGGCGCAACAGAGCTCAATAGTCATACCAGGCAACATCGTTCAGGATCGAATGCAAGCCATAAGATCGAAGAGTCGAAGGGGTTCGGCGGACGATCTCGAGCCTCTACAACGACGTATGATGCAGACAGGCGGGGACACTCACACTACGTCGACACCGATCGCAGGGAGACTGCGTCTGGAGTAGGAGAACAAGCTGTTCGGCCCGGAGACGGCGCAAACACTCCTGCGTTTCGGGCCATTTTCCTCGCCACTCGATTGTTGACCCCGGATACGTCTTCGATCTTGAGCACGGCAAGCAAACACCGGCGAGATGGCGAGCTGATCAAGAGGATGGCCTACAAACTTGTACGAAATGCAAGAGATTCGGGAATAACATTACGAACAACCTCAGTATCAACAAGGCCCCCGCGCTCGGTATCGCCCAAGCCTAAAGCTGCGAAAAGCTCGAGCAGAAGATCGAAGCGGAACTCGGTATTGGGACTCCCGTCTACCATCGGCACCGCTCTCGCAAGTCCCGTACAAGCTCTTCTAGGCAGCGGTACTCCAAACCCATCGCGAGTCACCGAGTCCGAGAGCGCGAGAAACCAGCTTCTGCGGTCCATCTCGAACAGGGACATGATCGGGACACTCAATGACTCTGACTTGTCGGTCAAGGGGAAACTTTCGGACCGCTCCGTAGGTAACACGCCGCTGGTCAGCCCAGGAGAGGATAGCGAATCTGCGCCACCCTTCGTCGAGATGGATGCCTTTGTGGCCGACCGGGATAAGCCCCCGACTATGTTGCCCCGACGAAACACCCTACATAATCTTCACGGAGAGATTCCGCCCTCGTTCAAGCTCGCTTCGAGATTTGGGGATGAGAGCGCTGAACTAGCGCCCTATACCGACAAGTTTGGCTTCGTATACGATTTACGCTATGTGAGACTGCTGCTTGACCTCAAGTCCGCATCGGAGGAGGACACGCTTGGCAAGGCGCCGATGGAAGAGGAGGACATGCCGCAGGTCAAACGAGACCCTAGGCGGTCCATCGACGAAGCGGGGCTCGAACGAGTGCAGTCAACGAACAGTGCGAGCAAAGTCATTTCTCCCTCGCTGAAAGCACATGACGATGCAGGGATGTCTTCTTCCGATCCACCCAAGAGTCCAGATCTGGACGCTCATCAGGTCTTCCCAAGGCCTCGATCATCGACCGTGGCAGCTTTCAATCCTTCTCCGGCCAAGGCAAGTGCCTCTCAGCAAGACGTCACCGTCTCGTCACGTGGTGCTATCGACCTGCGACCGTCCATCGCCACTCAAGGCGGGCGCAAGGACTCTGTCAGAGATCAGAAAGCGAAGCTGGATCTTCTCGCTGTCCGACACCGTAAACCCGTTTCGGCACTTCTTCACCAACTCGGCGAAGTCCAAGATATCCGCGAGGCAGACACAGCCAAGCAGTGGGATCAGTTCATCAAGTATAGACGAGGCAAGAACACACGTAAAGGAAGCGTTTCCCAGAAGCACAAGCCGACCTCACGAGCGGAAGGAGGATCTTGGCAGGACGATCTGGTCGGCATTGCCGATGTGGGGGATGGCAAAACGGGACAAGAAGTCATGAGAAGGTTCAAGGCATTGATTGTGTCGTCCGGCATCCCTATCAGCCTCAGGGCCAGTATATGGGCAGAGTGCTCAGGAGCAAAGGATGCGTTCATCCCCGGGGAGTATTATGAGGTCTTGACTGTTCACAAGAACGACAAGCATCCAGTACTCGGAGATATCGAGAAGGATGTCAAGTAGGTCGATATCCTCTGCCGAGGTGAAGCTGTGCGTGTGCTGACTTTGATCTGCGTAGACGAACATTTCCTACCAACGTGTTCTTTGGTGGTGACGGAGTCGGCTGCGAGAAACTGAGACGTCTATTGACGGCCTATGCGTGGACCGATCCATCCGTCGGATACTGCCAGGGAATGAACTTGGTTGCAGCGACTCTGCTACTCATATACGAAGACGAAGAACGAGCATATTGGACTTTCGTGTGCTTGATTCGCAATCTCTTACCCCAGGAGTGGTTCACCAGGACTTTACAAGGCAGCATGGCCGAGCAAGCCGTTTTAGCGGAGCTCGTGGCAGAACATTTGCCCAAAATCGACCGCCATTTCTCGGAGATTGGTCTCGACTTGTCGGCCGTTACTTTTGGCTGGATGTTAAGTCTGTTTACCAGCTGTTTGCCTATCGAGGTGGGTGGGGGAACACTCGGGTCCCAGTCGAAGAGCATCGTACTCATGTTGTGCGACCCTTCTGCTCATAGACCGTGCTCCGCATCTGGGATTGTTTCATGATCGAAGGCAAGAACGTGATCATCAGGTCGGCTCTGGCCATACTCAAAATGGGTCAAGGTGGTATCATCGAATGTGACAACGTCGGTGACCTCTTTGACTATCTCAACGCTATCACAGAGAGGCTTTGGAGCCCGGACAAGCTCATACAAGTATGTCGTATGCTTGCCTCACAAATCGATCCTGTCAGCTAAATCACACAGTCCTGCCAGACCCAAAACGACCTCAAATCAACGATAACCCATGACGACCTCACCGCTAGACGGCAAAGGCATGCTGAAACGAACTCTATAGGCTCCGTATGACATCTTATGATATCACGACCACTCGCGAAGCCAGGTGCAATGATGTATATTCGAAATCAAAGTCCTTGCATAAGATGTACATAGGTCTTGCGGTCAGCCGCATAGTTCTAGAACACCTGTGGTGAGGGGAGACCTCCGTTCGATCCTGAAAAATGTCTAGCTATTGGCGTTGGCGTGCTCACTGGCACATGATTACCTATTACGGCGTTTGGTCGGACTGGTGGTACAGAGGCGGAGGGTGCGACCTCTCGACGCTTCGGGGCCACAGGCTCGTCACGAGTGTGGACGGTGTAGTTTTCGGCGATAGCTTTTGGTCGAGCGGGATCCAAAGTTCCGCGATATACTGGTCCGGGCGTATGTACCGCGGTCTGGGAGACATTGGCCGCAAAGCCCGTCGTCCGGGAGCTCATAGGCAGCAGTACACGGGGATGCAAGCGGGACGCAACTGACTGTAAATTTGACGATACTTGACGGGCTGTTATTAGCAACGACTCTTGGTCAGCGCGATCTTGGCAAGTAAGCCTTCACGGACTGGGCGACTGACCGAGAGCATGTTCTTCTGGATCCGAGACGTGCATCTCGCCTCGTCGCAATCGCTCGTCCTGCTTTTGGCATAGCTTTTGTATATTCCGAGCGTTCTGGTCGAGTTTTGCGCGGATCTCTAGCGCTCCGGCTTGCTGCATTTCGAAAGCGTCCAGCAACGCTGGATCGATAGCAAGGTCGTCACTACCTTCCTGAAGTAGCTCGGCTGCGCGCATGGCCCGATCCCGCAATTCCTGGTCATCCGCGCCGATCTCTTCTGCAGCTTCCGGGCCATCTGTGGTGTAGTTGGCGTTCCAGCCGGACTGGATCCACTGTCGGCTACTGCTCGCGGCCCACGCGGCATCATTTGTACTCGAAAAGCTCCAACCTCCGCTGGCCAACGTAGAGTCATATGTCGGAGCGAACGACGGGGTGAAGGAGTTGGTATGCGAGAGAAAGTTCACTGGTGGAGACGTCATCAACAAGTTGCGACATCAACCAGTCGGACGCTATCTGCTTACCTGGGCAACCGACGGGAATGGCCTGCCGTCGTTTCGTTCGGTATCGACGGATTTTAGCATTGGCATTGGTATACAGCAGCTGGCCCAGCTTGGGACCGGCCGCACGCGAGATTTCCTCTGCCTCCCGATCGGGGGGCGCGACGGTGGTGATGTTTGCCAACCCTATCGTACCAATACCAAGTAAGCCGACGCCCATGGCTCAAATCACTCTCATCGTACTCGCCTAGATAGCCTTCCGCTTGCAATCGAGTCAGGGCTCCCTCGTCTTCTTGGTCTTGCACACCTTCTGCCTTGATGATCTCGTCCTCCACGTCTCCTAGTTTGCCATGTTCGGTTGCCGCTATGCTCGTGAACCAGTCCAGATGGACCCTATCGGTTGCTACTACGGGAGCCGACTTTTCGCCTCTCCGCGGCTGCATTGGCCAGGGCACGGTCGTGCGTTGGTGTAAAGCCCATCTTGTCTTTGCCACAGGCGCTTGGAGAGCTTTGCTAAGGGTCGCGTCTTGCGATGCGAGCATCGTCACTGTCTCTTTTACCGCCACAAGGTGGTCGTAGATGGGCAAATCCTTGTCCTGCTTCGTTTTCGACCCAAGGATACGAACAGTAAGGGGATTGGCTTCTGCAAAAGGTACGGCCTTGTCGGGTGACCGCTTGATCTCGTCGGCAAAGGGATTGGGAAGACTGGGCAGGAGTTGAGCGGCTAGGCTCCACAGATCGTGCTGTGGCGAGTGAGAAGAGAGATCAGTACGCAATTGGAATCGCGCCTGCCAGGCTGCTACTTACGAGGAGTCTCTCGATCGTCACTACTTCATCCCTGTTCAACAGAACTTTCCTCAACGTTCTGTCCTTCGCGGACTTTGCGAGCCCGTCCGTCGTCTCTTCCTTGATCAAGGCGCCGTTTTCGTCCCCTGCTTTGCCGTTCAATTCTTGAAGCGGCACCGATGAGAAGGGCACGTCGACAATTTTGACGAGACGACTCTTAGGTGCCTTCTGCTGATGTTCGCCGGTCAAGGGGTTTGATTCCATTCTGCTCGTCAAGGGAATTATGATCAAGTTGTGCGTGATGTGAGAACCCTATCAGACTCACGCAAGAAGCACGCCCAATATCTGTCTCCTCTTTGACCTCGAGATGGCCCCTTCCACCCCTTCCACTTGATCCTCCTCTTCATCCGCCTCATCCATTGTGAAGGACTTGTCCACCTCGTCCCGCTCGATATCAACAACGTTGGCGGTAGGCTGAACCCTAGCTTTGACTCGGTTTGATCCCCTCGTTGCTCGTCCTTGAGCTGGGGCAGGCGAGGCAGCAGAAACAGCTGCATTGAAGCTTGATCTCCGCCCGTTCTGATGTAAGGTCATCTCATCCGTTTTCTTGTTTGGCGATATCGAAGGCGAGGTGTCATTGATGCGATCGTGATTGGAGTTCGTCTCCGGATTTATCTCCCTCAACAACGCTGGCGAGATGGGGTCGTGTCGTTTTGGTGCTGGAGGAGAAAGGGGATTCGAGCCTCGAAGCTGTGATCGAGTGCGCTTGGCGGGCGAGAGTTCGATGGGTGGGACAGAATCCGAGGTGGGGGGTTCGGGAGACTCTGAGATTTCGCAAATCACGCAAACGAAGACCATGGTTAGCATAGGACTGCGAGTCGGCGACGTCCGTAACCTGATGCCATATATGTGCAGTCGGTGCCTAACAGACTTTGTGTCAAACACGCAGAACGATAGCCGAAGGGATATATGCTCAAACGAATTCCATCACACTTGTACTCACTTCTCTTCCGTGTGTCTTCATGTGCATGAGGTTCCTGCTCGTCTACCATCATACCTGCTGCAACGTGGTCGACGCTCTCTCCAGTCGGTCTAGCAGCCAGCCCATTGGCCTCGACCGCCGCTTGACTGGACCTGGTGCCGCGAGCCATCCTGAGAGCGATCGGACGAGATTCAAACGGAAAGAATCTGCGACGAGAGTCACACGATTTCGGTCGCACGCGGGAGAGATGGTGGTTTCTTCACGAAGAGATAGCACTTCGGGGATTGTTGATCAAGGGGTTCAAGCTTCGAGGCGGTCCAGGAGGTATCTCAGCTGCTGGGGTCGTGAGCCGGGCTCAAGCTAGCTTCCGACGAGTCGCAGACTGGATGGCAGAGGGTTGTCTTGGCTTATGATTATGGCTCCAAGAGACGCAGGTGTCGTGTTCAGTAGTGTGACGTATAACTTGATCGTCGACCGAGCTATTTTGATTTGGGCGAAGCGAGTAGACTATTGCTGAACCGCGACTTGCAAAAGCTATTGTGGACGCGTTCGTTGGTCGATCTCGGATAAGATTCAATGTCGTCGGCGTCGTTGCGACCAGCCTGGGATATCTGACACAGCTAGAAGTCTCAACGAAAGGCCCGAATGTATTGGCTCCCAACACATGGAAGGACCTTGACTCTGGGTAAAATGTCATCGCCAGACACAATCTCTAGCTCGAACCAGCTAACGTTCAAGATTCGGTTCCGCATCACGGGAACAAGCGCGAACCGGGCGATGCGCTTTTGATTGGCAGCTTTGTGCGAGGGCGAGTCTCAATCTCGAACATGGTATGCCGTGTCATCATCGCTCTACGTAGCTAGTCTGTCTGTGCTTGTGAGTGTCGCTGTGATGGCGTTCCCCTTCGTCTAACCTAGAATGAGCCGTGTGAATGTCTCGCCCAAATTCCCAAGCTAATTGGTGGAACGCGCGCGCGCCGTCGATGCGTTGGTTGAAGCATCTATTGCCTACCGAACCTGCCCAACCACCACTTTTCCTTTTCCTTTCGCAGTTCCGAGTGGGAGCTGCTGGGACTACCAGTGCGATGACTTTTCACCCAAGGTCGGGAAGGTGCGGTCGTTGTGAGCGGCATGACGGAACTGTCGTCCGAATGCTGAAGAGCAGCAAGCGGAGCGCCGACTGGTTTAGGAGGCAGAGGCGGTGGAACCTCTGTAGCCGTAAGGGGACCTGTCGGTGGTGAATCGGTCCTTGGTATCAAGCCAGCTAAAGCATCGGGGGTGTTGACCAGTCTCGGCATAGAGCGTCTGTGAGCGAGCGACGATGATCAATGATTGAAGGCGACCGAGAACACAGACACACGATCGACTTGCTTTCCGCGAACAGCAGCAATACTATATTGAGCGCCTCTGACAGCTCCGAGCGATACTCCACTCTCACCGCTTGACTGCGTTTCGCCGCTAATGTGGGTTCCGGCTGAGCGGAATGATCCGACCGGAGTGTTCGAGGACAGCTTCGAGGACGCTTCCTGGATCGACGCAGCCTGAGAGGAAGCTTGAGCCGGCGAGTAAGGCGAGTTTGGAAAGAACAGCGCTGACTGGAAGTGCCGACAAGGATCTATCAGCATGGTCAATAGCGAGATGAAGAGTCCGCCGTGACTCACGGCCTTTCTCGCATCATCCGGTAACTTTAGAACCTCTGTGGGCTGTGCAACGACCTGCCCGAACTCTCCGATGCTGGTCGAAGCCATACCTACACCTGACGCAGCCCGATTCGCCTCGTACGCTCGATTGCCGGGCGTGACGACCCGACCTCTGATTCCGGTTCTCTCGTCTCGGACGCCAAAGGTCTCGCCGCTACCTTCCTCGCTGCTCACGCCGAGCGCTCGACGGCTGTTGCCACTCAGTCTGGTCTCGCCGCTGCTCTCTTGCCTAGTCCCGCGTGACATTATTGGACTGAGTCCATCACTGCCTTCTCGAGCTTGATGACCTGAAAGCAGAGCTTCGCGATAGACATCCTCACTGACCAAAGGTTGACCGGCATAGCTTTGGCGACTCGGTCCGTTCCCACTAGACAGATCGGGGCGCCTTGTATCATTGGGGGATACAGCCTCGTCTCCCATCGAGCTAGATGCCATGCTAGCCCGCTTGGCTCCGAAGAGGGATGTGATGGAACCCGCAAGAACTGAGAACCGATTGGCAGCACTGGGAGGGTTTTCGGTCCATGTGGGCGAAGGCAAAGCACTTAGGGGTACGGGACGAGGCCTGGCGCCGAATGAGGCGGAGGGTAGGGTGTCGAACTCGTCCGTGCTCGAGTTCAGGACTTCGGATGGCCTCCTGGTGGGTCCTGATGGCCGAATAGCCGAGGAGACCCCGTGCGACCCGTCGGAAGAGATGTTGATGTCCGGCAGGACACGTCGACCGTGCTCATCTACCGCGTTGGCCGTCAAGTACTGGTTGTCTCCATCGTCGTCCGTCATGGTCGGTTGTCTCGACCGTCGAGTCAGGATGGAACCGCCGTCGTTTAGGGAATGGTATCTGCAACCAACGTAAGCACCGGCGTCAGCTTGCTCAGGGTACAAGGTGTTGCTTCCAGCCGCTT
>Ga0308160_10007760_pt1 | contig 10574 bp, 10 predicted proteins | sample PhyFR1_FD_201036 | JGI IMG/M metagenome (GOLD analysis project Ga0308160, IMG submission 201036) | Phyllosphere microbial communities from UC Gill Tract Community Farm, Albany, California, United States - DLSLF.R1 | ecosystem: Host-associated > Plants > Phyllosphere > Unclassified | place: USA...
CCTTGATGATCCGGATCTACAGCCAACGGGGGGGGGGGGGTGAAGGAGCGGTAGGGGTAAAGGCAGCCCGTCAGCAGTCGGAAGAAGCGGGGTTTCGGGTGCAGCCGGAGGGCTCGCGCGCGGCTGAGGACGAGCGCAGCAGGGCTGCGAAGAAGGAGGGGCGGGGGAAGGACGGACGGGCTTGTGCATGCGGCCCGAGCAGTAGAGAGTCTCCCACTCGATCAGGTCCTTGCAGAGCTGGTCGACTGAGATGACGCCGTACTTGATCGTCTGCGTTGCCCGCCGAAAGCGACCGCGCGCAGCAGCAAGGAGAGAGGGGGGAAGGAGAAGAAGGTTCCGGTCGTCAGCTTTCCCCTCCTCCCCAATTTAGACCGGCTCTCTCTCTCTGCCTCGAGCCTCTCGACAACAAGGCCGATCTGATGCAACGCACTGCACCCTCGACCTCGCAGAAGGCGTTGAACCAGACGCCGGCGCCGCCCTTGCGCTGGACCCAGCTGACGGCCTCGGACCCGGCCAGGCGGGCGTAGCCCGGGTAATGGCTCGGGTTCTGCTGGAGATTGATCGAGTGGAAGTGGTCGGCGTGGGTCGTTGCAAAGATAAAGTCGAGCATCGGCTTTTTGGTCGAGGAGGAGGAGGGCGAGTCGCCGAGCGAGGGCGTCTGGGCAAAGATGCCCGACCCATAGGCGAAGGCGTACCGGATCGGCGCCCGGAACGAGCGAACGATGGACGACAGCTGGGCGAGCTTGGCCTCGGGCACGGGCACGAGCTGGTTCGCACCAAAGTGAGCCGGAAGCGACAGTCGGGGCGCGCTTGGGTTTGGCCTTAGGACGGCTGACGATGGCCGGACGGTCGCTGTTGAAGAGACGACCGACCTCGGGCCGGCGGGCTGGGGAGGCGACGGAGCTGGCGGCGACGACGGCGGCGGTGACGGCGTGGGCTGAGCGTACTGTCGACGAACGACGAGCACCCGAGCTGCCGCCGGCCGCGAGGACGAGCTTGCCGTAGAGAGCCGGACGAGCATGAGCGGGAGAGAGAGAGAGAGGGAGAGGATACGGGAATGGGCAGGGGGTGGTGCGAAGGTGAGGGAGGGGCGAGAGATGGCCGAAGGGCCGCCGGACGAAAGCGGCCGTCTCGGGCGGCTTACCAAATCATGAACGGGGCTGATCAGGAACTCCCGGAGGCGCGACCTTTTCGCCCCCTTTGCTCACTCGTGTCCGCCCGACCGCCCAACTCCCTTCCCAGACGGACGCCCGGCCAGACTCCTCCTCCCCAAGAGCCCACCTCTCGCTCAGCTCATAGCAGCCGCGTTCGCTCCGTCCAGTGCATCCCCCCTTCCAGCCCTACTTCTGGCGCTCCTCTCCCCACGCCCTCCGGCAGCCCGCCCGCCCAGCAAACCTCCGGCTCCTCTCCGCCTTGCCCTCGCCGCCTGCCTCCTCGCTCTCGTTAGCATGGTCCGCCGGTTCGCGCACGACATCCTCGCGACCTCGCAGCGGCTAACGCAAGCCGGTGTCGGTCCGACGCCCGTCTGGCACGCCGCCATGCTCACCCACCCGGCCGCGCCCATCAAGCCGATCCACAAGGCCAACGTCCGGCCGATCGTCTACCCGGAGGACGCCGTCCGGCTCCGCTTCTTCCAGGACTTCCCGCTCGAGGCCTTCCGGCCAAAGATGCTCGCCGAGCGCGAGGTTATCCGGCCGACACCCGGACCCGAGGGCAGCGACTGGTGGGCGCTCGAGCAGCGGAGCAAGAACCCGAGCTCGGAAGAGTGCGTCCTCCCCCTCCGCGAGGTCGTCCCTTTCCTTCGGTTGCAGGAAGGATTCTGACAAACATGCGGCGGCCGCTTTGATCGGAACGGCAGCTGCATCGCCTTTACGATCAACCTCCAGGAGTCGTTTGGCCTGACAGTCTCCAAGGCGTACGCGGTCGCCTCGGCCCAGTTTGCCCACCTGCGCGCGATTCAGGAGGTTGCGAGCCGGGCGGCCTACCGCGAGGCTCGAGCTTACGGCGCCGACCCGACGAGCGAGGCGTCGGGCGAGCTTGTGCGTGCCTCCACTGACGCCCTCCCTCCTTCCCGAACCTTGTCCCCTGACACTTGACGCCGACCCCCATATCTGGCATGCTCTCTCCACAGGCTCGGCACATCAAGAAGACGGAGAACGCGCTCCGGACCTGGGAGCCGAAAGGGATCCGCAAGAACGGCCCGAGCGAAGGCGCCACGCAGAAGAAGGCGTCCTCGAACAAGGCGAGCGGTGCCGTCTGGCAGATGGACGCCCTGCCGTCGTATCGCGCGCAGGAGGGCCGCTTCTCGGGCGGCGAGGATTGGATCCAGGGCTGGGACAAGTGGCAGCAGTGGACGGCCGAGCGCCGCAAGCGCAAGGAGGACTACTTCAAGCGCGAGCGCTCCGGCCGTCGGTAAGAGGGCGGGGGGCGGCCCTTCCGAGATCAACACGGCTCTGTGTCTCGTTACGGAGACGTCGTCGTTGTCGTCGTCAACCTTTGCGAGACTGACCCTCGCGCGCGATATCGTCAGAAGTAGACGTGATCTGGATGGGCCGCCAGTCCTAATCCGCCGTCGCATCTTGCATGCGACGTGGAGGCGGAGCGGTCGTCTCTGAATGCCGTTACGGTCATCAACCGACATCTCGCCTCGTTAGTGCTGCGCGTTTCCGACGGGGGTTGCGCCCGTCGTGCAGGTGACTGCTCGGCCCTCCTCGTCCCTTCTTGAGTCGTCGACCTCGTACGCTGTGTTGACCTTTCGTCGGCCGTCGCGGTCTCTGCTCGCGATACCCGACGCGAAGGAGGGGTGACGAGAAGTTAGGGACGGAGGCTTCCGGCCGCAAGCGACGTGCGAGCGCAGCCCTCCCAATCCGGTTCGCCTCGAAGGGTCCGACCGTCCGCCTCGCCACACCTCCCCGGACCCTCATCTCCCTCCTTCCACCTTCGCACCTTACTCTATCCTTTTCCAATCGACCATGGCCACGATACCAGCCGTCCACGAGCTCAGCAACTGTCGGCTCCTGATCCGCCCGGACCCGTCGCCGGTGCCGAGATTGCCAGGCGCGACCGTCACCGGCCACGTCGCCCTCGTTTCGCGCAACGAGGATGCCGTCCGGGACGTCAAGGCTCGGCTCAACGTCGGCGCGCTCTCGATCAGCTACTTCTGGGAGGCTCGGGCATCGTCGTCTGCCAGCAGCGAGCCGAGATTCATGCGCGGCGGCTCGACTTTCGTCTCGCTCGTCGGAGGGGAGGGCGAGCAGGTGTTGCTGGTCCCCGCCGCCGGCCCCGAGGGCGCCGACACGATGGAGGCCAGCTGGGAGTTCTCGGTGCGATCCCTGGTCTCTCTCGACACTCTCTGTGCGAAATCTCGACGTAGCAGGACTGACTCGGCGTCTTCTTTCCGGCAGTTTACACTGCCCGAGAAGGGTTCGGTCGACTTTCAGACGGCGAACGTGGCGGCCGAGACGGGATCCGGCAAGGCTCGGGCGTCGCCCCTGCCGACGCTCACCAGCGGCCCGCCGCCTTCCTTCAGCTCTCCCACGCACACCATCTCGCACTTTGTTGAGGCTCACCTTGCCTTTGTTGGCGCCGGGCCCGAGGCATCAACCGAGAGGCTCGACGGAGCCGGCTACCGCGTCGCCGGCGGCGACCTCGACATTGTCGAGCGGACGGTTCTTGAGGTCCGGGCCGACGACCAGCACGTCGAGATCGACGACAGCCTGCTCAAGGGCTGGGAGACGACCCTGCCGGCATCTGGCCTCAAAATCCAGGTCCGTGCCTCCCATCGCCGCGACAGAGCGAGGAGACAATGGCTGACCTCGACCTCGTTCGGCTTAACCCGGCGCAGGTCAAACCGGCTCACCTGCCCATCTCGGCCTCGCTCACGACGCCGCTCGTCCTCGAAGCCTTCTTCCACCTCCCGCCGCTGGCAGCTACGGCTCCCTCTGTCCCCCCGCATGCGACCGGCGAGAAGAAGAAGTCGTCGCTCCTGGCGACGCTGACCGGCTCAAAGGGCAAGGAGAAGCGGCGCGAGGAGGAGGCCGCGCAGCAGCACCAGCAACAGCAGCAGCAGCAGCAGCAGCACGAGGGCGCGTCGTTTACCGTCGAGCGGCTTGGCGGCCACCTCGACATCGTCACGACCGGCGCCGCCGATGTTCGCATCCCGCTCACCGACGAGGACGTCAACATTGCCTCACAGCATCCCGTCCTCGCCCACGGTCTCAGCCACGAGCTCCACTTTGACTTTGCCCACCCGCTCGAGCCCGAGCAAGCCCAGGTCGGCTCGCTCGCCCTGCCTGGTCTGCTCGAGCGCACCTTCCTCCTTACGCTTTGGGTCAAGACTTCGCTCGTCGACCGGCCGCAGCTCATCGTCGAGCGCGTTGCGATCCCTGTCGTCGGCGCACCGCTCGCGACCGACGGCGGTCTCCCGTCCGGCGGCGGCGGCCAGGCCGGCGGCAACTGGGACTATGGCGCCCCACCGGATGGGCCGCCGCCGCCGATGGACGAGCCGCCGACCTGGGGCGCGGCCATGGGCGAAGGTGGGTCGACCCCATCCTCGAGGGCGGCCGGCACCGAGGATGGACCGCCGCCTCCTGGCTACATGTAGAGGGAGGGAGGCTGAGAGGTCGAGGCCGACCGAACCTGCGCTGCGCGGGTCGCGCTGGCCTTGTCGCGATGAGATTCTGCTCTTTCACGACTCGCTGCCGTCGCTACGAGTCAGTCGATGCCAAGGTGGAAGGAGTGACATCGTCGAGAGGAGCTGGCGTCCTCGAGCTCGTTTGACGCGCCGCCGGCCGATCGCGTCCGGGCCTTCGCGTCCATCGGGTCTTCATATGCCGTGCGTTGGGTATGTCTGATGAAGCTTCTTTGCTGCTGCTAGACGAAAAGCGAGGCTCCAGAAGTCGTCGTCAGGAGAGAGAGGTCAGCTCGCTGGCGGTCGACTCAAAGTCAGCTTGCCGGCCTGTCGCCGGCCTCGAGCCCGCCTGTCACGGCGCGCCGCCCGGCCTCTCCGACGCTCATCCTCTCCCGTGCACATATACCCCGCCTCGTCTCGCAGAGCTGCCATCTGGCCTGACGAAGAGCATCGCCGGAAGCTCGAACACTGGCCGCTGCGCGAGTCGACCGCTCGCTACCGATCGTGGTGGGTCGCCTCCCGCTAGTCAATGGTCCTGCCTCCCTGGCCGGACGCGTCGAGACTCCTCCCTCGGCGCGAGCCCGTCGTCGTCCTAACTCGTTGCCTCCCACCGCAGACCAAGGCTCCTCCGGTCTGACGACCTTTTCCTAGTCCTGCGCCAAGCCCTGACCGTTGGATGGACCGCAGAGCGTCCAACGGGCCGCGGTCGTCGCAACGGCTGTCGGACGCTCGTCTCGACATGCTGCCCGAACGCGAGCGCCTGCCTCCGTCCTCGCGGTCGACCCTGCCAGCCCATGGGTGCGCGCCCACGCTGTCACGAATCTGCCGAAAGCAAGGTCACTCGCTGACGGACGCCGCTCCGGACCCTGACCCATGTTGCGGCAGCACCACAAGCAGCAGCAACCGCAATGGCCAGCACGCGTCGACTCGCAGCGGCAGCGGCGGCGGCGGCGGCGGCGGCGGCGGCGGCGGCGGCGGCAGCAGGGGCGAATCGGACCGCTACCGGAGGGACGACCCACCTCGCAACGGATCGTCGTCGAGCCGGACCTCGTTCGACCCGAGAAAGACGTTCAACTTTGACGACGTTCCTCCTGCCAGGTCGCTCGCGGCGTCGACTTCCCGGCGGTACGACTCTGATCGCCGGCAGGGCTCGCCGACACGCCCGTCGGCCGCGCCGAGTTCGCGTCGTGAGATCAAGAGCACGATGTACCTACCTCCGCCGTCCAGCTCGCCACCGGCAGCCTACCATCAGACCCTCAACGGAGCAGGCCCGGGACACTCGCCAGAAAGGAAGACGAGATTCTCGAGGGCCTACGGCTCTGCGGACGCCAGCTCTCGGCGGTCGCCGTCGCCGCGTCCCAGACAACGCGCGCCGTCACCTCCGCCTCCTCCGCCTCCTCATCCTCCTCCGCCGCCTCCTCCCTATGCGCCGCCGCCTCCTCCTCCAGCTCTCCCGGCGACACCTCCGCCGCCTCCAACGCCTCCTCCGCCTTCGCCTCCGCCACGAGAGCCGACACCGCCTCGCGAGCCGACGCCGCCGCCGCCGCCAGAAGACCGCTTTCGACACAAGCGGGCCAACATTCCCGACCCGCGGCGTGACAAGTTCGGCAACCCGTTCCAGCCCAAGAATGCACCTGAGGTCGTCACCGTGCTCAAGGTTCCCGTGTGGGAGGTGCGTCCTGGACCCCGCCATGTCGCCCGTACCTCTTGAAGCTGATCCTGCGCCCGGCCGGCCGACCGACTCGCAGTGGGACAAGGACTCCCTCTGGCCCAAGCCGCCGCCGCCGGCGACCGCCGTGCTCATCACTGGCCTCTCGCATATGACAACCCAGCGCGAGATCCGCGAGGCCTTTGGCCGCTTTGGCCGGATCGAAGACTTCGATTGCCGCTACAGCAAGTCGACCGGGGCCTTCCTCGGCATCTGCCGCATCAAGTATGCCGAGCCTGAGGCGCGAAAGAAGGGCCCGCGGCCGACGGCGCACGACATCGCCAAGCTTGTCGTCGTCAAGGCCAAGGGCGTCGCGGTCGGCACGCACGTGGGCGCTGCGAGCGAGCGTGGCCGCGTCGACGTCGTCCTCGACGGCGAGGGCAAGCTCATCGAGAGGGCCGAGAAGGACCTGCTGGCGCCGCCGCCGCCTCCGCCGCCTCCCCCTCCGCCCCCGCCGCCATCCCATCCGCCAGCGGTCATGGCACCGCCGGTCCTTCCGCCCCAAGCCCAGCAGACGCCGATGGCTCCCGTCATCGGCCAGCCGCCGCTTGCGGCAGGAACGGCGCCTTACCACGCTCAGCAATGGCCCGGCGGTTCCTACGCTCCGACCCATCCTCCCTTTCCGCCAACGCACGCTCCTCACCAGGCGTCGCCGGCGTCCGGGCAGCTCGCTTGGTCGCAAGCGCACGACCACCAGCCGCCCTCTGGTTGGTATCCTGGGAGCGGTGGCGCGGCGTCGTACCGCGCGCCACCAAACTCGCAAGGCCGGTGGGGCGGCCATCAGGCCGGCTCGCACGCGGCTCCGTACAAAGTCCGTGACCCGTCACGCTCGACGTACAACGCGTTGTCCTACGACCACGGCCATGGCCACCGGTATGGCCATGGTCCACCTCCGCCCAGTCCGCGCCAGTCGGCCCCGGCCGCCTCCATCTCGCAGGCGTCCTTTGCAGAGGATCCGTTTGCGAACGCACCCTTGCCGGCAAACGGCGTCGATTCTGGCTGGGGCGCTCAACGACGGAACGGCCGCGACTCGTCGCCCCACCGGCGCGACCCGGAGAAGATTAGCATCGACAACTCGGGCTCGGACGATGACCGGAGCCGGGCGGCGGGTCCATCGTCGCCCCAGCGGCGGCGCTCGGTCATCGACGATGCTTCGGCCCCGGCGGCCAAGCCGCTGAACTTCAAGAAGCTGCCGGGCCTCAAGCCGCGGCCGAGCCCAAAGGCTGGGCCGGCGCCGACGACCGGACCGGTCGTGCACGAGTCGCCGCTCAAGAGGCAGATCAAGAAGTCAAAGAATCAACGCTCGCGCATCGCCTTTTCGAGCGACGATGAGGATGCCCGGCCACCTCCTCGGCCGGCCCCCAAGAAGAAGGCGCCAGCCAGAAAGAAAGCCGACATCTTCCGGCGGCCCTCGCCCTCTGCCTCGGAGAGTGAGCGCCGGCGGGCCGACTTCGAGTCGGAGGAGGACGAATCGGAGCAGTCCGACGAGGAGCCGGCCGCCGCTGCTGTCGGCGAGCGGCCGATCAAGAAGCCACGCCTCAGCCGCGATTACACTGACAGCAGCGAGGGCGAGCGCGAGCTCGACCTGCCGACACCACCACCGCCGGCCAAGGCGCTTCACATCTTGCCGAAAAGGAAGCCGGTGCCACGTACCGATCGCGGTAGCGAGGGCGAGGATCAGACGGAGATTGAGCCTCCAGCGCCGCTGCTACCGCTGCGCTCCGGTCATCCTCCGACACCCGTTGCCAAGCCGGTCCAGGCGATTCCGGAGCCCATAACTGAGCAGCCGGCCGGCCCGTCGATCCCTCCTGTATCTAACCCGCCGGACGCCGACCAGCCTCCTCCTGCAGCCAAGTCCCAGACGACGGCGACCGGGGCGACCAAGGTCAAGAACCGCAAGCCGACCAAGCCGACCAAAAAGGACAAGGCGGCCAAGCGGGCCGAAGAGATGGCTGCCAAGGCGCTCGAGCGGGCGGCGGCGCGGGCGGCCGAGCTGGCGGCCAGCGGCCGTCTGCTCATCGACGACTACGAACTCGACGCCGAAGACCTTTGGCTGCTCCGCCGGATCTCGCGTAAAGCGCGCAAGGACGAGCGGCGCAAGCTCGCCGCCGAGGCCGGCGGTGATGCGACCCCGCCGATTGACGACGATGGCTCGGATGGCGCTGCGACCGACACGAGCGCTGACTCGGCCCTCGCCGATGAGTACAAGGTCGGCGGCGGTGCTGCCGTTGTGCTCGGCGAGAACAGCGAGCCAATCGAGCTGGCCGAGCGGCCTAGCGACGACGAGGACCGGCACTGCTTCCGGACCAAAGGCTACCGCAAGATTCCTGAGCGCGAGAAGGCAGCCTACCTTCAGCGGAACCAGGCTGTCGTCGACGCCGACGATGCGACCAAGGCGGCCGCCATCTCGAACGGCCGCTCGAATCGAATCGAGACGCGCCGGCTCGTCCAGGGCATGGGCGAACAGCGCAAGGGCGGCGTCGCCGAGGCGGGCGACGTCCTCTCGTTCAATCAGCTGCGGACGCGTAAGAAGCAGCTCCGTTTCGGCAAGTCGCGCATCCACGATTGGGGTCTGTTTGCAATGGAGGCGATCCCAATCAACGACATGGTCATCGAGTACGTCGGCGAGGTCATCCGCGCCGCCGTCGCCGACAAGCGCGAGAAGCACTATGAGCGGATCGGGATCGGCAGCTCGTACCTGTTCCGGATCGACGACGAGAGCGTCGTCGACGCCACGCTCAAGGGCAACCTCGGGTCCGTCCCGGTTCTCGACAGTCTCCGCCGCCGCCAGTGACTGACCTGCAGCTATGCCTGCCTCCAGCCGGCTCATCAACCACTCGTGCACGCCCAACTGCATCGCCAAGATCATCACCATCAACGGCGAGGTCTGTCCACGCGAGCACCTTCACTCTGCGGCAGAGAGCGCGTCGCTGAACCCCTCGCTTTGCCCCTCGCCCCAGAAAAAGATCGTCATCTACGCAAAATCCAACATCGAGGTCGGCGACGAGATCCTCTACAACTACAACTTTCCCGAGGAGGAGGACAAGGTGCGGCTGGCGGCCCCGTTCAGCTGCTCCACATTCTCGTCCACGCTGACGCTCTCTCCTCCCACTACCACACTGTGTCAGATTGTCTGCCTCTGTGGCTCGGCCCGCTGCCGCGGCTACCTCAACTGAGAGCCTTGGTACGGTCTTCTCCTGTCCCCCCTCCTCTGCACGCGCATCCCCCCTCGCACGACGCCTTCCCCGCCCCCTCTCTTCCTACTCCACCTGATGTCCTATCCCATTCCACACAAACTGTAGCAAAAGAGCCGTCCATGCGTTGCATCTGGACCCGGCGGCCAGACGAGTGAAGCGAGCTTTCGAAGAGTATACACGGGCGTCGCCGCGCAGTAGCAGTGCGCTCGAGGACTTGCGTCGTCCGCGCGTTGGCGATATCTGACTTGCCTTGGCCCGTAGGTTGCAAAGCTCGCAAGAAATCGTACGCGAGCGGAACCAGCGAGCGGCTAGGCCGCAAGCGCCTCGACGTCTCGAAACGGCTGGCAGCTGAGGAATCAACGGAGGCACGCAGAGGTTGATTTGAAAGCGGCATGCGATCAGGCTTTGTCAAACACGTCGACCCTGGGAGCAGTCGGGGTTAAGAGTGTCAGCCAGCGAGATTTGGAGGTCTTGGAAAGGATGTCGTCGGACATACTGGGTCGAGCCGACGGGGCCTCCGGGCAGGTCGCGCAAGATAAAGACGTTCATGTCTGATGGGCGGGGAAGCCCCGGTCAGCGACGATGAAGACGACGATGACGGCGATGAGAGCCAGGGCGGGGGAGAGCGAGCGGGGGTAGACGCACCGGTCCGCATTTCTGCCAGCGTGAGCTTGAGGAGTTTGTCGTCGAGCTCCTTCCCTTCCTTCTTGTCGACCTCGCCGAGCAGCTCCCCCCCACTCTCCCTAACGTCGACCCGATTCCGGCGTTCGACGAGCGCCCGCTTGCGCTCGAGCTCGGCCGCCTTGCGCTGGATGAGGTTGGCCATCGTCTTGTACAGGTGCGAGATCATGGCCGCGTAGGCCCGAGCGAGGTCGACGTGCCAGAGGTAGAAGGTCCGCGAGGGCGCGCGGTCGGCCGACCGGGGCACCTCTTGTAGCTCAAGCAGGGACGAGGCCGAGAGGGCGGCGGTGATGACGCGGACGTCTTTGGGGGCAAGCATCGCCACCTTGGAGATCTAGCGGGGGGGGGGGGGCGGAAA
>Ga0308160_10007762_pt1 | contig 10573 bp, 7 predicted proteins | sample PhyFR1_FD_201036 | JGI IMG/M metagenome (GOLD analysis project Ga0308160, IMG submission 201036) | Phyllosphere microbial communities from UC Gill Tract Community Farm, Albany, California, United States - DLSLF.R1 | ecosystem: Host-associated > Plants > Phyllosphere > Unclassified | place: USA...
GATCGCGGTGTATGAGCTGATGGCTGCGGCGACCCTGGTGATCGTGGCCGTGTTCTTCATGCCGATCTACCTGAAGAACCGCATCTACACGATGCCGCAATTCCTCGAGCAGCGCTATGGGCCGGCAGTGGCCGCCACGATGGCCGTGTTCTGGCTCGGCCTGTACGTGGTAGTGAACCTGACCGCCATCCTGTATCTCGGTGCGCTGGCGATCAGCAGCATCGCCGGCCTGAACGTGCTGGCCTGCATGCTGTTCCTGGCGCTGTTCGCCACGGTGATCACCTTGGGCGGCATGAAGGTGATCGGCTACACCGACGTGATTCAGGTGCTGTGCCTGGTGATCGGCGGACTCGTCACCACCTGGATCGCGCTCGACCTGGTGGCGGCGCTGGCCGGCGGCCAGGGCGCGGTGCGCGGCCTGAGCGAACTGTACCTGCGTGCCGGCGAGCATTTCAATATGGTGCTCACGCGCGACGATCCCAACTACATGGACCTGCCGGGCATGTCGACCATCATCGGTGGCATGCTGATCGTGAACCTCAACTACTGGGGCTGCAACCAGTACATCGTCCAGCGCGCGCTGGGCGCCGATCTCCACACGGCGCGCAAGGGCCTGCTGTTTGCGGCCTTCCTCAAGCTGCTGATGCCGGTGATCGTGGTCTTGCCTGGCATTGCCGCCTATGCCCTGGACAAGTCGGGCACGCTCGGCGACGCCATGCGTCAGGGCGGCGAGCTCAACCCCGACCGCGCCTATCCCACCCTGCTGGCCCTGCTGCCGGCCGGACTCAAGGGCCTGGCGTTCGCCGCCCTCGTCGCCGCTGTCGTCGCCTCGCTGGCCGGCAAGGCCAACAGCGTGGCCACCATCTTCACGCTCGACGTCTATAACAAGCACGTCAACCGCCAGGCCAGCGAGCAGCGTATGGTCTGGATTGGCCGGATCTCGGTGGTTGCTTCGATGGCGATCGCCGTGCTGCTTGCGCCCTTGTTGGGGATCGACAAGAAAGGCGGCTTCCAGTACATCCAGGAATACACCGGCTTCGTCTCGCCCGGCATCCTGGCGATGTTCCTGCTGGGCTTCTACTGGCCCAGGACCACCGCCGCGGCGGCCATGTTCGCCACCATCGGCGGCCTGGTATTCTCGGTATTCCTCAAGTTCTTGCCGCTGGCGATGGACCTGGGCTTCCTGGCGCCGATCGGCTTCGCGGTCGACAACGGCACTGGCACCTACGAGATTCCGTTCCTCGACCGCATGCTGATCGTGTTCATCATGGTCGTCGTCGGCATGGTCCTGATGAGCAACCTGGCGCAGCGCGACGGCAGCCACAGGCGCATGGTGATCGACCGCTCGATGTTCCGCGTCGATGGCGCCTTTGCGCTCGGTTCGGCAACGATCGGCGTGGTGCTGGTGGCCATTTACGGGCGTTGGTAAATCGGCAAAGCTTTGGTAATCATGTCGCCGGTGGAGTACGAACATCCGTATCTTCAGCCGCTGTCGGGTCTGGAAACTGGTAGCGATTCAATCAGGCTCGATCGCCCTGGCCATTGGCTGGGTAGCGTTACTGGCTGCGCTCGGTAAAGCGCTGGGCCTGGTGACGCTGGTGGGACTGACCCGCGACGACACCGCCTGACGTTGATCAGCGCGCTCGAACGGCCGGGCTATGGCGGTAGAATCGCCGTGTCGACGCTGCATGCAAAAAACATCGAAACGCTCGGATCGAAAGGCGCCGATACGGTATTTCTGCCGTTCCAAGACGCAGCCGGACGCGCGGTCGAACGACTGCGCGAGACGCCATGATGAAACGCCTGACCGTAATTGATCCTCTTGCATTATCCTTGCCAAGGAGACCTCATGGAAGTACTGATCGTGCTGACTGCCCTGTCGCTGCTGATGCTGGGCGCCTACCGCGGTTACAGCGTCATCCTGATCGCGCCCCTGTGCGCGATGCTGGGCGTGCTGCTGACCGACCCCTACGCAGTGCCCGTGATGTTCAGCGGCGTATTCATGGACAAGCTGGTGGCCTTCGTCAGATTGTATTTCCCGGTATTCCTGCTGGGGGCAATCTTCGGCAAGGTGATCGAGCTGTCCGGTTTTTCCCGGGCCATTGTCGGCGCCGTCATCGACTTGGTGGGGCGCCAGCGCGCGATCCTGTCGATCGTGCTGGTGTGCGCGGTGCTGACCTATGGCGGCGTGTCGCTGTTCGTGGTGGTGTTCGCCGTCTACCCATTCGCGGCCGAGATGTTTAGGCAGGGTAATATTCCAAAGCGCCTGATCCCGGCCACCATCGCCCTGGGCGCCTTCACGTTCACGATGACGGCCATGCCCGGCTCGCCCCAGATCCAGAACATCATACCGACCACCTTCTTCTCGACCACGACCTGGGCCGCGCCGGTGCTGGGGCTGGCCGGATCGGTATTCATCGTCGTGGCCGGGGTGCTGTACCTGGAGGCGCGCCGGCGCCAGGCCGCGACGGCAGGCGAAGGCTATGGCGAAGGGCACCGCAACGAACCGGAAGCGCTGGCCGGCGTGGTCCTGCCCCACCCCTTGCTGGCGCTCTCGCCGCTGATCCTGGTCGGCGCGCTGAACTGGCTTTTCACGTGGCTGATCCCGCGCCAGTTCGGCAGCGCCGTCACGCTCGACGTCGGCGGCCAGCCGCTGACGGTGCAGGTGACGCCGATCGTCGCGATCTGGGCGGTCGAAGGCGCCCTGCTCGGCGGCATTGTCTGGGTGCTGCTGTTTGCCTTCAGGGCGGTCGCGGCCCGTTTCGCCGAGGGCTCCAGCAGCGCCGTGGCCGGCGCCTTGCTGGCTGCGCTCAACACGGCGTCCGAGTACGGCTTTGGCGCCGTGATCGCCGCCTTGCCGGGATTTTCAAGCATCACCGCGGTACTGAAGAGTATTCCCGACCCCTTGCTCAACGAAGCAATCAGCGTCAGTGTGCTGGCCGGCATCACCGGTTCGGCGTCGGGCGGCATGAGCATTGCATTGGCCGCCCTGGCCGACACCTTCATCGCAGCGGCCAACAATGCCGGCATTCCGATGGAGGTGCTGCACCGGGTGGCGTCGATGGCGAGCGGCGGCATGGATACCCTGCCCCACAACGGCGCCGTGATCACCTTGCTGGCGGTCACCGGACTGACCCATCGCCAGTCGTACCGCGATATCTTTGTCGTGTCGGTCCTGATCGCCACCTCGGCAGTAGTGCTGGTAATCGGCTTGTACCGCCTGTTTGGCGTCGTGTAGCGCCGACCCAAGCGTAGGCTCAGTCGCTGGCCGGGCCGCGGCGCGGCGCGGCGTCGCGCCACACCAGCGCCGTGGGCGAACTCAGGTCACGCAGGGCTTGCAGCGCACGCTCGGTGCGCCCTTCCTGGACCAGCGTCAGGCACAGCATCAGGAGCACCATGGCGAGCAGGAATACGCCTTCGCGCGGCTCTCCCAGCAGCAGGTACAGGACGGCCGCACCCGCCAGCAGCAGATACATCGGTTCGCGCATGGCATTGGCGACAATGCGGCGCCAATGCCGGCCGCCGGCGTCGGGCAGGCAATTGGGCCCATCGCGCACCAGGCGGCGCGCCGCCGCTTCGGTGTCCAGCCCTCCCGGGACGGTGTCCGGTTCATGGGGCTTCATGCTTCATGTCGGCACATCTGGCCCTCCCTGACCGCGGCGCACGATCGCCATCGGTCGACTGTAAGTCGGCCGCATGAGAAGAGCCACGAGTGTTGCTTGATATGGATCAAAAAACTAGGAGAATTTCTCAAACCAAACCGGTCAGTCTCTGCGGTGGTCACGATTGCGCAGTGCTCGGAAAACCTTGCCTAAATTGTCACGCTGTCCAATACTGGCCTATGGACTGTCCATGGTTCCTGGAGGACGTATGAACGATTCGATGCTCCATGCCGGCATTCGCGTACCGCTTCCGCTGCGGCCAAGCTGTGCCCAATGCACTGCGCGCGGCGTTTGCCTCGCGCCGGGCAACGGCGCATGCGAGCGCGCCCCGCTCGACGGCCTGATCCGCTACCGGCGGCGCCTGGCGCGCGACGAAGTCCTGTTTCGGCAAGACCAGCCGTTCGCCGTGATTTACGTGGTCCGCTTCGGCCACCTGAAGTCGTCGCGACCCGATCACCGCGGCCATCCGCGCGTCACCGCCTTCCACATGGCCGGCGACCTGATCGGACTCGATGCCATCCATTCAGGGCGTCACGCCTGCAGCTCGGTGGCGCTCGAAGACAGCGAGGTGTGCGAAATTCCGTACGCCAGACTACAGGAGGCGATGCATGACTCGCCGGCCTTGTTGCAGCGTTTCCAGTGTGCCCTGAGCTGCGAGATCGGGCGTGAACAGGCTGTGCTGCTGCAAACGAGCATGAGTGGCGCGGCGCGCCTTGCCAGCCTGTTGCTGAACCTGTCGGCACGGTATGTCGAACGCGGCTACTCGGGTCGACGTTTCCAGCTGCGCATGTCGCGCGCCGACATGGGCGACTATCTGGGCTTGACCTTCGAAACCATCAGCCGCCTGCTGGGACGCTTCCGCGACGCCGGCTGGATCAAGCTCGACAGGCGCGAGATCGAGCTGCTCGACCTGGAACAGTTGCAATCGCTGCTCGACAGCGCGGCCGAGCTGCCGCTCATCGATCAGTGCTGAGACGCCCTTTCCGCCAGCATCACCCGATCGCGGCCGCCCTGCTTGGCCTGGTACATGGCGCCATCGGCTGCGGCAAGCAGACTGGCAAAGTCGGCATGGTCCCGGTCCAGCGCCGCGATGCCGATACTGATGGTGCATCCGATCATCCCTGATGCGGTGTCGATCCGCAACGCGGCCACCGCGGCGCGCATGCGCTCGGCGCATGCCAGCGCTTCGCCTTGGGTCGTCTCGGGCATGACGCAAACAAATTCCTCGCCGCCGATGCGGCCGCAATAGTCACTCGCCCTGAGCTGGGCCGCACAGGCCTGGCTGACCGCGCACAGCAGCGTGTCGCCGGCGGCATGCCCGAAGCTGTCGTTGACGCGCTTGAAATAATCGATATCGACCATGCAAAGCGCCAGCGGCCGTTCGTGACGCTGCGCCAGCGCGACGTCGCGCTGGCCGAGTTCGACCAGGTAGCCGCGCGCAAGCACGCCGCTGAGACTATCGTGGCGCGCGGCATGGACCAGCGACAGCTCGGCCAGGAAGGCGGCGCGCCGCCAGCGGCCTTGCGTCAGCGCCACCGCGCTCGCCAACGGCAGCGTGGCCACGTGCACCAGCATGCTGCTGGCAAATGCCTGACGTGGCAATACCATGGCGCCGAGCAGCGCAAAGAGCAGCATCGGCAACGACACGATCAGCAGAAAGCGCCCAATCCGCGGCTCGACCAGGGCCAGCAGGAACATCGCGCCGCTGATTGCGGGCAAGGCCAGTACCAGCCCGCCAGGAAGCAGCGCCGAGCTGACGATCATGGCGCCCGTATGGGTCACATACACCAGCGCACAGCGCCAGGACACCGACAGGCGCGCACTCCAGCGGACATAAGCCAGCGCGCCGACCAGCACCAGCAGCAGCCGCAGCGCCGCCGTGAGCGGCGCGCTTTGCGGCGCGATCCAGGAATCCCACGCCGCGAACAGCACCACGGCCAGCCCGAATACCGGGCCCAGCGCTGGAAGGAGTTCGGACAGCGTGCGGTCGAGCGCCTCGCCGAACGCTTTTTCGTCCGCCTCATCGAGCAGGCCGCCGCAGCGCCGCAGCGCCGCGCGCAGGCGGCCGGACGCGCTGCCCGCCACGTTTGCCTGCGCCGCATGTCCGGCATGCCTATCGCTGTCGCTCATCGGACCGGCGGCTACCGCGCACCGGTTGTCAAGTCGGTGCATCGATGGCGCCGTGCGGCACCGGGGTGCCTGCCCCGCCATCGGGCCTGGCTGGCCGGAACACCATGACCGGCAGCTGGCTCCGGGCCAGTACTTCCTGGGTCACGCTGCCGGCCAACAATCGGCTCAGGCCACGCCGCCCGTGCGACCCCATCACGATCAGGTCGCAGTGGCATTCACGTGCGACGTCGACGATGGCCTGGGCCGCATCACGCGCGCTGCGCACCACCGGACTGCAGTCGATGCCCACCAGGCGCGCCGACCGGGCTACCCGATCGGCGGCCTGGTGGGCGTGCGCCAGAACGGCATCGTTTTGCTGGCCCGGATCGAGCACCACCCCGCCTTCGACCAGGGTCGATGGCGCGTCGGGCAACGCGACCGACAGGGCGACGACGCTGGCGCCGCAGGCGCGCGCCAGCTCGATCGCGGCCTGGGCGGCAAGCGTGGCGACCGGCGAGCCGTCGCTGGGCACAAGGATGCTGGTGAACATGATGACTCCCGATTTCACGGCCGCATGCACCACCCGGGATGATGTCGTCATGCTGGATAAAGCGCGTCGTTTGTGATTGTGGCCAGTGTGTAAGCCCGGATCAAACTTTTCTTTGACGCACATCAAACGAGGCTAGTTATGCCCTCTCCGGTCCGTCGGGAGGGCTATTATTTTCCTGCCGCGTACCCACAGAAGAAATTGCCTCGTCGACGCTGACACGTACGCCCCCCTTCGTTCAACATTTTGATCTGCATCAAAGTCAGCGTATGAGCCGTCCAGATATCGTTTTTTCATTCTTCATTTCGGTATAAAAACATGCGCATCGGTTTCCTCGAGTGTCTCGCGCCGCGGTTCGCACTTGGCGTGTGCATGTCCCTGCTCTTGCTGAATCAGCCATGCCGCGCCGCCACCGCCGTCCCTGAGACGATGCCGGCGCCGCGCTGGCTCGCCGACGGCCAGGAGCAAGCCGGACTGGCCGTGCAGGTGCTGGACGCGGCCGCCACGCACGGCCTCGATCCACACCATTACGGCGCCGCCGCGCTGGTGCTCAGGCTGGACCGGCTGCGGCGCGGCGAGGCCGACCCGGCATTCGAGCGCGATCTCGGCGCCGCGATGCTCGGCTTCCTGGCCGACCTGCATTTCGGCCGGGTCGACTCGCCCTACCGCCCGGCCCGCGACCAGACCGGCACCGATCCCCTCGCCACCCTGAGCAGCGCCGTCAACGAGGGCCGCCTGATGCAAGCCGTGGCGGCCGCGGCGCCGGCCATCCCCTTGTATCAACGGGTGCGCACCACGCTGGCGCAGTATCGCGAACTGGCACGCCGCGCGCCCGAGTGGCCTGCCCTGGCTGCGGCCGGGAAAAGCGGCGCGGTCGCCGGCAGCCCCTATGCCGACGCCGCGCTCCTGCGCGAACGGCTGCGCATGCTGGGCGACCTCGGGCCGGCCGACCCTGGCCGCCAGGACCCGGTCTACGACGCCGGTCTGGCGCTCGCCGTGCGCCGCTTCCAGTTGCGCCATGGACTGGCCGAAGACGGCGTGCTGGGTCCCGACACGCTGGCGGCGCTGGCGGTGCCGCCAGCACGGCGCGTCGAGCAACTCGCGCTGACGCTGGAACGCCTGCGCTGGTTGCCGCCCCAGACCGGCGGCCGCGTGGTGGCGATCAACGTCCCGGCCTATCGGCTGTGGGCGCTCGAGCCGGGCGCCGCCGCGATCGACGCGATCGAGATGCGCGTGATCGTCGGCAAGGCCGCGGTGACGCCGACCCCGCTGTTCATTGGCCAGATGCTTTATCTTGAGTTCAATCCTTACTGGAATGTGCCGCGCAGTATCGCGCTCGGCGAGATCATCCCCAAGCTGACCCGCAATCCCCGCTATCTGCAGCAGAACGAGATGGAGCTGGTGTCGGCGGCAGGGCGGCCCGTGCAGCTCAACAACAGCGAAGCGCTGGCGCAGCTGCGCGCCGGCACGGTCAGGGTCAGGCAGCGCCCCGGGGCCATGAATGCGCTCGGCGAAGTCAAGTTTGCGATGCCGAACCCGATGAACATCTATCTGCATTCGACCTCGTCGAAGTCGCTGTTCGGGCGCACGCGGCGCGACCTGAGCCATGGCTGCATCCGGGTCGAGCATCCGGCCGAGCTCGCACAATTCGTGCTCGCCGATCAACAAAAATGGGACGCCGACAAGGTTGCCGCGGCAATGCGACCCGGACCGACACGCAGGGTGGAACTGCCCACGCCAGTGCCGGTCATCCTGTTGTATGCCACCGCCGTGACCGACCGCGAGGGACGCGCCCTGTTTTCCCAGGACATCTACGGGCTTGATCCGGCGCTGCTGCGGGCATTGCGCGGCGATTGACGCGACGTTTATAAGCTTGCCTGTATTCAAGTCAGATTTGATCGGCGTCAAACGCATACCTGACTTTTGCACCCAAAAACTCTACAGTCGTCCAGGCTGGCCCACTCGCATCAACCGCGCCTGTGCTCAGCGACCGGCGCCACCCTTTTGCCGAAAAGGAACTGCCATGTACAAGACGATCGTGGTACACATCGATGGCGCAGCCGGCCAGGACAGCCGCCTGCGCGCCGCCGCACTGCTTGCGGCCGACCACGGCGCTCACCTGGTCGGCGTGACCGCGACCGGCATCAGCTGGCTCGATTATGCCGTGCTGACCGGCTCGGTCGGGGCCCCGGTGCCGCTCCCGGAATCCGACTTCCAGGGCCTGCGCGATGCCGCCGAGCAGCGCCTCGACGTGTTCCGGCGCGAAGCCGCGCGCCTTGGCGTCGAATCGCTCGAGACCCACGCGATCGACGACGACGCCGCCTTTGCCTTGCTGCTCGAATCGCGCTACGCCGACCTGATCGTGCTGAGCCTGGAGGGCGCCAGGTCGACACGCCTGGCGCATCTGCCTGAATACGTGGCGCTGCACGGCGCGCGGCCCATACTGGTGGTGCCGACCGATTACCAGAACGCGGCGATTCCCGGTACCGCGGTGGTTGGCTGGAATGGCGGCATGCAGGCCTTGCGCGCCATCAGCGCCGCACTGCCCTTGCTGCAGCGGGCTACGAACGTGCAGCTGGCCATCATCAATCCCGATCAGCATCCCGAGTTGCATGGCGAGCAGCCCGGCGCCGACATGGCGCTCTACCTGGCGCGCCACGGGGTGCCGGTCGAGGTGGTCCGCGAGCGCACTACGTCGACCGACGGCACGGCCCTGATGGCGCTGGCGCGCGACAGCGGCGCCGGCCTGATCGTGGCGGGCGCCTTTGGCCACAGCCGTTATCGGGAATGGGTGCTGGGCGGGGTCACGCGCGAACTGCTCGAGCGCAGCCCGGTTCCTCTGCTGATCGCGCACTGAACGATGCTAGCCGCACCGAGCGATATTCTGCCGGGCGAGCTGCGCCGCGAAGGCAGTACCTGGCAGGGCGGCCGCCATGCGCCCCCGGAGGGCCAGACCGGACAGGCATACTCCGCCGACCTGGTCTTGCGCGCCTGGCTGGGCAGTTTTACCGCGCACATTTCTCCGGCTGCGCTGTCGCTGGCGTGGCAGGATTGGGCCAGCCACCTGGCGCTTTCGCCCGACAAACAGACCGAACTGGCCTTGCTGGCGCACAGCGGCCTGCGCCGCTGGCTCGACTATGCGCAGACGGCAGCCGGCGGCCAGGCCTGCGAAGCGCTGGCGCCGCTGGCCCAGGACAAGCGGTTTTCGGATCCGGCCTGGAATGCCTGGCCCTGGAACGTGGTCAGCCAGGGTTTCCTGCTGACCCAGCAGTGGTGGCACCGCGCCACCTGCGGCGTGGGCGGCGTGACGCCCCACCATACCGATGTCATGACCTTCGTCACGCGCCAACTGCTCGACGCCCTGGCGCCGTCGAATTTCATCCTGACCAATCCGGCCGCCCAGCAAGCCACCGTGACCACCGGTGGGCGCAACCTGTTGCACGGCATGCTGCGCGCCGCCAGCGACGCCCGGCATGCGCTGGCGCCGGGCCGGCAGCCGCTGGCCTATTTGCCCGGCGTCGATGTCGCGCGCACGCCGGGACGGGTGGTCATGTCGAACCGCCTCATCGAGCTGTTGCGCTACGACTGCGCAACCCCTGGCGCCTACGAGCGGCCGTTGCTGTTCGTGCCGGCCTGGATCATGAAGTACTACATTCTCGACCTGTCGCCCGAAAACTCGCTGGTGCGCTACCTGGTGGGTCGCGGGCACACCGTGTACATGATCTCGTGGAAAAACCCCGGCCCCGAAGAGCGCGACCTGTCACTCGAAGACTACCGCCGCCTGGGCGTGATGGCAGCCATCGACGCGATCACCGCGCAGACCGGCGCGCCCAGTATCAATGCATGCGGCTATTGTCTTGGCGGCACGCTGCTGGCGATCGCCGCGGCGGCCATGGCGCGCGATGGCGATACGCGCCTGGCCAGCCTCAGCCTGCTCGCGGCCCAGGTCGATTTCACCGAGCCCGGCGAACTGTCCCTGTTCATCGACCACAGCGAGGTCAGCTTCCTGGAGGCGGCGATGTGGGAGCGCGGCTATCTCGATGCGCGCCAGATGGCGGGCGCGTTCCAGCTGTTGCGCTCGAACGACCTGATCTGGTCGCGGCGCCTGCGCCACTACCTGCTCGACATTCCCGACAAGGACAACGACCTGGCGTCCTGGAATGCCGACGCGACCCGCATGCCCTACCGCATGCATTCCGATTACCTGCGCAAGCTGTTCCTCGAAAACAGCCTTGCCAGCGCGCGCTACCTGGTC
>Ga0308160_10007765_pt1 | contig 10569 bp, 8 predicted proteins | sample PhyFR1_FD_201036 | JGI IMG/M metagenome (GOLD analysis project Ga0308160, IMG submission 201036) | Phyllosphere microbial communities from UC Gill Tract Community Farm, Albany, California, United States - DLSLF.R1 | ecosystem: Host-associated > Plants > Phyllosphere > Unclassified | place: USA...
GATGACCATAGCAAGTCGGTACCACCCCTTCCCATCCCGAACAGGACCGTGAAACGACTTTGCGCCGATGATAGTGCTGCAACCAGTGTGAAAGTAGGTTATCGTCAGGCTAATTAATAGCAGTAAAGCAGAACCCCGCCCGGTGATCCGAGCGGGGTTTTTTGCTTTTTCGACGCCGTGAAATGGACAGATGCTCACAGCGCTGCCAGAATCGCCGTCGCCACACCCGGTGAGTGCTTGTCGAAGTAGTGAATATGGCCCAGGGCGCCGGTACAGAATTCATAGCATCCCTGCTTGTGGGGTGGCGTCGGCTGCAGAAGCGTCTGCAGGTTTCCTGTCCAGAGATTGCGTCCGACGTAGTCCCCGCTGCCGTAGCCATTACCCCAGCTTGCCAGGCCGGCGTCGGACAGGTTGGCGTTCCTGGCCCAGCCGTAAATTCCGGGAAAGCGCGCCGCATACAACTGGCGCAGCGGCGATCCGAACGTGAGCAGGTCGATCGGTGCCAGCTGTGCCAGGAACCCGGGATTGCGCGCCTTCAGGTAGCGCAGCAGGTCCAGCGTGATCACCGTTCCCTGGCTATGGCTGATCACCACGATGCGCTCGTAGCCTTCGCTCTTCAAATGGCGCAGCAGCGAGACGTAACGCGCCATGATCCGCAGGCGCGGCGTTTCGCCGACCGGACGCTCGCGCAGCCAGTTGTCGACGTCGATGGCGGTGTCGATCACGACGCGCAGCGAAGCGAACGCCCTCGACAGCCTGCCCAGCGAGACCCCACCCATCAGACGCGTCAAGGACAGATAGGCCAGCGCGCTACCGCCCACTACCACCCCCAGATCCTGGCTCGTCCACGGAAAGGCGGGCCGATACTGCAGCAAGGCGCCGGCCGGCAGCAGGAGGAAAAAGGCAGCGACGGCAATCCACTTCGCAGCCTGCAGCAGCCGGAAACCCTGGTTCAGCCAGCGCCACAGGCCGAGCGTGCGCTCGCCCTGGGTGGGGGCGGGCGGCGGCAGGAGTTCTGCGATGACCGAGGGCAGGAAGGCGACGACAGCGCATGCGAAAGCCACGACCATGCATACCAGGAACGGTATCGCAGCCGGGCTCGCGCTCAGGTCGATCAGCGTCTTCAGGCGGTCGCTCAGCGTCGTGGTGGCGTCGCCCCATGCCGTCGGCACGACCGTCGCCATCAAGCCTGGCGCATGATCCCGGAGTAGCGCTGCATACCCGCTCCACAGCGTCAGCACCACGACCAGCAGCAGCGGTGCCGGCACCGCGGCGGCGATCAGGCCGGTGTCGATCGAGCGCCGGACGTCGTCGTACGGATGACGGTATTTCGCAACCATGCCGGCGCCCAGCAGCGCGAGATTGACCAGCGCCAGCGCGCCCCAGGCAAGGACCAGCCAGGCGAAATGGCCTTCGACGAAGAACACGAACCAGTTCAAGGGGGTGAGGGTAATGCCCTTCGCCGCCATGACCCCGATCTCCACGAAAGCCCACAGCACCGCGCCCATCATGATCACTGCCCAGGCTTTCAGGGCGCCCGGCCGGCTGATCTGGTAGCGCCGCACGAAAACACTACCGGCCAGCAGCGTGAGCGGCAGCGCCAGCATGAAGGCCGCATCGGCCGACAAGAGGAACTGCCTGCTCTCCTGCCAGCTGCCCAGGGCGGCCAGGCCGATGCCGCTCAGCCAGATCGTCGGCAGGGCCAGGCGCTGCACCCATCGCGGTGCCTCCGGCCGGCGCATCCGCTTTTGCAGCAAAAAGCCGAGTCCGCAGGCTGCGGTGATGCCGATCATGGCGGCCGTGCCGATTCGGCCGGCATCGCCGCTCGGCACCAGCAGCGCCAGGAAGGCGACCCCGAGGCAGAGCATCAGGATGTTCCCGAGCGCGATCGGCACCGCCAGCAGCCAGTAGCCCCAGGCTGAAGCGCCGTAGATGAACTGCAGCACTGGGATGCGGGTGCGATTGCCGCGCGAGGCCAGCAGGGAGCCGAGCGCGCTGCGTCCGAGGCTGGCCACGTGCAGGAACAGCTGGACCATCTGGCGCACCGCCGTCAAGCCGCCCTGGGTACCGCCATGGGACAAGTCGGACCAGAACATCTCGAACACGTCGACCGTGGTCTGGTCGGGCCGGCTGCAGCGCATGCGCGTCGTCACGTAGTTGTCCTTGTAGTCGCCGCCGCCGGCCAGCGTGATCGCGGTAAAGTCGATGTCGGTAGCGTTGACGCCATGCGCGTCCGGACTGGCGCCGCGTGCGGCGGCGGCCACCGTGCGCGGCAACTTGCTGCTCTGTGCCGCCACTGTGGCGCGACTGGAAGCGGGCACCGCAAGGTCCTCGGTACTGACGACGATGTGCGTCGGCGTGCAGGCGAAACTGCCGTAGCTGGCCGGATCCGCGCACTGCAATTGCTTGGCGATGGAGGCGGACGTCGCGCCTGCTTCGTGATGGCCCACGCCATGTACGGCGATCACAGCAACACTGCCTTTGTTCATTCCACCTCCCATAGTCGTAGTTTGAGGTACATTGAAACGCAGAGTTACTGAAATGGTAAGACAGCCGGCACTTGCGATGGCGTCAATTCAGTGATGTATTTACACTGCATGCGCGAGCGTATCAAAAGTGCAACAAGGTGGCGAATCGACAGGGAGACGGGGATGCGCGACGCACTCATCATCGGCGGCGGCCACAACGGCCTGGTCTGCGCCTGGTACCTGGCCCGCGCCGGCCTCAAGGTGACGGTCCTGGAAAAGCGCGCCGTCGTCGGCGGCGCGGCGGTCACCGAGGAATTCCACCCGGGCTTTCGCAACTCGGTCGCCTCGTACACGGTCTCGCTGCTCAACCCGAAGATCATCCGCGACATGGATCTGGCCGCGCACGGCCTGCGCATCGTCGAGCGGCCGCTGTCCAACTTCCTGCCGCTCGACGATGGACGCTACCTGAAGGTCGGCGCCGGCAGGACCGCCGGTGAGGTGGCAAAGTTTTCCGAACGCGATGCCCGCCGTCTCGATGCCTATGCCGCGCAGCTGGAAACCGCCGCCGACGTGCTGCGCGAACTGGTCCTGCAGACGCCGCCGAACCGGGTCGAAGGCGGCTGGCTGGCCGCGCTGCCCGAATTGATCAAGGCCGGCAAGCTCGGCAACCGCATGCGCAAGTTGCCGCTGGATGCCCAGCGCGGCCTGCTCGATCTATTCACCAAGTCGGCCGGCGACTATCTGGATGGCTGGTTCGACAGCGCGCCGATCAAGGCGGCCTACGGCTTCGACAGCGTGGTCGGCAATTACGCCAGTCCGTATTCGCCCGGCTCGGCCTACGTGCTGCTGCATCACGTGTTCGGCGAAGTGAACGGCAAAAAGGGCGCCTGGGGCCATGCGGTCGGCGGCATGGGCGCGATAACCCAGGCGATGGCCGCGGCGGCGCAAAAGCAGGGCGTGGACATCCGCACCGGCTGCGCGGTCGACGAAGTCCTGCTGGATAAAAGCCGGGCTACCGGCGTCGTCACCTCGAAGGGCGAGCGGCTCGACGCGCGCGCGGTCGTCTCGAACCTGAACCCGCGCCTGCTGTACACCCGCCTGGTCGACCCGGGCGCGCTCCCGCCGGAGTTCCTGCGGCGCATGCAGGCCTGGCGCTGCGGGTCCGGCACCTTCCGCATGAACGTGGCGCTGTCCGAACTGCCGGACTTCAGCTGCCTGCCGGGACGCCAGGCGGCCGAGCACCACGGCAGCGGCATCATCATCGCCCCCAGCCTGCAGTACATGGAGCGCGCCTACCACGATGCGCGCGCTTTCGGCTGGGCGCGCGCGCCGATCGTCGAAGTCCTGATTCCATCCACGCTGGATGCGACGCTGGCGCCGCCCGGCCAGCACGTGGCCAGCCTGTTCTGCCAGCACGTGGCGCCCGAACTGCCCGACGGTGCCAGCTGGGACCTGCACCGCGAACGGGTGGCCGACCTGATGATCGACACCGTCGACCGCCATGCGCCGAACTTCAGGCGCGCGGTGCTGGGCCGCCAGATCATGAGTCCACTCGACCTGGAGCGCACCTTCGGCCTGGTCGGCGGCGACATCTTCCAGGGCGCGCTCGGACTCGACCAGCTGTTCTCGGCGCGTCCGATGCTGGGCCATGCCGACTACCGCGGACCGCTCGCCGGCCTGTACACCTGCGGTTCGGGCACCCATCCCGGCGGCGGCGTGACCGGCGCGCCCGGTCACAACGCCGCCCGCGAAATCCTGCGCGACCTGGGCCGGCGCCCCCGCTGACGCTGCACGGCGCGCCAATTCGCGCAGCAAGTTGATCGCAGCACCCGCCCCGCTGCCGGGTATGATGGCCGCAAACAGAACAGCCCACCGGAGACCCGCTTGGACCCGACACGCCGCCGCCTCGCCCTGACCCTGCTCGCTTCGCCGCTCTGGCCGAGGGCGCTTCACGCGGCCACGCCGGCGTCGCAGCGACGCTCGATCACCGAGTTCGGCGCCATCGACGACGACGCCACCGACGACGCGACCGTCAACACCCGCGCGATCCAGGCCGCGATCGACCACCTGGCCGGGCAGGGCGGCGGCACGGTGGTGGTGCCGCGCGGGGTCTTCGTCAGCGGCGCGCTGTTCCTGAAGCCGCAGGTGCACCTGCACCTCGACCAGGGTGCGGTGCTGAAGTGTTCGACCGACATGAAGCATTTTCCGGTGCGGCGCACGCGCATCGAAGGCCACTTCGAAGACCGGTTCAATCCGGCCCTGATCAACGCCAGCGGCTGCGATGGCTTGAAGATCAGCGGCGAAGGCACGCTGGACGGCGCCGGGCGTCCGGTCTGGGACCTGTTCTGGAAGCTGCGCAACGCCGCGCCGGACAAGCGCAACTTCCCCAACCTGGGTGTGCCGCGCGCGCGCCTGGCCCTGATCGAGCGCTCGCGCGGCGTCACCATCGACGGCGTCACCTTCAAGGATTCGCAGTTCTGGAACCTGCACCTGTACGACTGCCGGGACGTGGTGGTGCGCAACGCGCGCTTCCAGGTGCCGGACGACTACAAGCAGGCGCCCAGCACCGACGGCATCGACCTCGACAGCTGCCGCGACGTCACCATCGAGGGCTGCCATTTCTCGGTGACCGACGATTGCATCGCCGCCAAGGGCTCGAAGGGCCCGCACGCGCTGGAAGACCGGGACAGCCCGCCGGTCGAACGCATCCGCGTGCGCAACTGCGTGTTCCGGCGCGGCCATTCGGTCATGACGCTGGGAAGCGAGGCCACCGTGGTGCGCGACGTCGTGGTCGAAAACTGCACGGCGACCGGCGTCGGCAACATCGCCGTGCTCAAGCTGCGTCCGGACACGCCGCAGCAATACGAAGACATCCACCTGCGCAACCTGACCCTGGATTCGGCGGGCGGCGCCGTGATCAGCATGCAGCCCTGGACCCAGTACGTGGACCTGAAGGGGGCGCCGCCGCCGCGCTCCACCGTGCGCAACATCAGCCTGGAAAACATCAAGGGCCGCTTCGGCACGCTGGGCACGATCAAGCCGAATCCGGGCCAGACCGAGATCGGCGCCGTGCTGCTGAAGGACATCGACCTGCGATTGGCCAGCGAGGGATTCGAGGTCAGCGGCGCCGCCGGGTTGCGCCTGGAAAACGTGGTCGTGAACGGCAAGCCGTTCACGGTTTGATGGCGCCGCCGCCAAGCTTGTAAAATGCCGCCTCCAGCAGCGAGGCGACCATGCACCAGGCAGCACCCGGCAATACCATCACGATTTCCAGAATCCTTCACGCGGGCTACGTGATGGCCTGCGAAGGCACGCGCATCGCCTTCGACACCATTTTCGAGAACCCGTTCAGCCGCAACTGCCACGCCTATCCCGAGCTGCGTTTCGACCATGAGGCGATCCGCCGGCAGCGCTTCGACGCGGTGTTCATCTCGCACTTCCACGACGACCACTGCTCGCTCGAGAGCCTCGACCTGCTGGACCGCGCCACGCCGATCCATATCTACTGCATCTTCGACGAACTGTTCGACATGGTGCGCCGGCTGGGCTTCACGCAGGTGCACCCGCTGCGGCTGAACGTGCCGGTGACGGTCGGCCCGTTCCAGGTGATCCCGCGCGAAGCGATGGATGCCGACGTCGATTCGATGTTCCAGGTGAAGGCGGCCGGGCTGAACGTGCTGAACGTGGTCGATTCCTGGATCGACGACGGCACCCTTGCTCAGCTGGTGCAGGAAGGGCCGTGGGACATGGTGCTGTGGCCGTTCCAGACCATGCGCGAGATCGAGGTACTGGCGCCGTCGCGCTCGACCCCGGCGCCGCCGACGCTGCCGGAAGAATGGATCCCGCAGCTGCAGGCACTGGCGCCGCGCTACGTGGTGCCGAGTTCCTGCCAATTCCTGCAGGAGCCGTGGTCCTGGTACAACCGCGCCTTCTTCCCGATCACCTATGCGCAGTTCGCGCGCGAGGTCGGCGCGGCGCTGCCGGCGGCGCAGGTGGTGCGGCTCGATCCCTCGCGCTCGGTGCAGCTGGACGCCGGCGCGCTGCGGCCGGCGCCGCCCCTGGACTGGGTGATCCCGGTCGGTCCGCAGGACGTCGATTACGTCTACGAAGGCAACGCCGCGCCGCCGCCGACCGCGGACATCGCGCGCCACTTCGCGCCGCTGGCGCCCGACCAGTTTGCGCGCGTGCTGGAGTACTGCCGCATCACGCTGCCGGCAAAATACGGCGAGATCGACGCTGCCTCGGAATACTTCGACCAGCCGCGCATCTGGCGCCTGTCGCTGCTCGACCACGCGGGGCAGGCGACCCACTTACGCTACCGCCTCGAACCCGGCGGCCCGGCTTCGCTCGACGACAGCGATGCGCCGCTCGGCTGGACCACCGAAATCCCCGCCACCAAGCTGTACGGCGCGCTGGAAGAGGGCGAGTCGCTGACCACGATGTACCTGCGCATCAACGACACGGTGTTCGACGCCGCCACCGAGCGCGACCTCGAAGACGCCGACGTGGTCGACGACCCGTTGATCCGCTGCCTGTTCAGCGACACCTTCGGCGCCTACCAGGCGGCCCAGCTGCGCCGCCTGCTGGCGCGTTCACTTCCCGAGTAGAGCCAGCGACTGCTCCCAGTCGCCTTCCCAGGCCTGCAGGAAGCCGTGCGTCTTGAAGGCGCGCTTCAGGGCGCCCAGCGGGGCGCGGTAGACGTCGTGCAGGCCCAGTGCCAGCGTCACCGGGTTCCAGACTGCGTTGCGCCTGGACTTGCGCGCGCTCGCCTTCACCCGCGCGCCGTCGTCGCCGAAGATGCCGATGGCCTCGTCCAGCGCCTTGTCCAGGTCCATCCGCACGATGCGGCCGAAGGCTTCCAGCACCTCCGCCTTGCCGATGCCGAACTGCGATTCGGCCGCCGGGGCCGGCGTCTTCTGCGCCGCCGCGGCCTCGTGCTTCAGCTTGCCCGCCAGCTTTTCCAAGTCCTTCTTCTGGAAACGCAGCGCCTCGAGCGGATAGCGCAGACCCGGTGGCGGCAGGTGCACCGCAATCTTGTATGCGTCCTTGGTCATCGTGATCAGCACGTCCTCGCTGCCGGCCAGCAGGCGCGCGACGTCGCCTTCGAAGAATACCGGCGCTGCGTAGCCGCCGTTGGCATCGCCGAACAGCTCGGGCATGGCGGCGTCATAGTCCAGCCAGACATAGGGCGTCATGCCGTGCCCGATCAGGCGCGCCAGTGTCCACGGCGTGCCGGTCTGCAGTGTCAGCCAGGCGCATGCTTCGCCGGTGGTGGCGCGGAAGGGAAGGTCGGTCGTGCTCATGGCTTCTCGGATACGGTAAGGGACGGCCATTGTAGTGCAAACGCTTGACAGTCAAATATGATGACAATAATATGAGAGTCATCATATTCTGAATGCAGCAGCCATGTCCACGGACCTCAAGCAGACCCGCCGCGAACAATCGCACGAACGCATCCTCGATGCCGCCGCCCGCGCCATCTGCCGCGACGGCTACGCCGGCCTCGGCGTCGCCAACGTGATGAAGGAAGCGGGGCTGACCCACGGCGGCTTCTATGCCCATTTCGAATCGCGCGACGCCTTGCTGGCTGCCGCCGTCGAGCACGCCGGCGAACAGAGTGCGGCGCGCATGCGCGAGCGTCTCCAGACGCGCACGGCCGAAGGTGCCAGCCCGCTGCGCGCCCTGGTCGAAGAGTACCTGTCGGAGCGGCACGTGGAGGCGCTCGACCAGGGCTGTCCGGTGGCCGCGCTCGGCGCCGACCTGGCGCGCGGCGAGCCGGCCCTGCGCCAGGTGGCCGAGGGGCGGGTGCTGCATCTGGCTGGCGCGGTGGAACGGGCACTGCCGCCAGGCAGTGCCGCCGGCAGCGGCATGGTGATCGCCAGCACGCTGGTCGGCGCCGTCCAGATTGCCCGGGTGCTGCAGGCCGCACCACGCAATGCCGTGCTGCGCAGTTGCAGGGATGCGCTGCTGGCCCAATACGACCGTCCCGCCGCGGCGGGCTGAGTCCACCGGTGCCGCCGGCGCAGGCCGCGGCACTTTTTTTACCACAAAATATGACACACATCATATTTCGATCATCAGGAGAGCCAGCATGAAACTCGACAATGCCACCGTCCTCGTCACCGGCGCCAACCGCGGCCTGGGCCGGGAATTTGCCCGCCAGGCGCTCGCCGCCGGTGCCCGCAAGGTCTACGCCGGCGCACGCTATCCGGCCAGCGTCACGCTGCCGGGCGTGATCCCGGTACGGCTGGACGTCAACGACCCGGCCCAGGTAGAGGCCGCGGCCGCCACCTGCGGCGACGCTACCCTGGTCGTCAACAACGCCGGCATCGCCACCATGGGCGGCCTGCTGGACCCGGGCAGCATCGACGCCCTGCGCACCATGTTCGATACCAATGTGTCCGGCCTGCTGCGCGTCAGCCAGGCCTTTGCCCCGGTCCTGGCGCGCAACGGCGGCGGCGCCTTCCTGAACGTGCTGTCGGTGGCCAGCTGGATCAGCACGCCGGGCCTGGGTGCCTACGCGGCCACCAAGTCGGCCGCGTGGAGCGTGACCAACGGCCTGCGCATCTCGCTGCAGGGGCAGGGCACCCAGGTGCTGGGACTGCATGTCGGCTTCATCGATACCGATCTCACGCGCGGCATCGACCTGCCCAAGCTGGCGCCGGCGGATGTCGTCGCCAAGGCGTATGCGGCGCTGGAAGACGGCGCGAAGGAGGTGCTGATCGACGAGCTGTCGCAGCGGGTGCGGCAGGGATTGGCCGCCGATCCCGGGATCTACCTCGACAGCGTGGCGCGCGAGGCTTGACTCGGGCTGCCTGAGATCCGGTGGCTCTGCTGTCGCCGGATTTTACATAGTTCCTTGCGGGAACTTTAAAGAAAAAAATATTCTGATTGGAATCAAGGACATACGATCCGACAAATGTTAGGCACGAGTGTTGCTTACCTTGTAAGTTCTTACTACGAGGAGGTTGCCATGTTGTTGAGGTCTGTCAGTAAACTGCTGGTCAGCCTGTCGGTCTTCGCTTGTTCATCCTTGTTCGCTGCGCCGCTGGTGGTCGACCTCGCCAACGTCCAGAGCAATGCACCGTTAGGCGATCCCGCGAATACGGTGCTTACCTTCGACGTCGGCGCGGATTCGACCATCACCAGTTTTTCCATCGCGGTCAACCTGAGCGCGTTCGAGCCGAGCTGGCTCTCCGAACTTGGACTGGCCGTATCCAACTCCAGCGTGAGCAGCGGTTTCACCGTCAACCCTGGGATTGGGAACGACAGGTCGGGAACCGCCAGCTATGCCGGTTCCTACGATCTCGTCGACCTCGGCATCGCTTTCAATGTCGGCGCCGACGGCATCCTGCGCCTGGAATTCTACGAGGATGTGGACGACCTGACGACGGGGCCCGATGGCCAGTGGAACGCCGGTACCCTGACCTTCAACGTGGAAGCGGCAGGCGGGCCGGACCAGCCGGGCGAGGTGCCGGAGCCGGCCTCGCTGCTGCTGCTGGGTGCCGGCCTTGGCGCGCTCGGTTACGCCGGCCGCCGCCGCGTCAGCGCGCGCAGGCCTTCCTAACGCCCGTCGCGTCCGCGATCGGCGTCCGCCGCCGCGGCGTCGGCCTCGCCGCTGCGCGCCACCGGCAGATGCCAGTCGTAGCGGATCGCCGCCAAGCGCAGCACGAAGCACAGCGCCGCCCCGGCACACGCCATCGTGGCGCTGTGCCAGCCCAGCGCATCGCCCGCGACCACCACGGTGGCACCGGCCAGCGCCGCCACCGCGTACACCTCGGCACGCATCACGGCAGGGATCTCGGACAGCAGCACGTCGCGCGCGATGCCGCCGCCGATCCCGGTCAGCATGCCGAGCAGCGCCGCCATGTACGGCTGCACACCGAACACCAGCGCCTTCTGGGCGCCGGCCACGCAGAACAAGCCCAGTCCGGCCGCGTCCAGCACCAGCACGGTGTTGCGCAGGTGGCGCAAGCCCGGATGCCAGAAGAAGATCAGCACGCCGGCCATGATCGACGCCGCCAGGTAGCGCCAGTCGCCGATCGCGGCCGGCGGCGTGGCGCCGATCAGCAGGTCGCGCACGATGCCGCCCGAGTTGGCG
>Ga0308160_10007766_pt1 | contig 10567 bp, 11 predicted proteins | sample PhyFR1_FD_201036 | JGI IMG/M metagenome (GOLD analysis project Ga0308160, IMG submission 201036) | Phyllosphere microbial communities from UC Gill Tract Community Farm, Albany, California, United States - DLSLF.R1 | ecosystem: Host-associated > Plants > Phyllosphere > Unclassified | place: USA...
GCCGAGCACGAGGGCAAGCCGTTCTACGAGCCCCTGCTCGAGTTCATGCTGTCGGGCCCGTCCGTGGCGATCCGCCTGGCCGGCAACCGCGTCATCGAGGGCTTCCGTTCCCTGGCCGGCACGACCGACCCGACCACCGCGGCCCCCGGCACGATCCGGGGCGACTTCGGCCGCGACTGGGGCCTGAAGGTGCAGCAGAACCTGGTGCACGGCTCCGACTCGCCCGAGTCCGCCGCGCGCGAGCTCGGCATCTGGTTCGGCTGAGCCCGCACGAAGAACGCCCTCATCCCGGCCTCGGCTGCGATGGGGGCGTTCTTCGTCGACGGGTTCAGCGGAAGAGACGGATGACCTCGCCGATCAGATCCACGCCGGCGGACTGCGCCAGCAGGATGACGATGACGAACGCGATGATCGAGGCGAGGGGGATCCAGGCGCCGAGCCGCTTCGCGCGCTCCTGGGCACTGCGGCTGATCGGGAAGGTTCCGTTCGCGAAGAGCTGGAGCATGGTGGCCAGGAACGTCGGGATCACCACGATGTAGGTCAGGCCGCACCACGGGCACAGGGTGTGCAGCGAGAAGAAGCTCTGTCCGATCAGCCAGCAGATGAACACGAACGCGCCGGTGATGCCGAGGCCGAAGAGCCCCCAGAACCAGCGCGGGAAGCGAGCGCCCGCGAGGATCGCGACCCCGACCACGAGAGGCGCCATCCAGCCGGTGAGGCCGATGAGCGGGTTCGGGAAGCCGAACACCGAGCCCTGCCACGAATCGAGGTTCGCACCGCACTGCACGAAGGCGCTGATGTCGCACCCCAGAGCGGCCTTGGGATTCGCCGCGGTGGCGAACTTGTCGAGGGTGAGCTGGAAGGCGGCCCACCACCCGACGACGCTCGCGATGATGAGCCAGATGGCGTAGCCGACGGGACGGGTGCGCTGTGCGGACATGCCGCGATTATGGCAGTCGCGCTTCTGTGCGACGTGCATGCGCACGCATCGGTTCGCGTCGAGTCGGGCATCTTGCCTCGATGGTGCGATAATGGAGGGGTCGAACCGCCATGACGGCGGCCGGCGGATACAGACTTCGGGGGCCCCGGCCCCCAGCGATCAGAGCACATGCCGATCGCAGACCGATTGAGTTCGCGGTGCCGAGTGCGCCGCACGAGAGAATTCACGACGGCCGGGCCGTCGTGCAGGGAGTACGCCAGAGATGGCCGACGAGAACAATGACAACGCCCCTACCCTCGATCTCGACGCGCTGCAGGCGCCGGTAGTTCCCGAGCCCGCGGAGCCGGCGCCCGCGCCGACGGACGAGGATTCCGCTCCCGACGACGTCGTGGACGCCGTCGAGGCGCCCGTCGCCGAGGCGACCGCGGCCGGATCCGACGAGGACGCGGCCGCGCCCGCCGTCGCCGAAAGCGTCGCGGAGCCTGCTGCTGAGGCCGAAGCGGCCCCCGAGGCGGAATCCGAGGATGCGACCGAGGTCGCGACCGCGACGACCGCCGAGGCCGAGCCCGCTGCCGAGGCCGAGCCCGCTGCTGCAGAGCCCGAGCCCGCCACCGCGGTCGAGCCCGCGGCCGCCCCGGCGGTCGAGCCCGCCGCGGAGCCGGAGGCCGCGACCGCGGTGAGCCTCGGCCTGCTGCCGGAGATCTTCGTGTCGCGCGTCTCGACGCAGCTGCACTTCCACGCTCCCGCGTTCGTGACGCTCCCGGCCCGCACGCGCGACAGCGGTCACGACGGCGAGGACAACCGTCGCACCCGCACGCGCGGCGGCGACAGCGAGCAGCCGCGTCAGCGGCAGCGCGTCGTGGAGTACATCACCGAGCCGAAGGCGATCAAGGGATCCACCCGGCTCGAGGCCAAGAAGCAGCGCCGTCGCGACGGTCGTGATGCCGGCCGTCGTCGCCCCGTGGTGACCGAGGCCGAGTTCCTCGCGCGCCGCGAGGCGGTCGACCGCGAGATGATCGTGCGGTCCAAGAACGGCCGCACCCAGATCGCCGTGCTCGAGGACAACGTGCTCGTCGAGCACTACGTCGCCCGCAATCAGGACGCCTCGCTCATCGGCAACGTGTACCTGGGCCGCGTGCAGAACGTCCTGCCCAGCATGGAGGCCGCGTTCGTCGACATCGGCCGCGGACGCAACGCCGTGCTGTACTCGGGCGAGGTGGACTGGGACGGCGTCGAGACCGGCAACCAGCCGCGCCGCATCGAGCTCGCCCTCAAGGCGGGCGACCGGGTGCTCGTGCAGGTCACCAAGGATCCCGTGGGCCACAAGGGCGCCCGCCTCACCAGCCAGATCTCGCTGCCCGGCCGCTACCTCGTGTACGTGCCGAACGGATCCATGAACGGCATCTCGCGCAAGCTGCCCGACACCGAGCGCGCGCGCCTCAAGCGCATCCTCAAGGAGGTGCTCCCCGAGTCCAGCGGCGTGATCGTGCGCACGGCGGCCGAGGGCGCGACCGAGGAGCAGCTGACCAACGACGTGCAGCGCCTCACCGCGCAGTGGAGCTACATCCAGAAGCAGGTCGAGAGCCAGCAGGCGCCCGCGCTGCTGCACGCCGAGCCCGACCTGCTCGTCAAGATCGTGCGCGACGTCTTCAACGAGGACTTCACCCGGATGCGGATCCAGGGCGCCGACGCCGGCCACACCATCCGCTCCTACCTCGAGGGCGTCGCCCCCGACCTGCTGGACCGGGTCGAGGCGTACGAGGACGTCCGCGATCCGTTCGACGTGTTCCGCGTGACCGAGCAGATCGAGAAGGCGCTGGACCGCAAGGTCTGGCTGCCCTCGGGCGGATCGCTCGTGATCGACCGCACCGAGGCCATGACGGTCGTCGACGTCAACACCGGCAAGTTCGTCGGCTCGGGCGGAAACCTCGAGGAGACCGTCACCAAGAACAACCTCGAGGCCGCGGAGGAGATCGTCCGCCAGCTGCGTCTGCGCGACATCGGCGGCATCATCGTCGTCGACTTCATCGACATGGTGCTCGAGTCGAACCGCGACCTCGTGCTGCGTCGCCTCGTCGAGTGCCTGAGCCGTGACCGCACCAAGCACCAGGTCGCCGAGGTCACCTCGCTCGGTCTCGTGCAGATGACCCGCAAGAAGCTCGGCCTCGGCCTGCTGGAGACCTTCAGCGAGCCCTGCGAGGTGTGCGCGGGCCGTGGTGTGATCGTGCACCACGACCCGGTCGTGAAGCACCGCGCGGCTGCGCCCCAGCAGAGCTCCAACCGTCGCCAGCGCGGCGGGAACGGCTCCGCGAACGCCGGCGCACCGGCCCCGGCGGCTGCGGCGGCGCCTGCGAACGGCGGCACGCACGTGATCCCGGAGGGCGCGAAGTCCGCCCTCGCCCAGATCGCCGCCTCCAGCCGTGCCGCCGAGGCGGCGCCCGGCGAGGCGCCGATCGAGCCCGTCGCCGAGGCGCCGACCGAGCGCGCGGGGCAGGAGCGCGCCAAGAAGCCGCGCAAGAAGCGCGGCTCGGACCGCGGCAAGTCGCCCAAGACGGAGGCGGAGCAGCTGCTCGACTCCGTGCTGGACGCGCTTCCCGAGCCGAAGGCGCCGGGGCAGGGCCGCAACCGTCGCCGCGTGAGCACCGCCGCCCTCTCCGCGGGCACCGCCGTCGTGCACACGACCGAGGCCGCGCCGCAGGCGGACCAGGGCTGACCGGCCCGCGGGACAACGTCAGGAGGGCTCGGCGCTACGGCGCCGGGTCCTCCTCGTCGTTCCCCGCCGGGACCTCGTCGTGGTGCGTGCGCAGGTAGCGTTCGACCCGCCGGTCCGGCGCGAGCCAGATCACGGCCACGATCACGAACGGCACGAGGCCGAGCCACGGCACCACGAACGACAGCGCGAGACCCGAGAGGTAAAGCACGAGGGACGCGATGCCCTTCGCGTCTCGCCCGAACGCCTCGCGGATCCTCTCGCCGCCGGGCTGCCGTGCGATCGTCCGCTGCAGGAGCGTGTAGGCGATGGCGGCGCCGAGCAGATTCAGTCCGTAGACGATCGTCGGCACCTGGGCGACGCGGGTCTCGGTCAGCCACGCGGTGGTGAACGGGTAGAGCGACAGCCAGAGCAGCAGGTGCAGGTTGGCCCAGAGCACGCTGCCGTTCACGGCGGGGCGCAGCTGGAACAGGTGGTGGTGGTTGCTCCAGTAGATCCCCACGTACACGAAGCTGAGCAGATACGTGAGCAGCCCCAGTCCCGAGGTGTGCACGAGGTCTGCCCAGGTGGAGCCCTTCGGCACGGCGAGCCCGAGCACCATCACCGTGATGATGATCGCGAGGACGCCGTCGCTGAACGCCTCCAGCCTGCTCGAGGTCATCGCGGGATCCTCGTGTCGTGATCGTGGCCCCCGACGCGGTCGCGGGCCGGGACCCGCAGGCCGGATGCGATCAGCCGGCGGGTGAGCTCCTTGCCGCCCACGTGCTCCGCGCCGCCCGCGACGAGCCGGTCCAGCGCGTCGGCGGGGACGTCGTAGTGGTCCAGGTCGAACGCCCGCCGGGGGACGTCGTGCAGCGCGGCGAAGGCGTGCAGCTCGGCAACGCTGGCGTCGCTCACGAGGTGCGCCCAGAGGCGGCCGTGCGCGGGCCAGATCGGATCGTCCACGAGGATCGCCATTCCGCGATCCTAGACGCGGGGAGGGGCATCGAGGCCGATCCGCCCCGCGATCGGATCCGGGATCCCGACACAGCGGCGCTCGCTTTGCGAGGGGGCCGTGGATCCGGTAAAGTAGCTCCTTGGTGCACCGCGCCGGACGCCCCACTCGGCCGCCGCGGGATCATGCAACTCGCGCCCGCCACTGCGGATCCCTCTGCTGTGGCGCGATGCAAGCACAGTCTTCCCGTGAGATTACGGAGCGGTTCCGCTCCCCAACGAAACAGGTATGAAGTGGTTTACGCAGTAGTGCGCGCCGGTGGACGCCAGGAGAAGGTCGAGGTCGGCACGATCGTTCAGCTCGACCGCCTGAAGGCGGCCCAGGGCGACAAGGTCGAGCTCGCCGCGGTGCTCCTCGTCGACGGTGACAAGATCACCACCGACGCCGACAAGCTCGCGAAGGTCAAGGTCACCGCCGAGGTCGTCAGCCACCTCCGCGGCCCGAAGATCGTCATCCAGAAGTTCAAGAACAAGACCGGTTACAAGAAGCGCCAGGGCCACCGTCAGGACCTCACGCGCGTCAAGATCACCGGCATCAAGTAAGCACGAAGAGGAGCTGAGAAATGGCACACAAAAAGGGTGCGAGCTCGACCCGCAACGGTCGTGACTCCAACGCACAGCGACTCGGCGTGAAGCGCTTCGGCGGCCAGACCGTCAGCGCCGGCGAGATCCTCGTCCGCCAGCGCGGCACGCACTTCCACCCCGGCGTGAACGTCGGCCGTGGCGGCGACGACACGCTGTTCGCCCTCGCCGCCGGCGCGGTCGAGTTCGGCGCGAAGGGCGGCCGCAAGGTCGTCAACATCGTCGCGGCTGCCGAGTAAGGCTTCCACAGGCTCAGCCACCGGTTGGGCACTGTTCGGCAACGGGGCGGGCTTCGGCTCGCCCCGTTTCCATATTTCCGGGCACGTCCCTTCCCGCCCCCAATCCAGGAGGATCCGCATGGTCACGTTCGTCGACAGGGTGACGCTGCACCTGCGCGCGGGCAAGGGCGGCAACGGCTGCGTGTCGGTGCACCGCGAGAAGTTCAAGCCCCTCGGCGGCCCGGACGGCGGCAAGGGCGGTGACGGCGGCGACATCGTCCTCGTGGCCGACCCGCAGACCGGGACGCTGCTGTCGTACCACCACTCGCCGCACCGCACGTCGCAGAACGGCGGCTTCGGCATGGGGGACCACCGCTCCGGCTACGACGGCGAGGACCTCGAGCTTCCCGTGCCCGTCGGCACGGTCGTCAAGAGCCCGGACGGCGAAGTCCTCGCCGACATGATCACCCCTGGCGAGCGCTTCGTGGTCGCCGCGGGCGGTCAGGGCGGCCTCGGCAACGCCTCGCTCGCGACGCCGAAGCGCAAGGCGCCCGGTTTCGCCCTCCTGGGCACGCCCGGCTTCGAGGGCGATGTCGTGCTCGAGCTCAAGACCGTCGCCGACGTGGCGCTGGTCGGCTACCCGTCCGCCGGCAAGTCGAGCCTGATCGCGGCGATCTCCGCCGCGCGGCCGAAGATCGCGGACTACCCGTTCACCACGCTGCATCCGAACCTCGGCGTCGTGCAGGCCGGAGAGTCGCGCTACACCGTGGCCGACGTGCCGGGCCTCGTCGAGGGCGCGAGCGAGGGCCGCGGCCTCGGCCTGCAGTTCCTGCGGCACGTGGAGCGCTGCTCCGCCCTCCTGCACGTGCTCGACTGCGCCACGCTCGAGCCCGGCCGCGACCCGCTCAGCGACCTCGACGTGATCCTCGCCGAGCTCGCCGCCTACGAGGTACCGGAGGGACAGGTCCCGCTGCTGGAGCGCCCGCAGGTGATCGCGCTCAACAAGATCGATGTGCCGGAGGCCCGCGAGCTCGCCGACTTCGTGCGTCCCGAGCTCGAGGAGCGCGGCTTCCGCGTGTTCGAGATCTCCACCGTCTCGCACGAGGGGCTGCGACCGCTGACCTTCGCGCTCGGCGAGATCGTCGACGCGCACCGCGCCGAGCTGGCCGCGGCCGCCGCGGCGCCCAAGGAGCGCGTCGTCATCCGACCGCGCGGCTCGAAGCGCGAGTTCGAGATCCGCGTCGAGGGCGGCAGCTACGGCAACGTGTACCGGATCCTCGGCGACAAGCCGGTGCGCTGGGTGCAGCAGACCGACTTCCAGAACGAGGAGGCTGTGGGCTTCCTCGCCGACCGGCTCGAGAAGCTCGGCGTCGAGGACGAGCTGTTCCGCCTGGGCGCCGAGCGCGGCTCCACCGTCGTGATCGGCCCCGGCGAGAGCATCGTGTTCGACTGGGAACCGCAGATGTCCTCCGCCGCCGAGCTCATCACCTCGCCGCGCGGTCTGGACTCGCGCTTCGACCCGAACACCCGCCGCACCACGAACGAGCGCCGCGAGCGGTACCACGAGCGCATGGACGCGAAGGCGGCCGCCAGGGCCGAGCTCGAGGAGCAGCGTCTCGCACGAGGCGCCGCAGCGGGGGAGGACGCCGGCAGCGAGGACGTCGAGTGACGGCGCTGACCCGGGCGGACCTGCCGTCGGCGGCGCGGATCGTCGTCAAGGTCGGATCCTCCTCGATCAGCGGCGACGCGGCCTGGCGGATCCCGCTGCTCGTCGAGGCGCTCGCAGAGGCGCACGCGCGCGGCACCGAGATCGTCCTGGTGTCCTCCGGCGCGATCGCGACCGGGATCCCGTTCCTGCAGCTCGACGCCCGGCCCACCGACCTCGCCACGCAGCAGGCCGCGGCCGCCGTCGGGCAGAACGTGCTGATCTACCGCTACCAGGAGGCTCTGCGCCCGCACGGCATCGTGGCGGGGCAGGTGCTGCTGACCACCGGCGATCTGGAGCATCCCACCTCGCGCAGCAACGCGCGCCGCGCCATGGAGCGCCTGCTCGGGCTGCGCGTGCTGCCGATCGTGAACGAGAACGACACCGTCGCCACGCAGGAGATCCGCTTCGGGGACAACGACCGGCTCGGCGCGCTGGTGGCGCAGCTGACCGGGGCCGATGCGCTGGTTCTGCTCAGCGATGTGGAGTCGCTCTACACGCGGCCGCCGTCCGACCCTGCCGCAGAACCGCTCGACATCGTCGCGGCGGGCGCCGACCTGTCCGGCCTCGAGTTCGGCGCGACCGTCGTGAACAGCGTCGGCACCGGGGGAGCGGCGACCAAGGTCTCCGCCGCCCGTCTGGCTGCGGCGAGCGGCATCGGCGTGCTGGTGACCAGTGCGGATCTGGTCGCCGAGGCGCTCTCCGGCGCTGAGATCGGCACCTGGTTCGAACCCGCGGTCTGATTCCGTCATCCGGGCCTCAGGGGCACGGCGCGTGGGTACACTGACCGCATGTCCACCGTGATCGCCGACTTCGCCGTGCCCGCAGACGCCTCCGCGCAGGACGGACCGGATTCGCCCGAGGCGCGTATGCGCGCCGCCAAGGAGGCGTCCCGCGAGATCGCACGACTCACGAGCGCCGGCAAGGTCGCCGCTCTGCACGCCATCGCCGACGCGCTCACGGCCTCGTCGGCCGACATCATCGCCGCCAACGCGCGCGACCTCGCGCGCGGCGCGGAGGACGGCATCGGCGACGGGCTCCTGGACCGGCTGCGCCTGGACGAGAAGCGGATCGACGCGCTGGCCGCTGCCGTGCGCGAGGTCGCCACCCTGCCGGACCCCGTCGGCCGCGTCGTCGGCGGGCATCGCATGCCCAACGGCGTCGCCCTCGAGCAGGTGCGGGTGCCCTTCGGCGTGGTCGGCGCGATCTACGAGGCGCGCCCCAACGTCACGGTCGACATCGCAGCGCTCGCGCTGCGGTCGGGCAACGCCGCCGTTCTGCGCGGAGGCAGTGCCGCCAAGGAGAGCAACACCGTGCTCGTGCGCGTCATGCGCGACGCCCTCGCCGCGGCGGGGGTGACGGCGGAGGCGATCCAGACCGTGGACGACTTCGGTCGCGCCGGCGCCACGGCGATGATGCACGCCCGCGGTCTCATCGACGTGCTCGTGCCGCGCGGCAGCGCAGGGCTCATCGAGACCGTCGTGACCGAGTCCACGGTCCCCGTGATCGAGACCGGCGCAGGTGTGGTGCACATCGTGCTGGACGAGACCGCGCCGCTGGACTGGGCGCGCGACATCGTCGTGAACGCCAAGGTGCAGCGCCCGAGCGTGTGCAACGCGGTCGAGACCGTCCTGGTGCTCCGCGCCGCCGCCGACCGGCTCGTGCCGGAGGTCGCGGATGCGCTGATCGCGCAGGGCGTCACGATCCACGGTGACGAGGACGTCCGCCGGCTCGTGCCCGAGGCGGTCCCCACGACGGACGAGGACTGGGCGACCGAGCACATGAGCCTCGACCTGTCGATGCGCGTCGTGGACGATCTCGACGGCGCGCTCGCGCACATCCGGCAGTACAGCACGGGGCACACCGAGTCGATCATCAGCACCGACGCCCTCGCGATCGAGCGCTTCCTCGCCGAGGTCGACTCGGCCGTCGTGATGGCGAACGCCTCGACCCGGTTCACCGACGGGGGCGAGTTCGGCTTCGGCGCCGAGGTGGGCATCTCCACGCAGAAGCTGCACGCCAGGGGCCCGATGGGACTCGCCGAGCTGACCAGCACCAAGTGGCTCGCGCGGGGGTCGGGGCAGACGCGCGGCTGAGGGCTAGACTGAGGAGCTGAGATCCACCCTGATCACTCTGGAGAATCGATGAACCTCGTCGCACAGCTCGTGCAGGCCGCCGCAGAGACCAACGAGCACCACGGAAACGTGGCGCTGGAGACCCTTCCGTTCGGTCTGATCGCCGCCGGCGTGTTCGCGCTGCTCGGCCTGGTCGCGCTCTCCTACCGCAACGTCGCCAACCGCCACGACCGCAAGGCGCAGGCGTGGGCGGCGGAGCACGGTCACGAAGGACACGGGGCCGGCCACGGTCACTGAGCTGATCCGATGACGACCACTCCGGCGCCGCGGATCGGCGTGATGGGCGGAACGTTCGACCCCATCCATCACGGTCACCTCGTCGCTGCCAGCGAAGTGGCGCACTCGTTCGGACTGGACGAGGTCGTCTTCGTGCCCACGGGCCAGCCGTGGCAGAAGAGCGACGTGTCGGACAGCGAGCACCGCTATCTCATGACGGTCATCGCGACGGCCTCGAACCCCTCGTTCACCGTCAGCCGCGTGGACATCGACCGTGAGGGCCCGACCTACACGATCGACACGTTGCGGGATCTGAAGGCGCAGCGCCCGAATGCGGAGTTCTTCTTCATCACGGGCGCAGACGCCGTGGCGCAGATTCTCAGCTGGAGGGATCATGATGAACTGTGGGATCTGGCCCACTTCGTCGCGGTTTCCCGACCAGGTCACGTGCTGAGCACGGACGGTCTGCCCAGTGACGACGTCAGCCAGCTCGAAGTCCCTGCCCTCGCGATCTCGTCGACCGATTGCCGATCCCGCGTCCGCGAGGGGGATCCCGTCTGGTACCTCGTGCCGGACGGTGTGGTCCAGTACATCGCGAAGCATCATCTTTATCGGAGCACGTCATGAGCACATCGGATCAGCACGCGCACATTGCTGATCAGTCTTCCGGCAGCAGCCAGTTGACTCGCAAGCAGCTGCGGGAGGCGCGCCTCACCGGATCGACCCCGATCGTCACTCCGGAGGAGGCCGAGGCGGCGCGCCAGCAGAGCATCGCCGCCGCGGCCGCACAGCCCGCCGCAGCTGAGCCGGCGGTGGAGCCCGTCGCCGAGGCGCCCGTTGCCGAGGAGCCCGTCGCCGAGGCGCCCGTTGCCGAGGCCCCCGTTGCAGCACCTGTCGCTGAGGCGCCCGTCGCCGAGGCCGCCGCTGCGGCCCCGGCATCGGCCGGTGTCGAGCCCCAGGACTCGGCCGAGGAGGAGCCGCTCACCCGCCGCCAGAAGCGCGAGCAGGAGCGGATCCGCACCGGCGCGCTGCCGGTGTCCGATCCCTCCGCGCAGGGTGCGCCGAGCG
>Ga0308160_10007767_pt1 | contig 10566 bp, 6 predicted proteins | sample PhyFR1_FD_201036 | JGI IMG/M metagenome (GOLD analysis project Ga0308160, IMG submission 201036) | Phyllosphere microbial communities from UC Gill Tract Community Farm, Albany, California, United States - DLSLF.R1 | ecosystem: Host-associated > Plants > Phyllosphere > Unclassified | place: USA...
GCGGAACTCGACGGCATCGTGGATGAAATGAGCCACTGGCTGCCGGAGTCGACGCTGGGCCGCTACAACCGCGCCCCGGCCGGCAGCTGGACCGACATCCCGCCGCGCTTTGCCGAAGTCCTCGACTACGCGCTCGGCGTGCGCGAGGCCAGCGGCGGCGCCTACGACCCCTTCGCCGGCGCCCTGGTCAATCTGTGGGGCTTCGGCCCCGAGCGCCGCTACGACCAGGCCGGCTTCTATGCCCCGGCGCCAGCCGCCGTGCAGGAGGTGCTGGCCCAGCGCGCCGGCCTGCACCCGGAATTCGACCGTGCCGCCGCGCGCCTGCTGCAGCCGGGCGGCGCCCTGCTCGACCTGTCGTCGGTGGCGAAGGGTTACGCCGTCGACCGCCTCGCGTTTTGCCTGGAACAGCACGGCGTGCGCCATTACGTGGTCGAGATCGGCGGCGAGCTGCGCGGCGCCGGCACCAAGCCCGACGGCCAGCCCTGGTGGGTGACGCTGGAAGGCGTGCCGGGCGCAGGCAGCGTGGAAACCGTGGCCGCCCTGCACGGCCTGGCGGTGGCCACCTCGGGCGACTACCGGCGCTATTTTCAGCAGGGCAATCGCCGCGCCTCGCACACGCTCGACCCGCGCACTGGCTACCCGATCGCCAACGACATCGCCTCGGCCACCGTGCTTGCTTCCACCTGCATGGCCGCCGACGCGCTCTCCACCACCATCACCGTGCTCGGCGCCGAGGCCGGCCTCGCCTTTGCCGAGGAACGCGGCCTGGCCGCGCGCCTGCTGCTGCGCCGCGCTTACCACCCGGGCCTGGAAGAAATCACCACGAGCGCCTGGCGCGCCATGCTGCAATGATGACCATCGATCCCATGCGCTGGGGCAGCGCCCTGGCCCTGCTGGCTGCCTACGGCGGCCTGTGCGCCACCCTGCTGCGCCGCCCGAAAGCCGTGCCCGCTCCCGCACTCGAAGAAGGCGACTGGCTGGTGGTGTATGCCAGCCAGACCGGCAATGCCGAATATCTGGCCCAGCAGACCGCCGCCACCCTGAACACCGGCGGCCTGCAGGCGCGCGCCGTGTGCATCTCGAGCCTCGATCCGGCGGCCTTCACCGGCGCCACGCGCGCCCTGTTCATCGCCAGCACCTACGGCGAAGGCGACGCCCCCGACTCCGCCGCGCGCTTTGCCGGCGTGACGATGGGCAGCGACGCCGACCTCTCGCAATTGCACTACGGCGTGCTGGCCCTGGGCGACAGCAGCTACACGAATTATTGCGGCTTCGGCCGCGCGCTCGACGCCTGGCTGGGCGCGCGCGGCGCCACGCCCCTGTTCGAGCGCATCGAGGTCGACCGCGCCAACGGCGAGGCGATCGCCAACTGGCAGCACCAGCTCAGCCACCTGGCCGGCACCAGCGACGCGCCCGACTGGGAAGCGCCGGCCTACGGGCAGTGGCGCATCCTGGAACGCACGCAGCTGAACCCGGGCAGCATCGGTGCGCCCCTGTACCGCATCGCCCTGGCGCCGCGTGCGGGCGCCCTACCCGACTGGGAAGCCGGCGACCTGGTGCAGGTGTGCGCACCGCGCGACCCGGACCTGCCGCGCGAATATTCGATTGCTTCGGTCCCGAGCGAAGGCAAGCTGGAACTGCTGGTGCGCCTGCAGCGCCATGAAGACGGCAGCGCCGGCGCCGCGTCTGGCTGGCTCTGCCTGGATGCCACGTTTGACGACACGGTGGCCCTGCGCGTGCGCACCCATGCGCGCTTCCGCCTCGGCGAGAACGCGGCGCGTCCGCTGATTTTGGTCGGCAACGGCACCGGCCTGGCCGGCCTGCGCGCCCACCTGAAGGCGCGCATCGACGCCGGCATGGCCGACAACTGGCTGGTGTTCGGCGAGCGCCATGCCGCGCACGACTTCCTGTGCCGCGACGAACTGCTGGGCTGGCGCGATGCTGGCCAGCTGGCACGCCTGGACCTCGCCTTCTCGCGCGACGAAGGCGGGCCGCGCTACGTGCAGCACGTGCTGGCCGAACGCGGCGACGAACTGCGCACCTGGATCGCGCGCGGCGCGGCGGTGTATGTCTGCGGCAGCCTGCAGGGGATGGCGGCGGGCGTGCATGAGGCGCTGGTAGGCGCCCTCGGCATGGAAACGCTCGACGAGCTGGCGGCCGACGGTCGCTATCGGCGCGACGTCTATTAGAAGGTTGGCTTATTGCCCCGGTCCGGCTCCGATACGGATGCCACGCCCGACAGCTTTTCCACATGAATCAGCAGCGGTGCCACATCAATACGGTTGCGTTGTGTCCTGCCATCACACCGTTATGTTCTCGTCTTCGTGATGGAATGCCATGTGCGCCAGCTTCAGTTCCAGCGCGGCGAAATCATACGCCCTGACCACACAACGCCCTCGATATGCGCTAGACATAACGCATGAAAATGCGTTGACGCTGATCAAATAACGCGCGGCATCATCACGATAACGTGACCTCTGAACCTTTCCAAGTGTTCTACGGCGAAAGGCCATTGGAGGCAATTAATGGGTGAAATCCAGGCAGTCGTGGCCGGCGCCGCGCGATCGGCATTCAGCGGCGAATCGCAACACAAGCGGCTCATGCGGCTCGACTTTCCGTTCAAAGACGGGCCATCCGCGATCCTCCTTCCTAACAAGCTGCTCGCGCATGAAGAAGTCTCGCGCAGTTTCCGTTTCGACGTCGAGCTGCTGTCGGACGACCCGGGCATCCCGCTGAAAATAATGATGGGCCGAATGGCGACCATTTCCCTGGTGCGTGAAGACGGCTCGCTGCGCTACTTCAACGGCTATGTCACCGAATTCAGCTTCCTGCGCAGCGACGGCGGCTTCGCCTTTTACCGGATGCTGCTCGAGCCCTGGCTCGCCTTCGCGCGCCTGCGCAAGAACTGCATGTCCTTCCACAACAAGAACGTGCTCGAGATCACCCAGGAAACCTTAAGGCATTACAGCCAGGCCAACTGGCAGATGGCCAAGGTCGACGACACAAAACTGACGGTTGCTAACCAGTATAACGAGACCGACTACAACCACCTGCACCGGCGCTGGGAAGCGCTTGGCCTCCATTACTGGTACGAGCATGCATTCGATGGCCACAAGCTCATGATTTCGGACAACAGTTTTCTCGCCAAGCCGATCGACGAGCAAGCCTGCGTGATCTCGTTCCACGACCAGGGCGGCTCACGCGAGGACGATGGCATTCATGAGTGGACGGCAATCCGGCGTATCGGCTCGAGCAAGACCACGCTCGCTTCGTTTAACTACAAGAGCCCTGGAGCACAACGCGTTGAAGCTGCTTCAATGAACCGGCAAGGCGATGTCTTTCCCTACGAAATCTTCGAGGACACCGGCGCCTATGGTTTTCGTCGGTACGCCGACGGCGTACAGCTCGCAGGGCGGCGCATGGACGAGGCGGAGAAGGACACCCAGTACTTCGAGGCGGCTGGCAACGAACGGTGCGTGCTGCCTGGGCGCACATTCAAACTGGGCGGTCACTTCAGTGCCGAATCGCATTCGCGTCGATACGACGCCAAACAGCGCCGCAGCATCAGGGACCGCTACTACCTGATCCTGTCTGCCGACCATGAGGTTTCCAATAATTACCAAGCTGGCCCAGGTAAGCCGTCAGAGTACGAAAACCGGTTCACCTGCATCCGCCAGGACATCCGCTGGCGCCCTGGCCGCAACTACAACAGCGAGCCTTGCATCTACATGGGGCTGCATACTGCCATCGTCGTCGGGCCGGGAGGCGCCGATATCCACACGGACGGCCTTGGACGCGTCAAGTTGCAGCTTCACTGGGACCGGCTGGGCAATTACGATGAAAAGAGCTCACCCTGGATCCGGGTATTGAGCCCTGCGGCCGGCAGCGAATTCGGCCATATCCGCTTGCCGCGCGTCGGCGAGGAAGTCGCCGTGGTCTACCCCAACGGGAATGTCGATCACCCGCTTGTACTCGGCGCACTTTACAACCAGCATCACATGCCGCCGTGGGCGTTGCCTGAACAACAATCGCTCGCTGGCTTGCGCAGCCGAGAACTCGGTGGCGCAACGCGCGGCAACCACCTCGTCCTTGACGACACGAAGGAAATGATCCAGGTGCAGCTGAAGAGCGATCACCTGTGCAGTCAGCTGTCGCTTGGTCACATTTCCCGAATCGAGGACAACGCAGGCCGCAAGGATGCGCGCGGAGAAGGCTGGGAACTGCGCACTGATGGCCACGGCGTGGCCCGTGCGGCCAAGGGCCTGTTGATCACCACCGAGGCGCGGCCTTCCGCGCGCGGACCGATCAAGGACATGGACGAAACGACGAAACGGCTGAATGCCGCGTACAAGCTGCACGACAACCAGGCGACAGCCGCGCTGCAGGGCCTGGCCCAGGAAAGCGGACAGCAGCATGATGTGGCCGATGTGCTGAAAACACAAAACAACAGTTTAGAAGGCACTGGTGAACAGTTTTCCGAGCTTTCTGATCCCCACCTCGTCCTGGCAAGCCCGGCCGGGATCGAGACGACCTCAGCACAATCGACCCATATCGCGAGCGGTGAACATACGGCCCTGACGACGGGCAGCCATCTCTCGATAGCAACGGGCGACAGCCTGTTCGCGAGCATCAAACAGACTTTCCGCCTCTTCGTCCACAAGGCTGGCATGAAGCTGATTGCAGCATCGGGCAGGATCACTGTGCAGGCACATGAGGACGATATCCAGGTCATCGCGAACAAGGTCCTGTCGCTGATCAGCCAAACCGACTGGATCGATTTGAAGGGAAAAAAGGGCGTTCGCTTGCACGGCCCTGAGTGCATGGTCGAAATTACCGACCGCTTGCAAGTCTTCGCGCCCAAGCCGGCGCTATTTCACGGCAACCTCGAAACCCTCGCTTCCCAGAATCGGCCCCAGCCATCGGCCGAGCACAAGATCAGCATTGCAGAACCAAAGACGCCGGATGATCCGAAGCAGCTTCTGTTCATGCTGCAAACCCATTCCGAAAACGGGCGCCCTTTTTCAAACGTTCCTTACACCCTCTTCAAAAACGGCAGCCAGGTTGACGAAGGCATCACCGACGACCTTGGTCGTATCGCTATCGAGCATACGAGTGGAACGCCGGGCTATACAGTGGAACTTGCGAACGGCGAAAAATTCGAGCTCAAGGCCTGGGAAAAGTTCGATCCAAAAGACGAAGCCTTGTATAGCGAGCAGGTCCTGTCGAACCAGGGGGCGCGCTCGCTCGATGGCTCGGCGGAAGGCCGCACTTACTCCTGAATTGTCAGCAAACACAACGGGAACCTCATGCGCCCTGAAAAAAACTTGCGGACCGAACAGGTTCATATCGACGAAGCCAGCAGCAAAGCGACTTCCACCATCCAGTGGTTTGCTGAAGAGAAGAACAAAAAGGGAAATGCGACCCATCCCATCACCCACAACAATAGGCTCAGTGTCCATATTTGCGGAAAAGATGGCTTCGCTGCCATCGCGAAGGACATCGCGGAGGCAAAGGAGAGCATCGACCTGGTATGTTGGGGATTCGATCCGGGAATGGAATTGGTCCGCGACGGACCGGTCTGGCCGCGGGCGAAAACCTATGGCGATCTCTTGATTGCGGCGGGGAGGCGCGGCGTGCGGGTTCGTTTGCTGGTCTGGTACAGCGTCAGCGGCGGCGCGATTCAAAAGCACATGCCAGGCCATACCCATGGAAAAAATCCTTGGCACATCGCGCGAAGCGATCTGGAAGTCCAGCAAATGAGTGCCCAACACAGCATGGATCGAATACGCGAGCATGCCCGGAATAACCGCCATAAAAAGGAATGGAACATTTCGGGCGACAAGCTTGCAGCCATGGCAAGGGAAGAATATTGCTACAACTGGTACAGGGCCGCCTTCGCGGGACGGTTGGAGGGCATCCGCATCCGTACCCGCGACGGCGATTCCAGCAGCATCGGAAATGCGCTTGAACTGGAGACGAGAAAACCCGATGCCAGCGAGCGCGCGCTCTTTACATTAGGCGGCACCCATCACCAAAAGCCGATCCTGATCGACTTCGCCTATAACAAGGGCAAGAAGGCCGTCGCCTACGTCATGGGCCTGAATTCACTGACCGATTATTGGGACACTCCCGAGCATTTCGTCGAGAACCCATTGCGCGAGCAAGGCGCAGCCAAAACGAAGCAGGAGCATGCGGAAGGCGTCGAGGGCCGTTTCGATTTCGAGACCCTGAAGCCGTATCGCGACTACGCTTGCCGCATCGAGGGCGGCCGGGCTTTGATACCGGTCCACGAAAATTTCGAAGGGGCCTGGGAACGTGCGGCCGGCGCTGCCTCAGTGAAGCCGTACGTGTGCGGCACACCACCCTCCGCCTTGCTGCGAAAGGCCGGCTCCGGGGACTCAACGGTGCAGATCGTCAGAACGCAGCCCGAGGAAAATGACTTCACGATCAAGGAAATCTACTTCAACGCGACCCGCGTCGCCGCTGCTGGAACAGGCTACCTATACATGGAGAACCAGTATTTCCAGTACCAGGACTGGGCCGAACACCTGCTGGCGGTTCGCAAGAAGGTCATCGCCGGCTGGAACCGCAACGCCGCAAAGATTGGCAAAAGCAAGGAAGATCTACCGATCATGCATGTCTTCGTTGTCATTCCGGCGCCAGAGAAAGCGCAGATGATTCCGCGCACCTACGACACCCTGGCCACGCTGGGCCAGCAGGACGGCATGACCGGGCAGGTAAAGATGATCGACCGGGCCAATAAGGATGCGAAGATTCAGCAGGCTGCGTCGAAACAATTCTTCGGGGACGCTGCCGACAGGCGTGCAAGCGTGCCGAACCTCGTGACGGAAGTCGTTGTCTCCGCTGCAAACAAGATCGACAAGCCTACCGCGCTGCTTCTCGAAGACTTGTACGGCCTAAAGGTGTGCGTGGCCGTGCTCAACTCATGCGAGTTCAACCAGGCGCGGCGCCAGTGGCGCTACCGCGAAATCTACATCCATTCCAAGCTGCTGCTGGTCGATGACGGCTTCTTCACGCTCGGCAGCGCGAACCTCAACCAGCGCAGTATGGCGGTGGACAGTGAGATCAACCTTGCCACGAACGACCCGCGCCATGCGACCGAACTGCGAAAACGGGTCTGGTCGCAGCTCGCGACCAATAAGAATAATGGCGGAAATGCGACGCCAAAGGAAATTGCGGAAACCTTCAAGGAATGGGTAAAGCTCATGAAAAAAAACAGGGAAAGACAAAAGGCACCGCCCACTGATCCAGCCGACAAGCAAATGGAAGGCTTTATCGTCTCACTGGACGATAGCCGAAGCTCGACCATCCGTTTCGGTTGAATCATGAATACGGCCGCCACTCCTTTCCCTCTGCGTTGCCACTATTTGGTAACTCTTCTGATCACGTTTAATCTCCTGACTGCCTGCGACATGGACAAGACCAAGCTTCCCGCCCACATGCAAGAGTTGCCGCCCTTTGATCCGCATATCGCTTCCTTCGAATGCCAGACTGAAGCGAGCAAGGTGCCGCCGGTTGACGCTCAAGCCGATGACTGGTTCCTTGAAGCGCGTGCCTTGGAAGACCGTACGACTTCCCACGAGGACCGCGAGTACAAGCAGATCGTCAAACTAACCAAGCTGGCTGCTGAACGGCATCACTGGAAAGCAATGCTGAACCTGGCCAGCCTGTACGTCGAACGGCACGACCCGCCTAACGGCGAGGATGAAGCGATGACACTGGTGTCGCAAGCCGTCGAACTGGGGATTCCAGCGGCCTACGACCGGATGGGCACCTATTACCTCAACGGCACGGGCCTCCGTGTAAATCCCGACCGCGCGTACGCCTTCCTCCAAAAGGCAGCCGCAATGGGCAACCCGCATTCGATGCACTTCCTGGGGGAGAAGATGGATGCCGGTGGAGACAACCTGAAACCAGGCTACTGGGGCAACATCCCTATCGCAATCAAAATGTTTGAATGTGCGCTGGCCCAGGGTTATGGCCCAGTCGCCGAAGAACTGGAATATATGTATGCCGTACCCCGTGGAGTGGATGGTATGCCACTCGGAAAAAGGACTCCAGAAACCCTTAATCGCGTAATGCGCGCTCTGCACGAGGGTGTGAAGAACGGCTGCAAGAGTTGCGCGGACAGTTTGTTCCTTGAATTTGCTCGTCCGAGCAACCTGGAAAACATGTTCGTGCCATTCATCGACAAGGCACGCGGCCAACGTTACAACATGCTTGGTGATGCACTCAGCTTCAACCCTGACCGCCGCTTTCCCAACCTCGACAAGATCCTCCCCCTGCCGCCTGCCGTGCTGCCGCCCTGGGACGGCACACGCGAAAGCCTGCTCGCGGCGGCCATGGCCGTCGTGCCCGCACCAGCCACACCGGCACCGACCGAGGCTTCGTTGAGAAAAGGCCGCTACTTCCTCGACAGCGCCTACGCGTTCCGACCGCTCGCGGAAACGACCGATGCACTGCAGGCGCCGGTCGCTGGCTACTGGCAGCCGACCGCGCCGCAGGAAACGGCCGAGGTGCGCACCTTCCTGGCCAAGATCGCGCCCGGCCTCTACGGCAAGGGCGAAGCCTTCGAGCAGCCACGCGCTCCGGACGGCATGGGTTCGAAAGCCATCAACAGCATCGTCTGGCAGCGCGTGCTCACTGTGCGCAACGACGGCGGCGCGGTCGCACCGCGCACCGCGCTCAGGCTGTCGCGTCAGGTCAAGTGGCCGTCACCGCAGGTGGAGTGCACTGGTAATAAACAATGTGCCGTGACAGGCACGTGGCAGCCATGGCTCACGCCGGGCCATCCACTCGAACAGGAAGTCAATCATGCCTGGCGGCAGCGCTGGCTGACCGCTGGACAACCCTTTCCCGATCCGAAGCGCGACTGGATGCTGCCGCTGGACAGTGCGGAATTGAAGTGGCATCTGCTGGAGGCGGAGACGCCGAAGCAAAAATAGTCTGTGCGACCGCGCCGGACGACTTTATTTCGCAAATAACGCTGTTTCTTGCTCAGTGTAATTTTCAACATCCAGATAGCAGCTTTGCTCGACGAGTATCGTAGCGGGCAGGCCTGGCACTTAACAATGAAAGGCTAACGAACATGAAGCATGAAGGACGTGGCGTCATTCGGATGAATGACAAGACGGATCACGGCGGCCAGGTCATCTCGGTTTCATCAGGCACCGTGGTGATGGGTACGGAAGCAGCCCTGGCCGATGACATGACCTTCTGCCCCCAATGTAAAGGAAGGTTTTCCATTAAACCGGATGGTGCCGGTGCCAGGCACGCAGGACAGTCCTATGCGTATGACAACGATCTCACCGCCTGCGGTGCTAAGTTGATTTCCTCTATTTAGAGAACCATAAAGGAATCAATCTTGAACAAAAAAGTCGGGATGCCCAATTCAGAGGCGGCCTGCAAATATTTCTTAAAATCAAAGGCTTAATTCATCACATTAGTAGTGACGCACAACTTTATCCACAGTTTCTGTGAAGAACTTGGCTCTTGACAGCGTTATTCCAGCATGGCGACACAAAAGCGCGCGCTACGGCATAGTATGGCTGAGCTTGCAACCAAGAGTCGCTTTCCAGTCCGCGTCGCCCAACCGTGAGGCCCCATGCGCTTGATCCCGAAACTCGTCCTGGCCAGCGCCTGCCTCCTTGGCAGCCCCGCCGCCACCGCCGCCGAAGCCAACGATCCCATCGGCCACTACTACCTGAGCGGCATGACCGAAGTCGGCTCCGAACTGCTGCTGAAGAAGTCGGGCGAATTCGAATGGGTGCTGATGTACGGCGCAACCGACATGGCGGCGCAAGGCACCTGGAAGCGCGAAGGCCAGCGCATCATCCTCACCCCGCATACTCCGCGGCCCGGGAAATTCCGGCTCTTCACGGAAGCCGAACTCTCGATCAAGAAAGACCCGCGCCAGGGCATCTGGGTGGCGATCGTCGGCGTGCCGGCGACAGGCCCGGTGGCCGGCATCGAGGTCCGTTTCGAAAGTGCCTCCGGACGCAAGGCCAGCGCGGTCAGCGGTCCGAACGGCGACGCGATCGCCCAGATGCCCGCGGGCGAAACCTGGAAGCGCGCCGGCCTGCGCCGTGCCGACAGCAAGGACGAGTGGACCTGGTTCGACGTGCCGGCCGAGCGCGCCAGCAAGCGCATCGCCGGCTTCGTGGTCCTCAATCCGGGCGAACTGCAGGCAGCGCCGTTCAAGACCCTGAGCCTGTCTTCCAGCGAGGGCCGGCTGAGCATCGACGAGAATCCGATGGGCCTGCGCGGCACCTATGCCAAAGCCCCAGGCAAGGCGGCCTCCACAGACTGAAATTGCCGGCGCTGCACGGCGCCTTCCGAGCATGGGGGCGGAAGACTCCGATACTGGTCCGTCCTTGATACAGCTCGTCTTCTGCGGCCGGGCGACTGCCTACATTGGTCTGACGCCATGCACCACGCATGCGCGAAAACCATGAGAGGCTCACATGCATATCCTGAGAAGCAAGACGCTTCGTGCGGCAGGCGGACTGGTACTCGCCGCACACCTGGCGGGATTCGACGACGGCA
>Ga0308160_10007768_pt1 | contig 10566 bp, 11 predicted proteins | sample PhyFR1_FD_201036 | JGI IMG/M metagenome (GOLD analysis project Ga0308160, IMG submission 201036) | Phyllosphere microbial communities from UC Gill Tract Community Farm, Albany, California, United States - DLSLF.R1 | ecosystem: Host-associated > Plants > Phyllosphere > Unclassified | place: USA...
TCGCGCGTGGCCAGCGAGGGCAGGGAGCGTACGAGCGTCATGTCAGCGCTTGTTCTTCACCGGCAGCGGCAGTTCGCTGGCGGGGATCTCGCGCACCAGTTCCAGCAGGTCCCACTCGTTCGCCTGGGCCTTCTTGATGCGGAAGTGGTACATCGGCTGCAGCGCCTGGTGGTCTTCCTTGCGGAAGCTCATGGTGCCTTTCGGGGTCTCGAAATTCATGCCTTCCATGGCCGTCACCAGCTGTTCGCTGTTCCCGCTCGGGACCTTTTGCAGCGCCGCGAACACGGCGCCGGCCGCCGCCATCCCGCCCGCGGTGAACATGTCGGGCGGGGCCTTGAAGCGCTTCGTATGCTCGGCCACCAGCCAGTCGTTCATCTTGTTCTTGGGGAAGCCGTAGTAATAATAGATGGTGCCTTCGGTGCCGGCATAGGCCTTCCAGGTCTTCATCACCGGCAGGATGTTGCCGCCCGGCGCCAGCACGATGCCGTAGCGTTCCGGCTTCATGTCGGCGATCTTGTTCAGCGGGTTCGGGCCGGCCCAGACGATGGACAGGATGCGCGGCTGCGGCTTGTCCTTCAGCGCGTCGAACAGGCGCTGGGTCGGTGCGGTGAAATCGGTCGAGGTGGCCGGTGCATATTCCTCGTGCACGACCTTTACCTTGCTGCCGGTGGCGGCCAGCGCGTCCTTGCCGGACTTGATGGCGTCGCGCCCGAAGGCATAATCCTGGGCCAGGAAGGCCACGCTGCCGCTCTTGAGCGTCGAGGCGGCGGCCAAGGCATCCTGCATCGAGCTGCGCGCGGTGCGGAAGATGTACTTGTTCCACTTGGCGCCGGTGATCTCGTCGGCCACGGCCGGCTCGACGATCAGCACCTTCTTGTATTCCTTCGCCACCGGCAGCATCGCCAGCGCCGAGCCGGACGAGGTGGTGCCGACCGCGATGTCGACCTTGTCGTCGCCATAGGCTTCGGCCAGCAGGGTGCGCCCGAGGTCCGGCTTGCCCTGGTCGTCCTTGACGATCACGCGGATCTTGCGGCCGTTGATTTCCATCTTCCCGCCGGTCAGGTATTCCAGGCCCATCATGAAACCGGTCTCGGTTTCCTTGGCATAGGCTTCCAGTGCACCGGTCTTGCCGGCGATCAGGGCGACTTTCAGGTCGGGGGCGGCCAATGCGCCGGCACTGGCGCCGGCGCCGAGGGCAAAGGCGGCGAACAGGGCGGCCGGCAGGGGTTTGAAGCGGTTCATGTGTTCTCCTCGTCTCTGGTGCTTTGTATTTTTTCAGGGCAGGGCGGTCAGGAAACGCTCGATGGCGTCCATGGCGGCCGGCTCGGTCAGCATCGGCGCATGGCCGACGTTGGGCACTTCCACGTACAGCATCGATGGCGCCGCGCGCCGCATCCAGTCGGCCTGGCGTGCTTCGACCAGGTCGGACAGGGCGCCGCGCACCAGCAGCACCGGACGCTCGCGCACCAGCTTGCGGAACGCCATGCGCAGGGACAGCGACGTCGGTTTCAGTTTACCGTCCTGTAGCGAAATGGCAATATTCGGGTCGTAGCGCGGCGCCAGCCGGCCCTCGGTATCGGGCGCGAAGGCGCGCCGCGCCCACTTGTCCCATTCCTGCTCGGGGTTGTCCGGGAAGGCGCACAGGTTGATGTCCTTGACGTAGCAGGCGGCGTCAAGCCAGGAGGCGGGCTGCACCCGCTTGCCGGCGTAGCCCGCGATGCGCGCCAGGCCGCGCTCCGACAGGACCGGGCCGATGTCGTTCAGGACGGCGGCCGCGACCAGGTCGATGTGCCGGGACGCCAGCGTCATCGTGATCAGGCCGCCCATCGAGGTGCCGACGAAGACGGCGCGGGCGATGCCCAGGTCCGCCATCAGCTTGGCGACGTCGCCGGCATACACCTTGGGGTTGTAGTTGGCGGGATCCGGATCGCGCTGCGAATTGCCGCGGCCGCGCACATCGAGCGCCAGCACGCGCCGGCCCAGGGCGGCGATGGCGGGAGCGAATTCGTCGAAGTCGGCCGAATTGCGCGTCAGCCCGTGCAGGCAGATCACGGGCAGGCGCGCCGACAGCGGAGCCGCCCCGACCGTAGCGTGCGCGCCAGCCCCGCTCGCCGGGTAGTCGCGCGCGTACAGCGTCAGGCCGTTCGTGCTGGTGTAGGTGATAGGTGTGAAATTTGGCACGCTGGGAACATCCTTTGCTGGAGCCTCTCCCAAGGCCCCGGTTCGAATCGCGGGCATAGGCCATCCACCGGCGCCCGCGGCGCGGATGGATGGCCGCACTTCCGCCAACCAGAGATCAGAAGCGGTACTCGACCGTCCCCTGCACGGTACGCGGCGCGCCGTAGAAGGCGGTCAACGTGCCCTGGTTGCCCAGAGTCGGGAACAGGTAGCCGGCGGTCTTGTAGCGTTCGTCGTTCAGGTTCTTGCCGTGGATGCCCACGCGCAGCTTGCCGTCGGTGCGGGTCCACAGGATGCTGGCGTCGTACAGCTTGTACGAGTCCTGGTCCAGTATCGAGACGGTCTCGAACTGGTTGGTGGCGCCGCGGTAGGAAGCGCTGCCGATCAGCGTCAGGCGGCCGCCTACCCCGCCCAGCGGCAGCGGGACCTCGTAGGTCGCGCGCAGGTTGGCCGAGTTCTTCGGCGTGTTCTGGAACACGCGCTGGCTGGCCACGTTGACGCCGGCCACGATGTACTCGTCGTACTTGGCGTCGATGTAGCTGTACATGCCGGCCAGCGAGAAGTTCGGGGTCAGGTGGGCCACCGCCTCGAACTCGAAGCCCTTGATCTTGGCCTTGCCGGCATTCGTGGTCAGGCCGGCGAAGCTGTCGTCGCGGCCGTCGCCGTTGGTGTCGATCGCGACCGAGCCCGGGATTTGCACGTCCTTGTAGTTACTGTGGAACAGGGCAGTGTTGGTGGTGATGCGGCCGCCGTTGAACGAGGATTTCAGGCCCAGTTCCGCGGTGCCGATGGTCTCGGGCTTGTAGCCCTCGCGCGCCTGGGCTTGCGAGATGCCGGTGCCGACCACGTTCAGGCGCGGATCGAAGCCGCCGCCCTTGAAGCCTTTCGAATAGGACGCGTAGAGGTTCTGGTCCGGCGTCGCCTTGTAGTTCAGCGCGATGCGCGGGGTGAATTTCTTGTCCTCGCGCGAAAGCCCCGGCAGGTTGGTGTCGGTGCGGAACAGTAGCGCGCCCGGGTTGCCCATTTGCGGCGTGCCGGCCAGGCCGAAGTAGATCTGGCGCAGGATGTCGGCTTCGCGCTTGTCGACGGTGTAGCGGCCGCCCAGCGACAGCTGCAGCGCGTCGGTCAGGTTGTAGCTGCCGTCGGCGTATATGGCCCAGGCCTTGGTATCGACGTCGCCGCTGGTGAAGGTGCTGGTGGGGACCAGGCCGGCCAGCACGGTGTCGAACTTGTTGTAGGCGTTGGCGTCGATGTAGTAGACGCCGGCCACGCCCTGGACCTTGGGACCGGTGTAGGTCAGGTTGAATTCCTGGCTGAACTGGCGGTTGGTGTACAGCGCCGGCACTTCCATGTCGACCACCGGCAGGGCGTCGAAGTCGATCGGGGCCCAGGACTTGGCGCTGGGCGGTGATCGACTTGAAGGTCAGCTCGGGGTTGATGGTCCATTCCACCAGGGCCGAGACGCCGTGCTGGCGCACTTCCTGCTCGTGGCCGAGCGCGGTCATCATCTCGGCCTGGGTGTCGTAGACATTCGGCAGGATCGGCGCGCCGTTGGTGCGGCCCACGATCAGGCGGTGGCCGTTCTTCGGATGCGAATCGTCCTGGGTCAGGTCGGCGGCGACGCGCACGAACAGGTCAGGCGTCGGCGTCCATTCGGCCGACACGCGGCCGGCGCTCAGGTCCTTGTCGTAGTTGGGCGCGCCGTTGAACAAGTTGCGCCCGTAGCCGTCGTGCTTGAAGCGGGCAAAGGTGCCGCCCACGCGCAGGGTCTCGCCCAGCGGGGCGCTGGCGGTGATCACGCCGTCGCGCTCCTTGTAGTTGCCGAGGGTGCCCTTGAGGCGGATGTCGGTCTGGGGCGCCAGCTTGCGGGTGACGTACTTGACGGCGCCGCCGATGGTGTTGCGGCCGTACAGCGTGCCCTGCGGGCCGCGCAGCACCTCGATGCGCTCGACGTCGTAGATGTCGGCCACGGCGCCCTGCGGACGGGCCAGGTAGATGTCGTCGAGGTAGATGCCGACGCCGGACTCGAAGCCGGCCAGCGGGTCGGCCTGGCCGACGCCGCGGATGAAGGCGGTCAGGGTGGAATTCGTTGCGCGCGAAGCCTTCAGCGTGGTGTTGGGCAGCGTGGTGGTCAGCGCGACCACGTCCGGAATGCCCTGCTTGGACAGCTGGTCGGCGGTGAAGGCCGTGACCGAGACCGGCACGTCCTGCAGCGTCTCGAGACGGCGGCGCGCGCTGACGACAACCTTTTCGACATTGCCCTCGGGCGCGGCGACGGCGCTGCTGGTGCTGCCCGAATCCTGGGCATGGACGATGGTGGTGCCGGACAGGGCGAGCAGGGCGGCGGCCGAACGGCTCAGCAGTTGCGACTTCTTCTTGCTAACACGCATTGATGTCTCCTGATTTTGTTGTGGTGTCATGCGTTCAGCTACTTCGCACGCACCGCAGTGTGCATCGGATGAATTTGGCTGAAAAGACAAGACCGCGCCCACCGGGTGTGCAAATTTGCACATCTCTATGCACCGGGCCGGTGCGGGGGCAAAAGGTGTTGTCGCTAGGTGACGCTCGGTTTCTGTGCGCCCGCAATCGCTGCGCCGAAAACGTTGCAGCAAGAATGTGCACTGGTGCACAATGTGCCATCTTGATAAGGAACAAGCCTGTCATGCATACCCTGCCCGAGTGGACCGACCTGCGTTTCTTCCTGGAACTAGCACGTGTAGGCACGCTGTCGGGCGCCTCGCGCCGGCTGGAGGTCGAGCACACCACGGTGGCGCGCCGCATCGACCGCCTCGAGCAGCAGCTCGGCAGCACGCTGTTCGATCGCTCGCGCGAGGGTTACGAACTGACCGAGATGGGCCGCGCGCTGTTGCCGCACGCCGAGGCGATGGAGGGCGCCGCGCTGGCCGCCGCCGAGCAGCTGGGCGGCGCCGAAGTCGCGGCCCACGGCGTGGTGCGCCTGGGCGTGCCGGAAGTGTTCGGGGTGCGCGTGGTGGCGCCGCTGCTGGTCAAGCTGTTCGAGGACCATCCCGACCTGTCGATCGACCTGCTGGCGCTGCCGCGCTTTGCGAACCTGGCCAACCGCGAGGCCGACCTGGGCGTGATGCTCGACCCGCCCTCGACCGGCCGCTACATGGTCGCGCGCCTCGCTTCGTTCCGCTTCTACCTGTACGCCGCGCCGGCCTACCTGGCCAAACACCCGCCGATCCGCTCCCAGGCCGACCTCGAACGCCACGACTTCGTCGACTACGTGCAGGACCGCCTGGCCAGCCGCGAGCTGTCCTACCTGAACGAGCTCGGTTTCACGCCGCGCCGGCGCCTGTGCTGCTCGGGCATGACGGCGCAGATCGAGGCGGCGGCATTGGGCATGGGCTTGATGATGGCGCCGCCGTACGCGGTGCCGGAGGATGGCCGGCTGGTGCCGGTGCTGCCGGGCTTTTATGCCGAGCGCTCGTTCTGGCTGGCGGCGCCGCAGGACCTGTACCGGCTGCGGCGGGTGAAAGTGGTGTGGGATTTGCTGCGCGACCTGGCGGACAACAATCCGAAGCTGTGGTGGGAAAAGGGCGACCTGGAGCACGCTGGATGACGATCCTTATCCGCGCTCATGAAACGCGCGACCGCGACGGCATCAACGCGGTGGCGCGTGCCGCCTTTGCGCAGTACGAGCGGCATTACGACGAGTGGCCGGTCTTCATCGACCGCATCGGCAGGCTGGCCGAGCTGGCAGGCGATGGCGATTTGCTGGTGGCCGAGCGCGAGGGCGTGGTGGTGGGCGGCGTGCTGCACGTGCCGCCGGGCCGTCCGCGCAGTGCGATCTTTCCGGTCGAGTGGTCGGTGATCAGCATGCTGGTGGTTGCGCCGGATGCGCGCGGGCGGGGCATCGGGCGGCGCCTGGTGGCCGCTTGCCTGCGCTGTGTGATGGACGCTGGCGGGGCGGCGGTCGGCTTGCATACGAGTCCGGTGATGGCGGCAGCGCTGCGCATGTACGAGGCGATCGGGTTCGTGCGCGATGCGGACATTGCGCCGATCAATGGGGTGGCGTATGGGCGCTACCGGCTGCAGGCCGAGGAGATCGCGAGGGCGATCGGGCGGCTTGAAGGCGCTGCAGAGGGTCATCCTGGCCTAGGGTGCGGGAACTAGTTCGACGCGTCCAGGTGCCGGTCGATGCGCGCCGCGGCCAGTGCCGCATGGGTGTACGCCAGGTCGTGGTCCGCCCCCTCGACGATGTGCAGGTCCGCCCGGGGCAGGTGGGCAGCCAGCTGTTGGCCAACCCGTACCGGACTGATCGGATCGGCATCGCCCCAGAGCAACAGCACGGGAATGTCGATCCTGGAAAGCTGCGCGCTCAAGTCTTCCCGGTAGTCCAGGAACCAGGCGGGCAGGGCCGGATGCTCGTTGCGGACAAATTCGCGCCAATCGGCCGCACCCAGCGCTGCCGTGTCCAGGCCACCCGAGGCCGCGACGAGGACCAGGTGGGTTACCAGTGCGGGCCTTGCCAGTGCGGCCTTGATGGCGACGACGCCACCCATCGATTGGGCAATGAGCGCGGACGGCACGTCAAGTTGCGCGACCATCCGGTCCACCAGGTCGCCGATGCCGTTCACGCCGGGTTCCGCCGGCGTCGGGCCGAAGCCGGGCCAGCCGACATGGATTTTCTCGGCGGGCGTGCGTATCAGGTCCGCCGCGGGCATCCAGAAGTCCATGCGGCCGAGCGCGCCGGGGAGAAAGAAGAGCTTCAATGGCATACAGGGTCCTGGTCTTCAGCCGCCGGCACGTTTCGGCTGATGGCCGTGCTTCTTCAGCGTTTCCATGATCAGGTCGCAGTGGTCGCCCTGGACTTCGATCACGCCGTCCTTGACGGTGCCGCCCGAACCGCAGGCGGTGCGCAATTGCTTGCCCAGCACGGCCAGCGCATCGGCATGGAGTGCCAGGCCTTTGACGAGCGTGACGCTCTTGCCGCCGCGGCCCTTGGTCTGCAGCGACACGCGGACGATGCCATCGCCTTTCGGCACGGACTTGGCCTTGCAGGCGCACCCGACGGTCGGTTGCCGGCATTCGGGGCACATGCGGCCGCTTTCGGTGGAATAGACGAGACCGCTGCTTGAACTGCTTTTCATGTCTTTTTAATGAAGGTTGAATGGCGAATCACGATAGTGTAGCAATTTACCTGTTCTCGAATCACTTTACCCATGACGATGCAGGTCCGGGCTCCTTGGCAGCAGCAGATAGGCTGTGACACTGACGGCAAGACCGGCACCCAAGGCGCCCAGGCGCATACGCCAGGGGGCGTCATGCATGATGGCGAGCGGTACGGCAAGTCCGGCGGCGCATACGATCCAGAGTTTCAAAAGATCCAGCTTCCGAAGCAAGAGGTACACAGGCAGTCCGACGATGGCCATCCCTAGATACGCACCAGGAAGACCGATGAGCGTACCGAAGACAAGTCCGGAGGCGACATCGGAAGCGATGCCGGCGTCCGAACTGCCCAGCCCTGTCAAGCTTATCGCCGGGACACTCGCGAACGGCGCCAGCAGCAGGGCTCTCCAGGGCAATGCGCGTTCACCCATCTGATTTCATGTGGAAGGCAGGGCATGCCGATTCGCAGGTCGTCCAGCGGCGCGTCGGAGGCGCGTACCGGGAAGGCATCGACGTAAGTCCGGAATGGATAAGATAGCCGAAGGGCGAGGCCAGGCCGGCCAGGATCAGGACTCCGCGAAAGCCGGGATCGGGACTGCCGGCCGGTGGCATACGCTTGAATTCCAATGCTGCTTCCAGGGGCTTGCGCTGCGTACTCTCCGTTGTCATTGCCAACCTCTCTTCGGTATGCAGTATCAGCCGAGACAGCAGCTCGGGCGCAAGCTGCATATGATGGCTGCCAGCGTAGGTATCGAACGACCTCGGGAAGTTGTCCGCAAATGCGTCCAGCACGGATTCCTTGCCCTGGGTGAGCAAGACGCTGCCCAATTTTGCGAAGTGCTTTGGCGCGCCCCATGCTTCGCGCGACCATGCGGCGTCTGCCTGGAACAAATGTTCGAGCAGAAGCGGTGAGACTGCTTCCGGTGAAGCCAGACAGGCTGCGACCACTTGCAGCCGAAACGCCTGGTTGGCATCTTCGAAATCGGCGGCATGCTTGCCGTTCCAGGCAAACGCAATGCGCTGGCGATCGGCGTCAGTATAGCCCGCGATAAAGTCTGAAATGGACTGCATCGGTAGAGACGATTCCAGATGGCCGTTGTTCATGCTCGACGCTCGGATTGAATTTCCCTAATTCCAAACCATCTTGCGAGAACTATCGGGTTTCAGCAAGCAAAACCCGATCGCTCATCCTCGAAACGGATTCCGGTCATTCAACTCATCGATATAGTCATCGATCCCGCCCGCCTCCTGTTCCAGGAAACGCTCGATCGCATCGGCAAACGCCGGGTGCGCCAGCCAGTGCGCCGACCAGGTCCGCGTCGGCAGGAAGCCGCGCGCCATCTTGTGTTCGCCCTGCGCGCCGCCTTCGAACACCTGGATGCCTTGCTCGATGCAGAATTCCAGCGGCTGGTAATAGGCCGTTTCGAAATGCAGGCAGGGCACGTGCTCCAATGCGCCCCAATAGCGGCCATACAGCGTGGTCTCGTCATGCACCACGAGCGAGGAGGCGATCGGCTGGCCGTCGCGCTCGGCAATCACCAGCAGCAGGTTGGCTGGCATCTCGCGCCCGATACGGCGGAAGAAGTCCAGGTTCAGGTAAGGCTTCGAGTAATGTTCGGCGTAGGTGTGGCGGTAGCAGCGCGTGAAGAAGCGCCAGTCCTCGTCGGTCGCGTCCAGGCCGCGCACACGGCGCAGCGTGATCCCGGCTTCCCTGACCTTGCGCCGCTCGGCACGGATGTTCTTGCGTTTTTTTTGCTCCAGCGTCGCCAGGAAGGCTTCGAAATCCGCATAGTCCTGGTTCACCCAATGGAATTGCACGCCGCTGCGGAGCAGGAACCCGGCCTCGCCCAGTTGCTTCGCCTGCTCATCCGGCGGAAACAGGATATGGCTGGAAGACACCGCAGTTGCCTTTTGCGTGGAAAGCAGCACGTTGACCAGCGCGGCGCGGGCGGCGTCGTCGCGCGCCATCAGGCGTGGGCCGGTGACCGGCGTGAAGGGAATCGCCGACAGCAGCTTGGGGTAGTAATCGAGGCCATTGCGCTGGTAGGCGTCGGCCCAGGCCCAGTCGAACACGTATTCGCCGTAGGAATGGTATTTCACGTACAGGGGCAGGGCAGCCACAAGCTCGTCCCCGTCCCACAGCGTGATGAATTCGGGTTGCCAGCCGGCGTCCGGGGCGGCACTGCCGGATTCGTGCAGGGCGTGCAGGAAAGCATAGGAAAGGAAAGGGTTGGGCTTGTCCTGGCCGGCGACGAGGCCGTCCCAGGCAGCCTGGCCAATCTCGGACAGAGAAGAAACGAGTTGCGTGCGATAATTCAAGATAACTTCCATATCAAAGGAATAACGGGTGCGGCGCTTCCTGGCCAGTAGGTGTCGCAAGAACCAACCCAAGGACAGATGCATGATGGATAAGCGATTCTTCAACCTCTATTCGCACGACTTCGCCCGTGTCGCCGTGGCCAGCCCGCGCTGCCGCGTCGCCGATCCGGCCTTCAATGCCCAGCAGACGATCGGGCTGGCGCGCCAGGCGGCGGAGCAGGGCGCGGTGCTTGTGGCCTTTCCCGAACTCGGGCTGTCCGCCTACACCTGCGACGACCTGTTCCACCAGCGCGCGCTGCTCGATGCCTGCCTGGCGGCGCTGGGCGATGTGGTCGAAGCATCCAACTCGCTGCCGCTGGCGCTGATCGTCGGTTTGCCGATCCGCGTCAACCATACGCTGTTCAATTGCGCGGTGGTGGTGGCGAACGGCCGCATCCTGGGCGCGGTGCCGAAGAGCTACCTGCCCAATTATGGCGAATTTTACGAAATGCGGCAGTTCAGTCCCGCGGACAACACGGCTGTCACCCAGATTACCCTGCTTGGCCAGGACGTGCCTTTCGGTCCGGAACAGCTGTTCGAAGTCGAAAACATGCCGCTGCTGCGCTTCCACGTCGAGATCTGCGAAGACGTCTGGGTGCCGGTGCCACCATCCTCGTTCGCGGCCCTGGCCGGGGCGACGGTGCTGGTGAATCTGTCGGCCTCGAACGTCGTGGTCGGCAAGAGCGGCTACCGGCACCAGCTGGTCGGCCAGCAGTCGGCGCGCTGCGTCGCCGCCTACCTGTACACCTCGGCGGGCCTGGGCGAATCGACCACGGACATGTCCTGGGACGGCCAGTCGCTGATCTACGAAAAGGGCGACATGCTGGCCGAGTCCAAGCGCTTCCTGCAGGATTCGCACATCATCTTCGGCGACGTCGACCTGGAGCGCCTGGCGCA
>Ga0308160_10007769_pt1 | contig 10564 bp, 7 predicted proteins | sample PhyFR1_FD_201036 | JGI IMG/M metagenome (GOLD analysis project Ga0308160, IMG submission 201036) | Phyllosphere microbial communities from UC Gill Tract Community Farm, Albany, California, United States - DLSLF.R1 | ecosystem: Host-associated > Plants > Phyllosphere > Unclassified | place: USA...
ATTATCCGAACGGGGAGAAATGGACGGCGGCGCCGTTCGATTTCCTGGAGCTGAAACGGATTATCTCCGACTGGCAGGTCGGAATGCAGGGAAATGCCTGGAATGCGATTTTCTGGTGTAATCATGATCAGCCCCGTGTCGTCAGCCGGTTTGGGGACGATACGATTTACCGGGTCGAAAGTGCGAAGATGCTCGCGACGACGTTGCACGGTTTGCAAGGAACACCGTACATCTATCAGGGCGAGGAAATCGGTACACCGAATCCGGACTTCACGGACCTGACCGATTACCGGGATGTCGAGACACTGAACGCGTATACCGAAAAAGCGGCGCTTGGGGAAACGGAAGTAGACATTTTGGCAGCCATCCGTCAGAAATCCCGCGATAATGCCCGGACACCGATGCAGTGGGACGCTTCACCGCACGCCGGTTTCTCGACGGCGACACCGTGGATTCCGGTTCCTGAAAACCATACCTCGATCAATGTCGAAGCGGCCCTCGCCGACCCGGGATCGGTCTTCTATCATTACAAGCAGCTGATTCACCTGCGCAAACAGTATGACGTCTTGACGAACGGAAGTTACCGGCTTCTGACACCTGACGATCTCTCGCTTTGGGCGTACGAACGGACGACCGACGACGAACAAGTTCTCGTCCTGTCGAACTTTTACGGTACGGCAGCTTCGTTCACGTTACCGGACGAGTGGCTGGATCATCAGGTTCTGATTCAGAATTATCCGGATGTCTTAGAGGCGTCAGGGCAAGTCACATTACGCCCGTACGAATCCCTCATGCTGTATCAAACGACTTAATCAAACAAACCCCGCACTCTCCATATGAGAATGCGGGGTTTTGTGCACCGTCAGAAATTCTATGAAATTCGTCGTTCGGCCTCTTCCCGTTTCAGCTGTTCGCGGAACAGTCGGGTTTCCGCAATGACGACACCGGACAGACCAATCAAACCGATCAAGTTCGGAATGGCCATCAGTCCGTTGAAGACGTCGGAAATCGCCCAGACCATATTCAAGTTCGTCGTCATCGCCCCAAGTCCCGCGACGAGAACAAACAGAATCCGGTACGGTAAAATCGACTTTTGACCAAACAGATAATAGATGGATTTTTCACCGTAATAGGACCATCCGAGAACGGTCGAGAAAGCGAACATGACAAGACCAATCGTCACGATATACTTTCCGGCCGGTCCAAGGAACACTTCAAAGCTGGCGGTCGTCAATTCGACCCCTTCCAGCTTTTTATCAAGTTGACCACCCATGACAAGCGTCAAGCCGGTCATCGAACAGACAACAAGCGTATCGAGAAACACCTGCGTCATCGAGACGAGTGCCTGACGTCCCGGGAAATCCGTTTTTGCAGCGGCAGCTGCAATCGGTGCAGAACCGAGACCCGCTTCATTCGAGAAAACCCCGCGGGCAACCCCGTAACGAATCGCAGCACCAATGGCACCACCGGTGATGGCTTCGTTCGAGAACGTACTGCTGAAGATCGTCGCGAGCGCACCCGGAATCAGATCAAAGTTCATGACCATGATGAGGAGTCCGCTTCCGACGTAAAAGAAAATCATGAACGGTACAAAGTAACTGACGACTCTCCCGATTGATTTGACCCCACCGAGAATGACGACCCCCGTCGCCACCATCAGGACAATCCCCGTTACATACAACGGCACGTCGAACGTCGATTTCATTGCGAGTGCAACAGAATTCGTCTGCACACCGTTTCCGATTCCGAAAGCGGCGAGCGATGCAAACGCAGCAAACAACACACCGAGCCATTTTTGTTTTAATCCCCGCTCGAGATAGTACATCGGCCCCCCGGCCATCTGTCCCTTCTCATCGACAACACGGTACTTGACGGCGAGAATCGCCTCGGCATACTTCGTCGCCATTCCGAACAACCCGGACAACCACATCCAGACGATCGCGCCCGGTCCCCCGAGGACGACGGCTGTCGCAACTCCGACGATATTCCCCGTACCGACCGTCGCTGCCAGTGCTGTCATCAATGCCTGGAAATGACTGATATCCCCTTCCGACGTATCGTCCTGATGTTTCGTGAATGCCAGTTTCAATGCATACGGAAGCTTAGTAATTTGAATGAATCCAAGTCGTATCGTCAAATAAATCCCCGTACCGACTAAAAAGATGAGCAACGGCGGACCCCAAACGAAATCCGATACCGCGCCAATCCAATCACTGAACGATGTTCCCATTCCAATCCCCTCCTTCAATTCGATATGTACTTTTCTATCTTTTCAGAATTTACAGATAACTGTCAATGATTAATTTTTTGTGCAGACGATTGTTCCCTTATATTCTTATATTTTTTTACTGTTCAGTAAAAAAGCAATCATCCGTCCGGAGTAATCCGGGAGACGATTGCTTCTCTAAGTAAATCAGCTTTTTTTATTGATTACTGCTCGGTAATTCCTGTGCATCTTTTGCTTCCTCCGGCAATTCAATCGACTGGATCTCATTAAATTTCGAGAATACGGATTCGTTTTTCATCGTAAATTCTGTTCCTTCTTCGATCTCAAACGCCATTTCCATATCAAGTGTCTTCGGATAGTACGTTTTCGCATCATACGTCATCGAATATTCCATCTTTTTATAATCGACTTGATCCATGACATCTTTCATCTGCGCGAGTTGTCCCGACTGTTCGAGCGAATCCTTCATGAACGCTTTTAGTTGATCGCCTTTTAAATCGACATCGATTTGATAAACATCGCCCTCTTTTTTCATCGTCCAATTATCTTTATATTTTTTGAGCAGCTTCAGGCTTTGTTCAGTCGAGGCTGATGTCTCCATGTTTTTCAACATATCTCCTAATTCTGATGTATCTTGAACTAACCATTGCCCCGCTTGTGATATATACATTTTGTCATCCACGAGATACAGTTCCGTTTCTACATCGGTCCCGTCTTCCGCATTTTCCATCGTCATTTTCTGATGCATCGTCATCGGTTTTTGAATGATGTCTGCCGAAACCTTCTGACTAATCGGCATTCCGCCAATTTCAGACGCCATATCACTGTCCATATGAAACGACTTGATGTTTTCTTGTGCGCTTGACGCTTTTTTCAGCAATTCCGTATTCGAAAGCTGTTTCGATCCGTTCTCACCTGTCCCATCTTCTACGGTCTCGTTATTACACCCTGCCAGTCCAATTGTCGCCGTGAGGAGACCGACTGTCACCCACCTTGTCTTCTTCATCGTCATTCCTCCTTGAAATTGATTATCTTTATTTACGACTTATCACTGGAAAATGTTTCAAAACCATTTCTTATCCTATTACCGTTCTGACTGTTTTTTACTCATCGAACTTCCTGGCCGACGTAAAGTCTTCTGTTTGATTCTTAACAAAACTTTACATCCTTCAAACGTTCGTTTTACACTCTACCGCTAAAGTTAGTCCTGTAGATCTGATCCGATACTAAACTATTTATTTATTTTCCTGAAGGAGGAACAATCCATGAAGTTAAAACGAATCATTCCCATTCTTGCCTTGTCGACCCTTTCCTTAAGTACGATGGTCTCGATGAACGACGCTGAGGCTAAGACGAAACATGCAAAATCACCGGAAATCCGGAATGTCATCTTCCTGATCGGGGACGGGATGGGTGTCTCGTATACGTCAGCCCACCGGTACTTAAAAAATGATCCTTCGACGCCGGTCGCGGAAAAAACGGCATTTGATCAATATCTCGTCGGACAACAGATGACCTATCCGGAAGACCCGGAGCAAAACATTACGGATTCCGCATCCGCTGCGACGGCAATGTCGTCCGGTGTCAAAACATATAATGCCGCGATTGCCGTCGACAATGATAAATCAGAGGTCAAGACGGTCCTTGAAGCAGCGAAAGAACGCGGAAAATCGACGGGACTTGTTGCGACATCCGAAATTACACACGCGACACCGGCTTCATTCGGCGCGCACGATGAGAACCGGAAAAACATGAATGCGATTGCGGACGACTACTTCAAGGAGCGGGTCAACGGCAAACATAAGATCGACGTCCTGCTCGGAGGCGGGAAATCAAACTTCGTCCGTCCGGATACCGATTTGACGAAAGCGTTTAAGAAAGACGGTTACAGCTACGTCACGAATCTGGATCAAATGCAGGCGGATAAAAACAAACAGGTCCTCGGTCTGTTTGCGGACGGTGGTCTGCCGAAACGCATCGACCGGGAATCATCCGTTCCGTCACTCGAACAGATGACGAATTCCGCCATCAAACGACTTGATTCAAACAAAAAAGGCTTCTTCCTGATGGTTGAAGGAAGTCAAATCGACTGGGCCGGTCATGACAATGACATCGTCGGTGCCATGAGCGAGATGGAAGACTTCGAACGTGCCTTCAAAGCGGCAATCGCCTTTGCCAAAAAAGACAAGCACACGCTTGTCGTGGCGACAGCCGACCATTCGACCGGCGGTTACTCGATTGGAGCAGATGGTATCTATAACTGGTTCGCCGAGCCGATCAAGGCGGCGAAAAAGACACCAGACTTCATGGCAGCAAAAATCATCGAAGGTGCCGATGTCAAAAAAACGTTGACGACATATATCGACCAGAAGAAACTCACCCTGACGGAAGATGAAATCGAGTCCGTTACACGTGCTGCGGAATCGAAGAAACTGCTTGATGTCGACAATGCGATCGAAGCCATCTTCAATGAACGGTCGCACACCGGCTGGACGACAGGCGGACATACGGGTGAAGACGTTCCCGTCTATGCGTTTGGTCCAGCGAAGGAACGGTTTGCCGGACAAGTCGATAATACGGATCATGCCAAAATCATCTTCGATTTACTGAAGTCGAAGAAATAAGGAGACTTTCCATGAAACAGATACTTGCTGCCTTGATGCTCGGGACGATTCTTTCGGGTTGCGGCACTACGCCAGACACCGTCCAAGAGAAGTCATCAGAAAAGTCGGCCCCGAAACAGGAGACACCGGTATCGATCGAAAAGTCTGCCGCATATGTCCCGAACCCGCAATTACCAGATGACCGGAAACTGACGAAAGTCGACGCATCGGTTACCGACGACAAAGGCGAATTGACGTTAAAACAGTTTGTCCGTCCCGACGTGACACGAACGATCGGACCGATCACGATGAAAGTCGAAGAAGTGAAAGTGTTCCATGCCCGGCCGAGTTACGGGATGATTGATTTCTTCCACGGGTTTACGCATGAGGAATCGTTTGACCTCGTCAAGACACGTGTGACGATCACGAACAGAGGCGATGAGCCGGTCACGTTTAACCCCGTCGCTCACTTCAGGCTCGATGCAAAAACCGAGAAGACACTGCAAGACGATGTCTACCTCGAGTCGCTCGCTGCGACATATGCCCCCGGCGAGACACGAAGCGGAAACTTCGGTTTCATTATCGAACAACCGCTCACATCAGTCGAGTTGTTGACGAGTGATGTCCTCAGTGCGAAACGTGATGTGCTTGGAAAAGGTTCGTCCCTTTCTTTGCGCTTATAATGCTAAAAGACCAAAAGACGATCCCTTCCTGTTTTGCTGGAAAGGATCGTCTTCTTTTTTAGTAAAGAGCCGGAATTTGTTCTGCGGGCATCGGGCGACCAAAGTAATAACCTTGCATCCGCGAACATTCCAACCGGTTCAGGACGTTGACCTGTTCAAGTGTCTCGACACCTTCGGCGATGACTTCAAGATGAAGCGACTTCGCTAAGTGAATGATGGACGAAATCATCGAGTAACCGGTCGTTGCCGGCTGGATTTTTTCGACGAACTCACGCGGAATCTTTAATGTGTCGATCGGGAAATCCGCCAACCGCGATAAGGACGAGTAACCGGTTCCGAAATCATCAATCGAAATCGTGAAGCCGAGGTCCTTCAGACGATTCATCGTCAAGACGGTCTCTTCGATGTCTTCAACGGCTGAGACTTCCGTGATTTCAAGATCAATCCGGGTCGGATCGACTTTTGTTTCTTCGACCAGCCGAATCAACGTCAGGACGAACGTCGGATGATGAAACTGTTGCATCGAAACATTGAGTCCGACTTTTAAGTTCAGACCGTCATCCTGCCACTGTTTTGCCTGTAAAAATCCTTCGCGCAAGACCCATTCCCCGAGCCGGATAATCATCCCGGCTTCTTCCGCCATCGGAATAAAATCGTTGGGTGTAATCATTCCCAGTTCCGGATGATTCCAGCGGATCAGTCCTTCAACGCCGACCATCTTGTACGTGACCGTATCGACTTGCGGCTGATAATGTAAAATCAACTGATTGGTTTCGATGGCAATCGGCAGCTCCGACTCGAGTCGCAAGCGGTAGGACGCTTTTTCGGCAATATCTTCAAAGAAAATGATTGATTTACCGCCACCCGATTTTGCCTGATACATCGCGAGGTCGGCCTGCTTCAACAACGTTACGACATGTTTTCCCGCTGTCCGCCGGCAACTGACCGCTCCAATACTTGGATTGGAAATCAATTCGATTCCTTCAATCGCATACGTTCGTTTTAAATCATCCAGCAGACGGGCCGTACGGCATCTCGCCTGATCATCCGACGTGACATTCCGCAGGATGACAGTAAACTCGTCTCCTCCTTGCCGGGCAACGAGATCGTCCGGTTCGACGGCTTCTTGGAGGCGTTTTGCCACTTGAATCAGTAACTGATCCCCGACATGGTGACCAAACGAATCATTGACGAGTTTAAAGTCGTCGAGATCAATGAAACAGAGGACGATCGTCTCATCGGCTTGTTCCGTTTCGATTAAATGGTGTAACACTTCTTCAAAGTACGTCCGGTTGATGGCACCGGTCAAATGATCATAATAGGCAAGCCGGCGAATCTTTAATTCATTTTCCCTAATTGTCGTGATATCCTGACCAATCCCGTACATTCCGACGAACCGGTCCCGGACGCGAATCGGAATGTTGGTTACGTTCAGCAACACATCCGGACCGCCGGATTTTTGGAAAACAGTTTCAAATTGCTGTGCTGTCGCCTTGTCTGTCGACGTCTGTTGCCATGTCGTGAACTGACGATACGTTTTACCGACTAACTCTTCCGCATGCTGCTCCGTTAATTTTTCAAAAGACGGATTCGCGCTCTCAATCCGTCCTTTCAGATCAAGGGAATAGACGGCATCCGGATGGTACGTGAACAACGACTTGTAGCGTTCTTCACTGACTTCCAGCTCATCCGCCTTTTCATGAATTTCCTGAATCAGTTCCTGGTGACTTAAAATCATCAGAATCTGGCGGACTAAAATCAGAAGAATCGTGACAGCACAACCAATCATCAACCCGTTTAAGGCTTCGTCCCGACGCGCATAGAAAGCCATTGTCAAAAACAGCAGAATGACCAGTAAATACGGTAAAAATAACTTTCCGACCTGCACTTTTATCCGTTGTTTCGACTGTCTGTCTTCTTTTGAATCTACCGGACTAACGATATGCCCCGAGACACCGACCATCAGTAATCCAAGGATGAATAACGGGTCAATCAACCGGATCGCATTGTCTCCACTGACGGTCGTCATATAGACAAATAACGTGTCCGCTCCAACCTGAAGTAACAGTCCGGCAAATAGAAACTGAAACAAGCGCCGCCGTTCGTACCACTCTTTTTTCTCGAACAGATAATAAATACTGATCATACAAAATAACAAAACGATGTCGCACAACGGATAAGCAAAGGCTAACATCACCTCGGCGTTCGATGCGAACGGTGTATCAAACAACGGCCGGATCAGGAAATACCAACTATAGGTGACCGCTACCGTCATGACGATGGCAATATCAAAAATAAAGCTGAGCAACCGATTTTTCGTAACGTGCCGATGAATCAAATGGACGAATGCCACTAAGAAAAAGACCGACTGGAGGACATAGAAAATATCCGATACTCCAGGAAACGGAACTTCAACCTGCAAAATATTTTCGTAATACAGCCAAATCGCTTCTGCAATCAGATAACTACCGGTCCCAAGAGCCAGATATAGAAAAAATCGATCCTCTTTCTGCGGTTCCTGTTGCGCACGCACCAGCATAAACGTCGCAAAGAAACTTCCTATAATGCCGAATAAATTGCTTCCCCAAGTCGTAATATCCGACTGCTCGGTAAAGGAGACAATCCAAATATAATAAGCGACCGTGAACAAGATAATCGCCGGGAGATAATACCTTTTTTTCAGAACGGTGCATCGTTCTCCCCTCCTTCACGAAATAGTCATCTTCTTTTGATTATGGATGATGTCATCGAAGTCCTGCGTGCTCAAGAAAAAAGAGACCTGTTCCGTGAAGAAACAGGTCTCAAGACTCAGTTATCTCATTAAATAGTGCGTAGTAAGTTGGCCATTTCAATCGCAGAAACCGCCGCTTCATATCCTTTGTTACCGGCTTTCGTTCCCGCCCGTTCGACAGCCTGCTCGATTGAGTCCGTCGTCAGAACACCAAAGATAATCGGAACGCCCGTTTCACGTGAGGCACCGGCGACTCCTTTTGCGACTTCGTTGCAGACATAGTCATAGTGCGACGTGGCTCCGCGGATGACGGCTCCTAGCGTGATGACAGCATCATAGTTCCCGCTTTTCGCAAGCTTTTCCGCGACGAGTGGAATCTCGAACGCTCCCGGTACCCAAGCTGTATCGACAGCATCCGCCGCGACGCCGTGGCGACGAAACGCATCGTTTGCTCCGCCAACGAGTTTCGATGTAATCAATTCATTAAATCGCGCTGCGACGATCGCGACGCGCAGTCCTTCACCTGTTAAAAATCCTTCGAATACCATATTAGTTTCCTCCTTGGATGTCGAGCAGATGCCCGAGTTTCGTTTGTTTCGTCTGCAAATACTGTTTGTTCTCCGGAATCGGTGCGATTTCAAGCGGAACCCGTTCAAGCACGGTGATCCCTTCGTTTTCCAACGCCTGCTGTTTTTCGGGGTTATTTGTCATCAGACGGATTTTCGTGACGCCTAAATCGTGCAACATAGCGGCGGCAACAGAATAATCGCGTAAGTCCGTCGCATAGCCGAGCGCATGATTCGCTTCGACCGTATCGAGCCCCTGTTCCTGCAACTCATAGGCTTTCAGTTTTGCCATCAAACCGATGCCGCGTCCTTCCTGCCGCAAGTAAAGAACGGCTCCGCCTTCCTGACCAATCCGTTCCAGTGCCGCGTCGAGTTGCGGACCGCAATCACACCGTTTAGAACCGAACACATCTCCCGTCAGACACTCGGAATGCAGCCGAACGAGCATCCCGTCTTCCGGCTCTCCCGACAGGACGGTCACGTGTTCTTTTTGATCGGGCGTCGTATAACCGAGCATCCGGAATGCGCCATGCACCGCCGGAAGCAGGACGTCCGCTTCCCGTCGGACCGGACGTTCAAGATAGGCAACAAGCGCATCAATCGTAATCATCTTCAATCCGTGGACTTCTTTATACGTCAGCAAATCATCCACGCGGGCCATCGTTCCGTCCTCGAGAATAATTTCGCAAATGACGGCTGCTTCAGCACTTCCCGCAAGACGGGCCAAATCGACACCGGCTTCCGTATGACCGCGTCGTTCGCGAACGCCGCCCTCTTTTGCAATCAAAGGGAAGATATGACCGGGACGCTTGAACTGTTCAGGTCCGTCCGTCAGCATCCCTTGAATCGTCAAGGCACGTTCCGCGGCACTGATGCCGGTCTTCGCGTCTTCATGATCAATGCTGATCGTAAATGCCGTCTCGTGCGGATCGGTATTGACATCCGTCATCGGGTTCAGCTCGAGCCGGGCTGCGAGTTGCGGACTGACTGGGACACAGACAAGTCCTTTCCCGTGCGTGATCATAAAGTTGATCTGTTCCGGTGTCGCATGTTCCGCGAGGAGGATCAGATCCCCTTCATTTTCCCGGTTTTCATCATCACAGACGATGATCGGACGTCCGTGTTTTAAGTCTTCCACCGCTTCTTCTACAAGATCAAATCCGTTCATCCTGCTCCGCCTCCTAAAAATGCCGACCAATCCGTCTTCTGTTCCTGTTGCGTAAAGTGATACAGATGTTTTGCCATTAAATCACACTCGATATTGACGAGCGATCCGCTTTGCAACCGGTCGAACGTCGTCACCTGCCGCGAATGTGGAATCAACGAGATTGTCAGACTGTTTGTCTCGATGTGCTGAATCGTCAGGCTCGTTCCGTTGATCGCAATCGAACCTTTCGGAATACAATACTTACGCCAGTCACCGGTCTCAAACCGGTATTCCATCGCTTCACCGTCCGGGCGCCGACTTAAGAACCGGGCCGTTCCGTCGATATGTCCACTGACGAAATGACCGCCAAATCGTCCGTCTGCCGGCATCGCCCGTTCGAGTTGAACCGGTGTGCCGACCCGTAACGTCTGAAGAGACGTCGCCCGAATCGTTTCGTGTACGGCGTCCGCCGTAAAGCCTGTCGCCGTCATCGCCGTGACCGTCAAACAAATCCCGTCAACCGCGATACTGTCACCGATTTTTGTTCCTTCGAGTACATGCCGCGCTTCAATTTCAAGCGCCAGACCATTCGGGCGCGGAACTTTTC
>Ga0308160_10007770_pt1 | contig 10563 bp, 17 predicted proteins | sample PhyFR1_FD_201036 | JGI IMG/M metagenome (GOLD analysis project Ga0308160, IMG submission 201036) | Phyllosphere microbial communities from UC Gill Tract Community Farm, Albany, California, United States - DLSLF.R1 | ecosystem: Host-associated > Plants > Phyllosphere > Unclassified | place: USA...
TGACATTGTCGCTCTGTGCCCGGGAAGGCGACTGGACGGCGAGACTTTTTGCATCTCGACCCGAATGACCTGGGTAAGCGAGTGACGCCCGTTTGACCCACCTCTAACGGCTGGTTCCAGCAACTCAGTGCACCGCCACCGCAACTCGCGGCGACCTTTTCCAGACCCGACAGCCGCGCTCCAGGTTGCTTGCCCGATACGCGCCGTGTGGTGGCTTCGATAAACCGGGTGATTCCCATCCGACTCCCCCACGTGGTCATTTGCCGAAGAGCTACCGCGTTGACCCCTTTGTTCAGTCCTCGGTAACCCTCGCGTGCGAAGATATCGCGGCAGACTTGTATTGTCGATGGAGGTTTTAACCCGGCAATCGAAGCCTTGCTCCGTGTAATCTCAACCGTTTTCTGACGATGAGTATTTGCCGAACATGGCGAGTAGTCACTCACCATTGTGGTAGTCAATCCCATCACCGCGTACGCTTGCATGATACCGCCGAACACCCCGCCTAGCGTTCCTGCAAGCGCTGTCTGTCCAGGCAAGACCTGCAACATTGCCTGCTCAGCCTTTGTCGAGCTAACAAGGAGGATCGCGCCTTTGGTCGAAGCTTCCACCCAGCCCTGCTGTTAGGCGGACTCATTCGGAGACTTGTACGGAGACTCGTCGCCCGTTTCGTTCACTCACCCATGGCATCAAACCCTGATAGAATCCCGCAACACCGCCTCGATGCCATGTTTTTCGAATCGCCGCGCGAAATGAGTCGTGTCGATTCGCTGCGAGATGGGTTTTCAGCACCTCGAACGGTTGGCCGAGGGTGGATACTATTGGTCAGCTATATCGCGAGAACTGACCCACCCTGCGCGACAGCCATCACCGCACCGGCGACAACAGAATCAATAGGAACAGCACCGGACATTGTGACGTGATGAGCATGCTGCGTTAGTGGGGTGCTTTTTGTCCATCTCTGTAGCCACAACCCGACGCCCGAAGGACGGAGAAAGGTATGCGGAGAAACGTTTTGCGGAAAAAAGTTAGAATCGTTTGAAACTAAAAATAAACACCGGACCGACTGATCTTTTATTTCTCCACCCGACGCCCTCCCACGCTAGTCGAAAAGGTATAAGATGACCTGCCGTCTCCATACGGTGCCCCAATTCGCCCCTTTCCCCATCTTTCCTTCTCGCAATGGCTGCCTTACGCCAACAAGTCACCGTCCATGACGACGACATCAAGCAAGAAGTCGATCATGTCGATCTCAAGGCGTACGAAGAAGCCGATCCTCGTCTGGCGGGTTTGGCCACGGAGCTAGCTTGGGCACATGGGCTGTCTGAGGAAGAGCTTGCGCGGGAGTCGAAGAAACTCTTGCGAAAGGTGAGCCAAGAGCGTTGACAAAGCTAACGCCAGGTTGATTGGCGGTTGATGCCGACTCTGTTCATCTTGATCATTCTCAATTATCTCGATCGAAACGCCCTGGCGTGAGTGACCGCGGTTGACTGAGCTGACGACAGAGCCGCTCGGGTCCAGGGACTTGAAGCCGATCTCGGTATGAAGGGCAACGACTTCAACGTTGCGATCTCGGTCTTGTTCGTCGGCTACATCCTCGGTCAAATCCCATCCAACTACATCTTGTCCAAGACCCGCCCGTCGCTTTACCTGTCGTTCTGGGTTTGTGTTTGGGGCGCAATCAGCGCTTGTACCGCCGCTGCGAAGGATTTCAAAGGTCTCGTCGTAATCCGATTCTTCCTGGGTTTCTCCGAAGCGCCGTACTGTGAGTTTGCGCGTCTGTCGCCGTAGCATCGCTGACCAAAAGTCCCCGGCGCGCTCTTCCTCCTCTCCTCGTGGTACACCAAGAAAGAGCTCGCATTCAGAATGGCCTTTCTTTTTTCCGGTTCACTCCTCTCTGGTGCCTTTTCCGGCTTCATCAGCGCCGGTATCCAGGCTGGTATGGACGGCGCGCGAGGCCTAGAGGCTTGGCGATGGATGTTCATCATCGAGGGCGCCTTGACAGTCTTTGCAGGTGGTCTCGCCGTTTTCATCTTGCCAGACTATCCCGCAACGTAAGTCGATCGATAAGTCCGGCGCTGACGGTAGCACTCGATGGTTGACATCGAACGAAAAGGCGCTCGCCGTGTATCGATTGCAGAGAGACGCCGGGGAGGCGGACGAAGAACAGATTGGCTTCTTGAAGGCGCTCAAGATGGCACTCTCCGACTACAAGCTCTGGCTCCTTGCCTTGATTCAAGTGACCAAGACCACAGCCGCCGCCGTCACCTCGTTCATCCCGACGGTGGTGCACACTTTCGGCATGTCAAAAGTCAACACGTAGGTCTACGCAAAGACAATCGCTCATGGCAGGCTGCTGCTGACCGCTCCTCCTTATCTCTTCGCGACGTTTGTCGCGCTCGCCGTGTCGTTCTCGTCCGACCGCAAGCCAGAGCGAGCCTTCCATCTCGCCATCCCCATCGTCGTTGCCGCTATTGGGTGAGTGCCACAGACTGCGCTTCCTGCTAGTGCTGATTGCAGAAACATCATCGCCGCTACTACTAGCGGAATCGCACCTCGCTACCTCGCCCTGTTCCTGCTTCTCGGCGGGATTTACGGCTCGTTCAACGTTGGAACTGCGTGGATCGGTGGCTTGTTCGCCCGTCCACGAGCAAAGCGTGCCATGGCTTTCGCTTGCGTCAACTCCTTGGCAAACTGTACGTTGTGGCTTGTTCCCTTTACGACAAGTACTGACAACCAGTGGCTCAAGTCTGGACTCCGTACATGTATGACAAGAAGTACTCGCCGCACTACACCATCGCGTTCTCTGTCAACGTCGTGATGTGTGCCATCGCTGTCGCCGCGTGCTTTGTGTTGCGATTCTGCCTGGTGCGCGAAAACCGCAAGCTCGATCTCGCCGAGGCGGACAACGAGGCCGAGAGGACCAAGGCGGTTAGGTTCATACTTTGATTGTATTACCCTGGAGGTTAGAACGTTTTTGACGGAACCATGCATCGAGTGACTGCCACTTTGGTTGAGACTCCGCCTGTGTAACGCAGCATTTTAAGCGACTATCACGGCGATATGAGACAGATACTGCCTCCATATCGCGCGATCGTTGTAAGTGGATCACTAGTCGCAAAATGCGAAACATGCATGTTGTATGGCCGAAACACGCAACTACAAAGCCGTATCGGGCTCGGGATTGGTTGTATTCTTCTTCCCGAACATCTTCGGAACGCGACGGCCCGCTATCGGGGAGTATTGACTTCGGCGGACGGGCGGGCGGATATGGGCGGATGAATGGCGGCATGTGGCGGCATGTGTGCGGCGAGTCCGGCTTTGTGTTCACCAAAAGATGTCATCTTGCTCTACAGTTGTCGTGACGGTGGGGGTAGTCGAGCTGGAAGGCCATGTCACCGGGTCGCTGTACTGCTCAGCGAAGCTGAAAGTGCGCAATGGAGACGAAGCGGCCGAGTTTGTGAATCGGACCGGTGGTTCCGGGCCGGGGGGTTGGCGTGGGATTTGTTGCGGCACAGGTGCAGCAAAGTTCATATGCCGGCTTGGGTGAGAAACCGCATGGCAGCGTGCTAAGCGACTCACTACGACGTATCTTGCCCGTCATCCTCGGAGCCTGAGTTGAGCAAGCTGAGATTTGACGACGCGCCGGGGGAAGGTCTCGTCGAGGGGATTGTTTTCGCCGCGCATGCTAGACGAAAACGCTCAATATCCCCCACCGTCCGCAGAGGGTGTTGATCCCAGAAATGAACTTTGTCCGCCGCTGATTCAGGCCGGACTGGACATGGTGCCAGGCGTTCAGACTATGCCATCAGCGCCGTCAGCAGCTAAACCCACCGACAAGCTATCCCGAAGCCTCTCTTGAACGACCGGATCTTGCAAAAGAAACCACAGAGCGTCTTCACAGGCTTCTACTCGCGCCTCTGTCATCTTTGCAAACCCAGCTATCGGACCACTGTGGTGAGCTTGGGCAGATGCACAGACGCACCGTTTACGCTTGACCGGATACACACAGTCTTCCTCCGCGCGATCGCATTCTTGGCATTGCGGCCACGCGCTGTCGCACTGGTATCAGCATCACCCCGAGCGCGGCCAGCCGTCAGGATCGTTTCAAGCTCTACCCACCTTTCTCTTCCTTGTGATGCACCGGCGACAAGCGCGATGTTCCCCGTCCATGCTCATGGTGAATTGGTGAATCGGAGAAATCGTTTCGGTCGGAAAGTTCCCCAAAACCGCCGAGTTATTTATAAGTTTCACTTTTAAGGGGAAACGTTACTCCGACTCCTCAACATCCATGTCCATCAATGTGAAGACGCGCGAGCACGGGCGGTTCTATGCAGGCGAGGTGGGTTTGATGTTTGGATTCGCCTGCATGAGCATTGCTGAGACTAGAACGGCCATCGACGCTTTGCCGGGTCGGGCTCGGGGGTTTATCTGGCCGATGTTGTTCGGCAGCGGCTGTCGGGGCAGGTCGAGCGAGGGAGCGGTATCATGGACGCCTTCATCTCGTCGTTGGAGGGTATCACAACGCCTGCCGATGCTTGGTCTGACTTTCGGTCGCACCTGCTTACTTCTGGCGATCTCCGCGACGAAGCCGAGCTACAGAACCGCTTTGGCCGATACTTTTCACACATCCACCCGTTGTTCCCATTTCTCGACGGCGCGCAGGTTCGAGAGGCCTTCAAAGGGTGCTTACAGTACGCACACCATGTCGACGCGTCGTGCTGCGCCTTTGACAATGTCTCGGGTGATGCGCTCGTCACGACGGTCGTACTGCGTTCGATCTTCGCCATGGGCAGGCGTTCCGACGAAGGGTCGCATTTCAGTGATACAAATCTCCCCACGCGATTGGCTCAGGAGGTACTAGCGGCGTATGAGTCATCCCAAATCGGGCCGATACCCGCTATCCAAGCCATGTTCGCGATCGTGCTGGCGTTGTTCTTCTCGCGGCGGTTTCGGTCCGCGGCGCATTGGCTAGCTTTGATTACGAGTGAGTTGACGCGTCAGTACCGCTTATCTCAGGACTTGTGCACGAAGCAGGGCTCCACCGGTGCCCATCTCGGTATCCGACAACATTTGTCACGCCGGCCGAACGGAGCTTGAGAAAGCGGCTCTTCTACGCAGTGTACATTGTCGATCGCTTTCTCGCCAAGCAGCTAGGAGTACCACTGTTGTTGAGAGATGTCGATATCGATGTCTGTCTTCCGGGTGCTGACGAGATACATGGTGCCGACGACACGCGGCAGAACAAGCGCAAACGCGACTCCAGCCAGCCCCCCTCCCCGGTACCGGTTCACCCCTCCAACCCGACACGAGCCGTTGACACGCCGAGTGCCTATACCGAGGGGAAGATGAACGGATCGAACAGGCTTCTGCCGGTTTATTACCTGGCGCGGCTGGCTGGAATAATGGGTCGGATACTCGAAACGTTCAACGGGTCACGGCGTTGGCGAGAAGCTGATCGTGAGTGGCAGATTGACGCAATAGCTCGGGGCGATAGCCTGCGGATACCTATACGCTAGCTCACCGCAGCCGACAAAGCGATGCGTATCCGATCCGACCTCGACGAGTGGTGGCTGGACTACGAATTGGACACACAGGATCAGGTTGGGTTGGGTCGGCGCTTCGCTCATCGTAGACTGCCGAGCAGCGGACCAAGTACGCAGTGTTGTTCCGGTGCCTATATAGCCAGCAGATCATGCACCAACACCGGCACTCGCTCTCGCTCTCCGTTTCGTCCGACGCGCACCGTAACGCCCTTCAAGCGATGATCCTATCCTCGCGGACGATATCAGCGAGTCTTTTTGGCGACAGCGAGCCGCTGTTGTGGCCCGGATATCCCGACATGCTGTTCGACTCGGCGGTAATCCTAATGTACGGGCTGGAGCACTCGGCGAAGATGTCGCAAGATAGGCAAGTCATCGAGCGACTGAGCTGACCTCAGAGCGTTGATCAGTTTGCGTCAGATCGCCCAGTGTCTAGACCGCGCATCTACCAACGTCAAACTCGTGTCACTGCTTGTGCGAGGTTTTATCCGCCAGATCGATCCGCAACCAGCCGACTCGGTGAGTTCCCGCGTGGACAAGCTGATTTGAGCCTGCCGAACCTTCCCTCGACTGGCTGATCGGGACCGGATTCAATCTAGAGGCAAATCCGATCGGACCCGACTTTCTGCACACGCCGGCCAATTACCTTGGCGATTCAGTGTCCACGGCGGATCTGTTACGAGCCTTCACTCGGGACGGTATGTGAGCGGTGTCGCCACAGGTTCGAGAAAAACGCGAATCGCGTTGGGTTTGCGAGCTTGCGCTTGTAGAGGTGCATATTAAGTTTCCCTCCCGGATCCCAACACAGCTGAGCACCAGAAGCGAATCGATCCATGTCCTACGACCATCATCGGCCATCTCGATTGAATGGCGATCTTGTTCGTCTATGCCCATCCATAACATCTTCTCACCGCTCCTACGACGCGTTGGACGGGTGCAAGAACTCCATGACCGGCTCCGCAAAGCTATCCTTGATGGTTCGAGCGGAGGCAAATCGGGAAAAGTGCGCCCAGGTCCCGGACTTGTCATTTGTACCGGACGACCTGTTTCCACCGAATGGATGTTGACCCACCACGGCGCCCGTAGTCTTCTCGTTCAGATACAAGTTACCGGCAGAGTATCGCAAGAGCTCTTCGGCCCGCTTGAGGGCTTTTCGGTCGTTGCAAAAGATCGCTCCCGTCAGAGCGTACTCGGTGGTCTCGTCGATCGAGGCGCACAATGACTCCCAGTCGTCGTCCTCGTAGACGTATAGCGTGATGACCGGACCGAAGATCTCGCGAACCATGGTGAGGGATTTGAGATTGTCAGTCTTGATCAGAGTAGGCTCCACGAACAATCCCTTGGACTTGTCGCCTGACGACGTCAGCAATGACCACGGGAACAATATCCGACCGGCTTACCACCGCCTCCGACCAGAATTTCTCCGCCTTGCTCCTTGGCTTGGCGAATGATGTCCATGATCCGATCGAAAGACGCTTCGTTACTAGACGTGTCAGCTGAAGTCATCTTTGACCTGATCCGTAACCAACATTACGGGGCCCATGAAATTTTCGTGATTTGTCACGCCTCCCTGCTTGATTCTCTTTGCCTCTTTGACAAACGTGTCGACCCATCCTGCCCGTTCCATACTCCTAGGGATGTACAGTCGGCCGAGTGCGGAGCACTTTTGACCTTGATGCTCGTACCCGGAGCGGATAGCGGCAACGACAGTGTCCTGAATATTTGCGGATGGATGAACGAGGTGGAAGTTTTTGCCTCCTGTTTCTCCTACTATACGAGGATACGACCGGTATTTGTGGATGTTCTTGCCAATCTTTTCCCACAAAGACCGAAGTACCTGAGTAGAGCCGGTAAAGTGCAGGGCAGCAAAATCCTTGTGATTGATGCACTGGTCGACGACGGCTTCGGCATTGCCCGGAATGAACTGAATGACATCTCCCGGAACACCGGCCTCGAGCAGAATCCTGTGCGTCAAGTAGTTGGCGTACATCGACATGGGCGAAGGCTTCCAAAGCGCCACACCTCCGAGGATAGTCGGCACTGTGACCAAATTACCACCAATGGCCGTGAAATTGAACGGCGAGACCGCCAGGGTGAAACCTTCCAAAGGTCGATATTCGACCCGATTGACGGCGTCATTCGATTGAAGCAATGGCTGCTGTTTGTAACCGTCGTCCACGAGCTTGACCGAGAAACGGAAAAAGTCCGCGAGCTCGGCAATAGCGTCGACTTCGGCCTGCCAGACATTCTTCCCCTGTCCCAACATGGTCGCTGCCACCAGCTGCCAACGGTATTTACCGGTTACAAGCGCGGCAGCCCGTAAGAAAATAGTCGCACGATCATACCAAGGGGTGTTTGCCCATTCACGCTGGGCCTTGAGGGATTGTTCGATGGCGTCCGTAACCGTCTCACGGCTGGCCGCATGCCATCGGCAAAGAGGCGTTGTGTTGATGGAGTCGGGTGTAAGCTGATCATGAATATCGTTGGATCGTACCTGCGCATCAGCGGCAGCCGAAATCTTCTCGCTTACTTCTTTTCCACCAACAACGCAAGGTACATCGAATGGCATCTGGCTGACCATTTGCTGCACAGCCTCATCGATGGAAGCTCGTTCTCCAGAGCCGGGAGCATAGTAGAGCTAGGGCGTTTAGCTCTTTCTTCGCAACGGCTCGCAACCAATTCGATCCGACTCACAAACGGTTCATTCTCGATAATGGGAAGGACGAGGGAGGTCGATGTCGCGGACATGTTGAGATATGTAGACGGGTTTTGTACAGAGCTAGTGAAGGGGCTTCATGGCTCACATTCGATGTTAAGTATTATATCTTACCCCTCGGAGAAGCTCGGCAAACACCGGAGTTGGCCGGCGAAGTGTGGTATGTAGGCTCGCAACGTTTACATCGTCATAAGCACCAGGTAGAAATCAGGCAGTACTCTGCGTATAGACGTATAGGAACGATGCATAGCGAAGCGACATTGCTGTCAGGCTCAGTCCTGATCTGGCGGTAGAATGCCGCGGCATTGTCCAACGGCTGAGAAGCTGGATGTCGCGGGAGGGACCGGCGGGCATCTCCGAATCACCTCATTTGTCGCTCCAGCAGACTGCATGATCACCAATACGTAGCATGTCTGACCCCGAAGCGAAGCGTCAAAAGAGAACATATAGAGCGTGCTATCCTTGTCGCTCTGTAAGTCCGGATCAGCAGGACTAGATCAAGGACGATATGGCTGATCACGACAGCGAAAGCTAAGGTGCAATTTCGGCGATCCCGACCGACCTTGGGATGGTCCTTGTCAACGATGTCTCCGCGAGGGCAGAGATTGTATTCGCGGCAAACCGACACCTCTACCAGGATCTGTTGCATCGACAGAAGCTGCGAGTAGGCAACAGAACGGCCCACGATTGGGAACACGGCCGAGTGTCGCTCCGAGGCGACGGTCTGCTCCGAGTCCGGTCGACGCACTACGGCTCAACAGAACAGATGATGCTCACGTACGGGACGATCTGCTGGACACTTTCCTCCAGGACGAACCTGCGACCTCGACGCCGTCCTCTCCCGGGGAAATCACACCGGAAGGCAGTCGGGACACCGATGCGTTGGTCACTGGGAACCTTGGAAATCCACATGACGCTCTGAAACTCCTGGCGAGCGCGAGCAACCTCAGTGTCGACGGAACTAAGTCGATAGACCCAAGTCTGACTGCCGCTATAAGCGCGGCCAGAGGTCCAGACCAATGGCAGAGGTTGAAACCGGTCCAACTCGGGATAGTAGAGTGGTACGAAGCCGAAGCGCTGTTCATATTGTACTGTCAAACCAACGCCCTCTTGAACGGTATGCTGACCACAAAGCTTTGAGACGGAAATGGTCCCCTTGTACCCTTTGCTCCTCGACTACCTTCTCGCCCCGTCCTACTTTCCCGCTCTGACTAGCTCCGAGTCGTTCTTGCTGGGCTGTATACTCGCGATCTCGGCTCGATACTCCACTCTGTTGGTCGGCAGCAGGCACCAGACAGTCCAAAAAGACACGGCTGAATGGGTTGGACAGCAGCTCTCTCGACTCATGAGCGGTGCTGCGAGCATGCGAAATATAGCCAGTGTCGAGGCATTGTTGCTCCTCAGCGAGTGGCCGCTATCACCGATGCCCGATGAGGAGGATATCGAGAGCCAGAGCGAGAACGACTACCTCGAGGCGAGTCTGTGGTACGATCGCTTCACCTGGACCAGCATCGGTAAGTTCCCGCGCGATGGCCAGAGACCGCTAACGATCAGGATGGGCCGTGAGATTGGCCCAAGAGCTAGGCATACATCATCTTGTCAGCGATAGCGTAGCGAACAACAAGGAGCCGGAAGATGCTGGGGCTTCGCGTGCTATGCGAACATGGGTGTATTGTTACAACGCAGACCGACAGTAAGTACCGAGGCTCTAGGTGCGACGCTGAAACAAGCATTTCGGTACGTTTGGGACGGAATACAGTATTGCAGCCTTGTAAGCAATTGGTTTGGTTCACGCTTATGACGCAGACATGTCCTCGCACTGGTGGGAAAAGGTATCGGATTTGGCGACAAAGCGGGTGCGAAGCAGAGGTTCTGGAGAGGTGTGGGTAGACGAGATCTGGGCTCAAAGCTTGATTGCCTGCGTGAGTCCCTGACTAGAATGATACTGATGCTTTCCAGCTAATGGGATCGATCCAAGAGCATCTTTGTAAGCTGCCTCCATCACCGCCCGAGATCGCAAGGACGTGGCTGATTGCTTTAGATGCGAGCAAAGACGTCACCCGTAGCCTTCTCAAGACCGGCGCGTGGGAGTCTTTCTCAAGATCTCTCCGTCTGGAAGTGCAATTCATCCGTCAAAGCTGTCAAGCGAAACTACGTGAGGATCCATTTCTCGACGAGCGCTCATATCGTCAGGTGATGCTAGCATCGAAGCGACCCTGCTGCGGATCGAGATTGACTACGTGGTACTCTATGCCAATGCGCTTGCGCTCCGGTCTCTGCAAGAGAAACTTCGGCGGCGTCGACAAG